>Ga0154020_10000477_pt1 | contig 48756 bp, 88 predicted proteins | sample Klosneuvirus_201_FD_109709 | JGI IMG/M metagenome (GOLD analysis project Ga0154020, IMG submission 109709) | Active sludge microbial communities from wastewater, Klosterneuburg, Austria - Klosneuvirus_20160825_MG | ecosystem: Engineered > WWTP > Aerobic digester > Activated sludge | place... | reverse complement strand
TGTAATTAATGTTACATTTATCAAAAAATATACCATTGCTAACATTATTCATACTTAATGCATACGCAGTGCCATCCGAACTAATTTCTATACCTTCGCATTTAAAACCCTCAACGTTATCTAAAATTAGTGGGGTATTATCAAAAGTTCCGAGTAATGTAAAATTTGCCCCGCCCTGAACGCTTCCCACAGCTAACCACGATTGATGATTATGTGTTACTGTAACTGACTCTGTGGTAGAACCATTTGGGTTTAATATTATTACAGTTCCATCTTCACCGGCTGCATTGGATGCAGCTTGTAACGTTGTGTAAACATTGTTATAATTAGCTGTTAGTGTAGTATCTAAATATACTATTTTATTTTGATTGTAAGCACTAATCAATTCCCAATCCGTAGCACCAACTGCGGGGGTTTGAATGGTTGTACCGGTAGGTTTGATACATTTCCATAGCGAGCTGTTATACGTTACTATGTCTGCTAAAATATATTTATAGCCAGATATCCAAGCTAACCGATTAATTGCATTAAATCCATTATCACTATCAATAATTGTGCCTGCAAAACTGTAAGCCCCGCGGTTATAATCAAAGTTTAAAAATTCACAAGCTACTGTACCAGTGCCCGTAGGTATTGCATACGTTCCAGTTGTAGGGTTGCGCATAGACGAATTTGTTATTGTCAATTTATTATTTGCACTAGCACTAGCGGATACATCTAAAGTGCTTATATACGGTACACCATCAATAAATATTTTTCCTGCGGTATGACTTAATATATTTACTTGTTTGCAATTATTTATATGCACTTCAACATTAACACTTAAATTAATACTTATTACATTATTGTAAGAAAAACAGTTAGTTATAAATATTTTATATGCTGCTGCTGGTGTCCCACCAATAGTAATTGGTTGTCCAATGTTACAAGAATCAAAATAATAATCACCCGCCCATGTACCACTAAACTGAATAGCTGGTGATACTGGGGTTGCTGCTGAAATGGTAAAATTACAATTATAAAAATTACCGTATCCAAGTGAACCTGTTACTATATCTAAACAAGGGCTATCAACAGGGTTTATAAACGCTATATTTGGACATGAAAAATGACTGCTACCACTTGCCATGGTCAATGTACGATGATATGCCCCCACTTCTTGAACAGCACCAAAAGCACCTAAAAATTGATTTTGTCCAGTTATGTTAAGATTTTCGTTGTATACTTGTTCATAGCCATATATTAATGCTGCGCCACCATTGCCTACATAATTAAGTGCTGCTTGGCAATTCTCAAACGGATATGAGCCATTTCCGGTAGTATCATTACCAACAAAAATATTTACTGTTGCAAATTTAACGTAATTAACATTACTTGCTTGTCTCCATACCGTGCTTGAGCTAGAAGGAGTTTGACCGACTATTGGTATAAGTGAAATGCATACCCAAATATAACCATTATAAGTAACAAAATTGTTTTGCACATAAGTTGTTAATGGATTATATACTACGCTGCCAACTGCGGGCGTGCCAGCAATATCGGCATAATCTACTTGTGACCATTCTTCGTCTGTTGCATTTGTTCCATCTCCACGTGATTTTAAATATTTTGGAGTTGCGGTTGCATTTCCAGCTAACCTAGTAGGTGCGCCACTTGCCCCACCAATGATTAAATCCCCCAATGTTGTCATTGGTTGATTGTTTGTAATATCTGTAGCATTTTTAGTAGCTTGGCCTTGCAATGCACCTAATGCATAAGTAGTTGTTTGTCCAATCGCTACCGTTTCATTTGGCACTGATACATAATCATTAGCCACCACAACTGTATCAGTGCTACTAACAGCTCCGCCATCTTCCCAGATTGTGCCGTTATAAATAATAATATGCCCAGCATTTATATTTACCCCTGTAGGATTATTGCTTCCGCCTACAATTACATAATAAAAATCTCCAGCTGTGCCTACTCCATTTGTTAAAGTTGGCGTATTAGTAGTTGCATTATAAGTTCCCTGATAATGCGTTTCTAATCCCAACTCATTAATTTGCCCTTGTAATTTACCCAGCGCAATTGTTAAAATATCTCCAGCCTGCACCACCTCATCTTGTATTGGCTCATAACTATTCGATACAATAATATCATTTGTTTGACTTCCGCCACCACTACCACCACCGCTACCTATTCCCCATGGCATAATATATACTCCTTAAAATTAATTAGTTAAATATCTTGTTACTGCTACACCAACTTCTGCTACTGTAGCGTCTTTGTTTAATCTAAAAACACCACCTGTATTCCAAACATCTATTGATTGAATAGTTGAGGTATATTTTATTAATACCCCGCTTTGGCTTAAATCATGCCATGTATTGTCGATAGGGTCTTTAAATTGTACTTGTGCAGTTTCACTACCTGCTAATCCTACACAAGTTACTGTTATGCCTTCTGAATATCCAACAATAAATTCTTCGCTTGCTGCTGCAGCAGTTGTTGGTTCTAATGCTATTGTTGTTTGTGTATTGCTCATTTTTATTTATTCTCCTAAGTTTCTAAGTCCCTGACATTATAATTCCAAATTCGATTGATACAAATCCTGTACCGCCATTTCCGCCAGCATAATAAAATGATGTAGCCCCTGAATTACCAAACGCACCCCCACCACCCCCACCACCGCCATAAAGACCTTGACGTCCTGTATGATATGGGCTACTAGAATTTGCTGCCCCGCCACTTCCTCCACAACCGACTGGCACCCCACCCCCCATTGCACCGGCAGACAATACAGTATCAGCATTAGTTGGCACTGGGGCAGTAGACGCACTGTTTCCAGCTATTCCATTACTACCACCGCCAATTCCACCAACTCCTAATAACCCAGAAGGATTACCGCCATTACCGCCAGATAACGTAACTGTGCCAAAAGTTCCAGCGATTGTTGTGCCTCCGCCATTTCCGCCAGCACCTCCATTGCCTGTACCGCCATTTCCGCCCACACCAACTGTTATATTAATTGTTTCTCCGGCTGTTACTGCATAACCTTTTTTATATACAAAATCACCGCTACCGCCACCGCCACCGCCTATAATTTCAGTAGTTGAACCGTGTCCAGCAGCACCACCACCACCAGCACCTATAATTGTAGCTACAATAAATCCCACGCCAATAGGCACTGTAAATGTATGTGCCCCACTTGTTATATATGTTGCTTGACCTGTAGGGGTTGGGTATGTAACTTGTTGCCAATGAATTCCATCATTAATGTAACTAGGTGTAGCAACAAAATTTGCTGTATTATTATTAATTTTTGACAATTGAAAGCTATTATTGAGTGCACAATAAAGCACAATTCCTGCGGGATATCCACCATATTGAGCACTAATTGCAGCGTCAAAAGTGTAAACCCCCCCGCATTGTTGCCAAAAGCAAAACTGAGAATATAAATTAATAACTCCATTCATTTGATCGCGTTGCACAGGCAGTCCACCTGCACCTATCGGCGTACTTTGCAACAAAGGGAAGCCTGTATCTTGGTTTGCTACTGTGGCACTTGATGTAGCAGGGGGAATTACTAAATCCCCATTAATTGCAAACGGTTCTAAAATTGTACTTGGTTTAACTATTGCCATTATAAAATCACTCCCTGAATTATTGTGTAACTTACCCCAACTGGAATGGGCATAAATTGACGATCACTAAAAACCGCATATTGAAAATTATTAAAATAAAAATTTACTTCTAATGTCAATGCCATCAATCCAGTTTCGCTAAACTTAGCTTTATGTAGCGGATTAATCAACTGTACTGATATATTAATTGCTTTATTAAGTGCTGCCAAACTTGCATTAGTATTTAAACTAAAATATTTTAATCTCAATAAAAATCTATACTGATCATCTGTTAAAGTAAACCCTGCAGTTTGACCACCCCAAAAATTACCATTATTAAAATTTTGAGGATAACCTGTAGCTACTGGGTCTGGTAGTTCTCCTGTATCAAAACCAAAACAACTGGTTAAATCTGCCATATAAATAACTCGTGGTAAATTTAATAGCTTGCCCCAATTGTCCAACCCGTCCCCTATACAAGTTTGTATATTAAAAAAATCATTATAAAATGTTGCTTCATTAATTGTTAAATACGGCGCTAATCCGGCTAATAAATTATTTAAATTTGTAGCCTGTTCAAATTGTATATAAGTACTATCGGTATATATTGCCATTACACCACCGTTACTAAAACATTGGCTGCAATTAAAGTTGGCGCTTGTGTTATTGGCAAATCAAGCACCGACGCAGGAGTGCCAGCCGTAACTTTTTGAATTGTTAAATTTGTAATAGCAACTACCCCAACGCTATTTAATGCGCTATAAAATGTAGCGGCATAAATTGGCACACCCATGCGTGCAGGTGGTGTTGTACCAGTGCCATTATAAAAAGTAGCAACACAAGCGTTTTGTATTTGAGCAACAATATCAGCTGGGTAGTCAGTAGAGCCTACAATGGTAATATTTAATCGCACAGGAGCTTCCACGGCTGTTTGCCAAGTCATATTATTAGTTACCCAACTAAAATCTGGGTCAGTATACGCATAAGTAGTATTGCCATCCATGCCACAACCACCACTACGTTTTGTATATAATATGCTGGCTATTTCATTTGATGTGCCACCATAAACTGAAGCATATATTGCATGTGGCGACACAGTAACTCCGTGTACAGTTATTGGTGCATTTGTAGTGTTTTCTGCAATGTAAAAATCTATTACATCATCAGCAACCAAAAATGCACTATTAAGCGCATTTAATGTTCCCGAGCTATTTAATGCTTTAGCATACTTGATTGTATTTCTATAGTTATAATCAGTTTGGGCATTCGTTCCGGTTATACCATCAGCGGAATTATTAACAGTATCCCACCCTGCTAATTGTTGTACTATTCTATTTACACTATTAGCTAAACACGGAATAGGTGCAGCAACTAATGATTTGAATTGTCCACTGCCCACACCGGCGGTTATTGTTATTGGCAAAGGGTTATAAAATACATCACCATTTGTATTTAATATTTGACTATTAGCAGGTATAATCGTGCCTGATAATCCCGTTACCTGACAAGTTACAACTGATTGTACTGCTGCTTTACGTTGTATGTCTAACCACGCTCCCAAGCCATCTAAATAAACACCACTTGCTACATTAGGGTCATAAACAAAAGAATATAAATTGGTTTTAGCGGCTTCAACTTGCAACCCCATATTTGTAAATTCTTGAATTAAAACCCCATTTATCGAAGTAGGCGTTAAATTTACACCAGCCCCAAAAGTATTAATAAATACCTGTTGTATATCGGCTAATTCTTGAGCTGCTGAGTTGGGCGTAAATCCTACTAAACTTGGTGCTGATACAGCCATGTTAAATCCTTTATGCGCTTAAATTAACTTGTTGCCCATTGTTTAGCAACATAGTAATAGTTATAGTGTCTGCTCTAGTTTGTTTATTAAAATCAAATTGTATGTTGATTGGTTGACTAGTATCAATTCCATAATCTGCTAATTGATCGGGTGTTAAATAATCATTAATAAGCAATATTGAATTAGTTAAATAAAATTTAATCAAACTTTGTTGTAACGATGTATTACCTAAAATTATTTTATATGGTACACCCAAGAATATATTAAATACATATTCACCAAACCAAGTCCATAAAGACTGTACAACTGTTTGCGACATATCATCTATATTGCCAACAGTTGCCAAATTACCGCTTGAATCTAAATATAAATCATTAAATGCAGTGTTTGGTACAGGATTTTGTGTTACATCCCAATTTGTAGCAAAAGCTGTAGCTGTGTATGATGTATCTGTTGCTAAAAATGCCATTATGTAGCTGCCTTTACTTTAGAGCTTCCGCCCGCTGTTACTGTTACTTGTACCCCTGATACTCCACCGCCTGCTTGTACTCCTGCAATATTCGCAGTCATAGCTACATTGCCAACTAATACCGGGTGTTTAGTTCCATTGCCTAAATTCACAGTGTCAGCATTTACATTAGCAGTTTGTGAATTAATGGTTACTGGCAAACTTGGGGCGGTTATTTCAATACCTGCACTAGTGGCTTTAACAAATATAGTGGGCAATTCATTGCTTAATCTTTTAACAATAATTGCATCAGCTAAACTAAATTTTCTATAACTTTCTGGATTATTTCTAGCCCATTCTTTTTTAATAATAGAGATATCACGTTGACTAAATACTACTAATACTTTATCCCCAACTGCAGGTTCAATAATAAATCCTGCATTGCCCCCTGTTTCTATTGAATATGGCACGTTATAAATAAGGGGTGGACTATAAGGCGTACCATTAGCCCCAATTGTGTTATTAAGTGGTTGTATTGTATACGTATTTCCTGTAATTCCCACTATTTCACATGGCAAACAAGTATTAACCCCCATTAACATTTGATTAAATGCATAACTAATTGTATTTGCCGGACTATATCTAACGTCTTGTGTAATATTTGAACTAGCGCCAGTCATGTTTCTACTCCGTTACAGGTAAATTAAAAGGTAGTGGGTTAAGTTTAAAAGCACTCTCCCATTTTGCCCCTCTGTTTTGTAATGTATGTGACATGCCATTTATGTACCATGTGCCATTAGCTAATTGTTGCAATGTAGATTCAACTTTTACTTTTTGCCCAAATTGCACAGTTGGATTAAATCTATAACGTACATCAATACCTAAATCTACAACAACCGGATAATCGATCATACCCGTATCTTTATTGATAATAAGTATATTTTCGCTGTATGCATTATTAATAGCCGTAACTAATACCTTGTCATCGTCTAATTTAAATTGGTAACCATAATCTTTACAAGCATAATTTAATTGATTAACCCAACTGCCCGAATAAATCGGACAATTGGTATTACCATTTACCCCGTTAGATTGATAAGTTAAATTATCCGGTGCTTTTTGTACAATTCCTTGAAATAACGTATCAAGCGCCACATCTCCCTGAGGATTAGTAATTGACGATATCAAATTTTGATTATAAATACCGCTATATGACACTATAGTAAATGGTCTGCTTTGATTATTAAAATTAGCCCCAGCTAAATATACCTGCCCTTTATAAATTAAAGGTGGGAATCCGTTAGCATCAACAGTATAACCCGCGTATATTTCAATAGCATTCTCATATAAATTTAACGGGTAAGTTTGATTAAATCTACTAAACTGGTTACAATCTTCAATAGTCATGCCATAAATTGTCAATACTGCGCTATTTGGTTCTAACCCCGAGGCTTTAGTAATCGTTGCATTTACTGTTAAACTATTTTGATCAGAATTAGCAAATATAGTTTTAACATTTTGTGGCACTCCTGTATCACTTGGTGCGCTTGGGAATTGTCCAGAATCTAATATTAATTTGATTGCCATATAGCGAGTTAGCATTTCTGCAGGATATTGTTGTAATGCCATTACACAAACTCCGCTAACAAAGTATCTTTATTATCAATAACCCATTTATCATAAATTAATGCTAATGTATCATAATCACTATAATATAAATGTCCTACAGTGCCTAACGTGCTATATTGCGGGTCTAACCCGTCATCATCCCACCAAAATAAATAACCGTTTAAATTGCTTGGGTATTGATTAACATAACTGCCATGAGTTGCCCTCATGCCGGCTAGTATTAATGTGCTATTTAAAAATACATCACAAAATAATGATTCATCTTGCAAATACACATTAACACTAATTTGTTGATTATTCAAAATACATCCAATTTGTTGATTGGGTATCGGCTGTAATGGTATTTCAAGCAGCATTGCTACCCCCCGCATCAGCCACACTTGTACTAGTTGGTTCTTGTGGGTTTTGTATACCATCGTTTACCTGACTAGCATTAGCAGGGTTAGCCACTTGATCTTGACTTAGTGAGCCATATTGCGATGATGTAACAATTCTTATTTCTTGAAATGTACAATAAGCCATTAAATTGTTATATTCTGGATTAATATCATAAGTAAAACTAGTCATTTTTAAATTTGAATATTGATCAAATAATGGCTTCTCTTTTAATATTGTTAAAAGTGTAGTATTTTGCAAATAAGTTTTTAATTGTTCAACTGTCTTATTAAGTTCATTACGATAATCTTCATTAGTATACGTAAATCCTTGAGAAATAGGCGCAACAATCCCTGTTAGCATTAATGTGTATGGATTACTTTGTATGCTATCACTCGAAAACTGGCTATTTTCTAATGGTTCGTATGCTATATTTACAGTGTTTTTATAAGTTAAATCATGTAATGTATTGAATTGTATAGCAATATTTGCTAATTTATTTACATCATCAGTTGGGTTATTAAGCACTTCATTAGTATAAATATAAAAAGTATACTTAGTAGCTTGTGGATTAAATATGCCGGCAACTTGATCAAATAAACTCATGCTAATATCCCACTAGAAAATACATAACCAGTTTTAGTCATATCGATCATTTTATTTGTAAATTCAGACGGGTTAGCAACTGATGGCAAATTAACGCTACCGACATGAATACTTGCTTGTGTATTTGTATTATTTGTTTGTTTAGTATAGCTAGTTGATTGCAAATTGGCATTAGTTGGCAATTTTCTATTTGCTGCATTAACCGCATCTAATCCATAATGCCCGCCGGAATATTCTCTTATTGCAGCTTCTAAATTACCGTGATGTTCTGCCAAATTTTGTTCTAACATCAGTTTATAAGTATCATAGCTATTTTTAGGGTCTAAATACCATTGTGGCGATTGTGCTGACAGTCCAGCTTTAACGCGGGCTTTATTACCCCAATTAGGGCGTATTTGATAATCCCCATAAGCACCATTGCCACTATTAATATTTTTACCGCCTGAAGATTCTATTTGTCTAATTGCTGGGGCTATTGATTCGGCAGTTTTGCCATAATCGCCCGAAACTGCATGTATAGTATCTGCTACTACATCGCCTAATTGGCTAAATGGATGATCTTTTAAAGTAGCTGTAACATGATCTAAAAATTTGCTAATTGTTGGGAATTGTTTTATCCATCCCATAAATTGCGGTAATAAAGCTAATAATGCTGTGAGAGCTGCAGTCCATGCGGTAAAAGGGTTAGAAGCAATAAGTATTACTGAGGCAGCAATCATGCCCTCAAAAAATAATTTAACCTCTTCTTTATGTTCTTGCAAATAATCTACAAAATCCATCGCCCATTTACTTAATTGCTCAAGCTCAGGCATAAACGAGCTAACTAAATCTTGCCCAATATTGCCCCATTCTTGTTGTACATCAAGCCATTTATTACGTAATTCAATAGCTTCTTGGGTTCTTTTTTGACTAGATACACCTAATTTTTCATAATGTGCAAAACTAGCTTCTAATTCTTCATTGGTTTTATCAATTAAACGTATGCCCGCATCATCAAACCCTAATTGTTGAGCTAATGATCTTCTTGTGCCATAAGGTAATTTATGTAGCGCATTAACAGTCTGTTCATAAACTTTTAATATATCTTTGCGTTTACCATCTTGCATTGGTGAGACACCAAGTATATTTAATATACCGAGTGTTTTAGGGTCTTGATTAAGTTGTGCTTGATTGAGTTTATCAAATATACCGCTAATAGTTGTACTAAACCCTTCAGCAGTTCCTCCTACACGTTTATAGGCTTCTTCCCAAAGTGCTAAACCCTTGGCATTAGTATGTAGTGTTTGAGACAAAAACCCTAACTTAGAATTAACTTCAACAAAACTTTCAGCAAGATTTTTAGCAAAATTTAATACAAAACCACCCGTAAAAGCCCCAAAAGCACCTTTTAATGTGCTTTCAACATTTTTAGCAAAAGCATCTACAGTGTCTCCCATTTTTTTAGCAGACGCTTGCAATTCTTTATTATCAAATAAAACTTTGATTATTAAGCTATCTAATGTTTGAGCCATTTTTTACCTATTTTTTGCTATCGTTAAGTTGCAATATTCGTGTATTGTAATTGTCAGTTAAGATTATGTCTAGCATATCTACTGCATCATCATATGAGTAGCATTCTCCCAAGTCTCGCAATGTGCACATCTTGTTAGAGATTAAAATACCAAAGATTTGCCACATATCATAATTAACTGTACCTTTGGTATTATCATTCCCGTATACATTGCGAGAAAATTTTACTTTGGGAGTTCTGCACCATCACTTTTTTTAAAAGGTACGTATTTACCGTAGTTATAGTTAAATGCTTCCCACATTAATTTGTATATAGTAACACCGTCTTCAATTATGTTATTTATATCACCCTCACCCTGATATATAGATAATTGAGTTTTTTGGGTATGGTTTTGATAAAATACACAACCAATAAAGCAATTCAACAATTTATCATCGTGTTGATCAATATTAATTAAAACTGATTGAATTAAGTCAAAAATAAACCCAACAATATTAACTTCCATCTCTTTAACTACAGCATCCTGTACTTTTTCAGGGTCTAATCCATCTACTTTATTGCCTGTTTTTAATAATATAAAAACAAATTGTTTTATAATATCTGGATTAACTTCACTAGTTTTTGATACCATATTAAGTAAAATATTAGTGGTTTTGTAAAACTCTAAAGCACCTAACTTTTTGATATGAAATGTTTTTTCATGTGCGCCATCTTGTAATTTAATAGTTTTAAATGCTAACATTGTTATTCCTTATAGTCCTAAAGTTGCTACGCCGATTGATAAAAGATCACCAAGTACTGTACTGTCCGGAATAGTTGACGCAAATTTAAGTGTTACATCATCTACTTTTTCGTTTAATTCATAACCTTTAAATACTGACTTAATGTAAAACTCATTAAACGTTACTATCGATAAGCCGTTTGCATTAGCAACTGATAACGTACCTTGAATTGGCGCAGTATTATATTGTTCTTTCATAATATCAAAAAACACATTAACCAATGCTGGGGAATACGGTTGAAAGAAAAGGCTGCCCGTTATTATTACGGGTTTATTAAACACAAACGGTGTACCGTCAGCCCCTACGCGCATATCTAACCCTTCTGCATCGTCTATATTTATCCATTTGCCCTCTGCAGCAGCAGTTATTACAACCGGTGCACCGCCTAACCGCGTATAGGTTAAGACGGCATTTTTCGAGGAATTATCATATACAACTGTCATTTTTTTATCCTTAGAAAACTAAAATTGTGTTAAGTGGCAATGTAACAATTGAGCCTGCATTTGTATACCATAATGTTACAGTTGGGGGTTGTCTTAATGCCCTTTGTGATGAGCTAGGTGGTAATATTTGTAAATAATACCCATTATTTGTTAAAAATGATGTAATATCGTATCCAGCTTGTTGTGTCAGTACTGCAGTTTGTGAAGCATCAAAGGTATTCCCTATAGTGCAAACACCGTTATTAATTGCTTGTTTCATTGTGCTTTTAATAATGCTGTCAATTTGATTATATCCAGCTTGATTATTTGGCACTTGTAATGCAGCACCAAAAAATGTTGCTAATTGGTTTTGCACTTGATCGTTAAGCCATAATTGATTAAACAAAAAATCTAACCATAAAAACTGACCACCAACTGTACCTTTTTGAGTAAAATTATAAGTGTTAGCACGGTTACTAAATGCACCATATAAGTTAAATCCTTTTTGCAACACTGCATCATATGCTGTATCATTAGTAACAAGAGGTACAATTCCAGATTGAGTTTTATAAGCAAAACTAATTGTTCCATTGGCACTATTATAATTAATAGCTGCGCCCGTACCCATAATCATAGCTGCTAAATCGCACAATGAGAATTGTGGGGCAATAGGTGCGCTGTACGTTATTTGTCCATCAGCAGCAGTTCCATAACCATCAGCTACAAGTTCATACGCCACATTTGACGTGTTATCAGGTATTTCCAAATTAGATTCTGTACTAAACGGGATATATGCCCATAAAATATAAGTTTGAGCATTAGCCACTTCAGTAAATCCTAATATCTCATCGCTTGTTGGAGTAAAAATTGTAGTTAGTGTAGCCCAATTTGTAGATATTGCCTGATACGCTGATATATTAGCTGCAATACTAAGAGCAACAGAACCTTGACTTAATTCAGCACCTGTTGCTTGTGTAAGTTTTAAAGCTGTAGATAATGCAGTTATTGGGCTATAATCTACCGCCACAGTTCCGGTTGTATCACCATCACTAACAGTAAATGCTTTACTCACAGAATCATATATTACTGTGCCTGTTGCCACACCAGCTGCTATATAAGCTGCTTGCAAAATTGCAGCTACATCACTGAGGCTACCAGCACCAGATAAATCAATTCCTGTTAGCTGTGTGCCTACATTTTCCCATTTAAACGCACCAATAGTATTTGCAGTGCTATTAATAGTGGTGGCATACGGTGTAGTCCCAACTGTAAATACGCTTACTACGGTTGCGCCGTTGCCGGTAGAAGATGATGTTACCTGTTCCCAATTTGCGCCATTCCATTGTAATATAACTAGTGTATTATTACCATTACATGCAATTGCTAAATAATCTACACTGTTATATGTAAAAAATGCAGGATAATACGGACTTCCAACAACAGACACTGAAGTTCCAATGCTGCTATAAGTTGTACCCGTCCAAATAAATGTTGATACAGTATTAGCCCCACTATCACATATGCTAAGATAATTAAATCCATTAATTGTATATGACGTTAAGCCTTTTAAAGTTGCAGAACCTAAAATTGTATCTAATGCTGCCGTAACAAAAGTTGTACCATTCCATTTTAAATGGCTAATTGATTGATCACCATTTTCGACAATAGATAAATATTGAGTTCCGCTAATTGTATACTGAGTAATATAAGTAGGCGAATCTCCAACTATTACATCGCTTAATGCTGCAAAAGCTGTACCACCCCATAGATATAGTTTTAATACATCATTATTAGTGCAAGTTACTGCCAAATAACTATTAATGCCAATGTTAAAAGATACTATTTGTGCTGGTATATCCGCACCTGTATTTAAAGCTACACCTATTAATGCAAAAGCTGTACCACTCCATAGATATGTACCTACTGAATTAGCTGTGCTATTTGCGACAGATACATAATGACTACCCCCAATATTAGAATAAGCAATACCTGTTGGCGCTGTTCCGGTTGCAACCGTTGAACCTTGCAGCACCCAATTATCAGCAATTAATTTATAAGTTCCCATGGTTGCAGCAGTTTTATTAATTACTGTATAAAATTGATCTGTTCCATCTGACCAAGCAACACCATCAACAGGCAACGTGCCAGTTGCAACGGCAGAACCCGTACTATCAAACCCATAACCATTAAATTCAAAAGTTACACTACCACTAGTAATAGCTTGTAAATCAGTTAGAGATGGATTGCTACCACCTCGGATATAAGGTGCAATATCAGTATCTATATAACGTGCAAACCATACAAAAGGTGGTTTATAAATTTGTATATCTGAGGCTTTAAAATAATTTACTGAACGGGCATATTCTTCTGAATTTATCCCAAAATAATTACCTACCGCTTCTGCACTAGTAAATCTTTTAATTAGATTAGTATCATTGTTTGGTAGTAACGGATTGCGCGTTGCAAATAATCCTGCTAACGTGCCACTAGTAAAACTAGTATTTACTGTACTGTTATTTACCGGCATTAATTTATTTAAACTTATTGACATGCTTTATACTCCTTGGACGTCTGCTAAGATTAAGCCCACCTGCGCACTACTAAATGATGGGCTGCTAATTGATACTATGTTATTATTAAATAAAGAAAATCTTACTAAATGACGTTGCTTATACTTTTCTCTATCTAAAATACCTGTTAAATTTTTTTCTTCTTGCACTTCATATACCGTGCATGAATATGTTTCATCTAAAAATGCGCTACAATCTAATGTAGTTAAAAACAATCTAAAGCTAGCCGCTTGATTCCTTGAGCCTGTACCGTAAAAATCTACTTGAAACCAAGTATAATCAGTGCCGACAAAAGATTGAGTCTCAGTATATGGGTTATAATTTGCTGCTGGATTAAGCCCATTTAATCGAGTATCAAGTTCAGTCATTACAATAAAAGCATCATCTGGATACTTAATATTATTGTTATACGATTGAAATATTGAATTGTCATCATAAGTTGGATTAAGTAATTTAATTACTGCTTTAATTCCTGCATAACAATTGCTAACATTGCTCATTATGAACTTTCTAAACTTGTGCTTTCACAACCCACTACCCATACCCAATTAGTAGTAAAATTTTCAGGTAATGCTACTATTCGATAATAAAGCCCATTCATTAAGATATAATCACCACCAACTTGTAAATTGCGATTAAGTCCAGTCAAAGTTGAACTTTGTATTCTAAAATCTTTATAAATACGGGTTAAATCTATACCTTCTATATGCTCTAAAATTTGCCGGCTAGTTAGCTGTACTTGCGCAGTAGTACTCAACGGTGTGGCATAACTAGCAACAGCAATTCCATCTGCATCAACGGTCTGTCCGTTGTATACATAAATTTGTATAGGCGTTCTGCGAACTACTCCACCAATTGCACCAAAAGACATTCGGTCTAAATTCATTCCCGGCATTATTTATTGCCTTCAATAACTGCCCAACTTACACTGTTTTTCATATCGCTAGTTTCAATCAACGGCTTATCAAAACCTTTTTTAGCTATAGTAGAAGGTGCATTAGGCTCGAATTCCCCATTGCTAATAGTATCTACTACTTGCCCTTTTATTACAGCACCTAAACTATTAAAAGCTGCATTTACATCTCCACCATTCTTTTTTAACAATTTATTAAATAATGGTGTCCATTCTTTTTTATGATTTTGTATAGTTTGGTGCATAAATGGACGGGGCGGTACTGTTATGGTGTATTCTTCTACTGTATGAGTAGTAGCAAAATTAGATTCTTTTTTACTTACAAAACGCCCATTTTTAGCAAAATCACCATTTTTTTTAATTTTTCTATAAACGGTAGTTTCATGTTCTGGCACAGTAATTTCACCACCAAATTCATTAGCAATAGCTTTTTTAATGTTAGGATTGTTTTCGTAAAACCCTACTTTTACCCCTAATTGCCCTTTAATTAAATTATTAAGCATATCAGTAGCTTTTTTATTGGTGTTATGTTGAATAGTGATTTTTACTGACATTACCAGCCACCACACACAAAAGCAGGAATATAACGAGCGCCACCTTTCATCATATTACGCAATGTCATAATTTGATAAACTTGTTGCCCGTATGCTGTTTTATTCCAAAATTTCTGGGGTTCAGCGTTTATATCATCTACACCATAAAGCAATGTTGCTTTAACACTGCCTTCTGTTGCATCCGATACACGCCCATTTAACCCACCTGAAGCCCATATTTCCGCAGCATGAGCTTCTGCCAAATTCCAATAACGAGCTTGCAAACCCGCTTTTAATAATCCAATAATTGGCATTGCCATCGGATATACTTGTTCCCACAACATATCTAGCTCATCATCGGTAATATCTGCATATTGTGGATAAGCTAATTTAAATGCTGTTGGGTCAAAAGCGGGTATTACAATAGCCATTATTTATCTCATCCGACCTTTTTTTGGTGCACTTTCTTTTACTAAAGCTAAATCTTCCTCCTCAGGAGGTATAACATTTGGCGTGTCTTGCGCCTTTTTTAACGCTTCCTCAGGATTTTTAGCTGTATAGATTAAAGGATTTGCACCACTAAATAAATGTGCACAATTTCCCGTTTTCACATATCTTTCTTGTATTGCATCCCATTCCGCTTGAGATACCAAAGTCATAAATGGTATTTTTTCAGTCATAACAATAGCGTGCTGATTCATACCAGCTATTTCTACTACATGTTTACCATCATCAGAAATGGGGAATGCCACACTAATTGGATAAGTTGAGAATACTTGCATTAATTTACTCCAAAAAATTAAGATTGAATACCAGTCTTAGTTACTACACATAATGGCATCTTAACGCCACAACCAGCAGAACCAGCAGACACTTTTTCATCAAAATAACTAGCAAAACGTACTACACCATGTGAACGGTATTTGTAAGTAAATAAATCTTCAATCGCTTTTTGTCCTTGTAAGTTTTCACAAATTAATTGAAACCCTAGAATAGTTTGATATTCAGGAGCGTAAACAACTCGCAAATTAGGATAAGTTTTTTTAAGATTTTCTTCTGCAGTTAGTCCAAATTGATTGACTTTTTGCAAATATGCAGCCATAGAACCATCTAGTGCTAATACATAATTATCTGTGGTTTTGTTTTTGTTACCAGTTTGATTAAACATTGTAGACATTGCACTAACTACATCGTTATTAATTTCTTCTGCAGTTTTATTAACCCACAATGGGCTACCACCCGCACCGTTAGCAACTGGTGTTGCAGCAGGTAAACTAGGGTCATTTAATAAACCATAAGTTTTAGATAAAAATACCCCAGCAGGAGTAATATTGCCGTAAAAACCGAATCTATTAAAAGAAGCTCCAATGATCGTACTTATGCTTCTACGTGTATCCCCAACTAAGTCCAACTTAGCAGAATCCATTACAGCAGTTTCTAAATCGCCATATTGAATATTTGTCTGAAAGCGGTATACATCTCTAGGCACCCATGTGTAGTTGATACCAGCTTTACCAGTATTACTAAAATCAGTATAGGGTTGAATTGACCCAGAATATGCTACTACTCTAAATCTTATTTGTTCAGTAGTCCATGTTCCTTGTTGTGCAGGGTTTGCAATTTCTGTGAATCCGTATTTTGGCAATACCTGTTCTACAATATCATTTACGTACAATGTTGTAAATTGAGATGGTACACCGTTACTTGTTGGATTAAATGGGTCAACGTCCATTGCCATTTGCTTAAATTCTTTAAAGCTATTAGCAGTAATTGGATTCATTCCGGTTGATTCATCCCATGAGAAAATACCAGATTCCATATATTTTTGTAGTTTATTGTTTTGCATCATTAATCCTTATTGAGACACATTGCTGTTAGTAGTAATTACAATCAATGTACCAGCAGCAGCAGCAGTTAAATTACCAGCTCTAAATTGTGATAATGTAGCACCAGCCACAGCCGTACCTTGAACTTGACTAATTAAAGCCCCATCACTATCCCGCACCCAAATTGCACTACCGTACAATGTATTTGTACCAACTTCTGCAGCTACGTCAATTTTTACCCAAACGCTGTTTGATATTAAAATATCTGCATTAAGTGCAGCAGCTATAGTTGTACTATAACCTTGCGCATCTGCATTAGCTACATAACCAAAACTTGTTGCATTGGCTCTAAGCACAATACCAGCTACAGCCAATCCGCCACCATTAACGTTAGTAACGTATGAATTTTCTTGGTTAGTGCCTGCCCAAAATACACCCTTTGCAATTGTTAAATCAACTTGTGCAATTGCGCCAACTGTACTACCCCAAGGCAATACACCATACGGGTCGCCTTCATAGGCAATTACTGGTGAGCCAATTGAGGCTTCGGTTGGTAAAGGTACAGAACGCTGAAACCCAGCAGTTGTAATATTTGCCATTTATATATCTCCTTAACTTATATATTTTTTAATCATTGAGTTATTATTAACAAACTCATCTACGTTAGCAGCATCTTGAGCCATTACGCGCTTAGGTTGCACTGACGCAGTTACTACTTCTACCATTGCAGCTTTTTGTTCTCTAGTTTTACCAGCTGCATTTAAACCTTTAGCATTAAGAATTGCATCATAAACAGCATCAGCACTATCCATTGCCATACGATTAGCTTTACCAAACAATTTTTCATATGATTGCAACGCGCTATCCATAGCCATTTGTTCAGCTTTGATTTTTGTTAAGCCTTCTTTAATGCCTTTTTGAATTGCTGCATTAATACTATCTGCATCCATGCCTTTTTCTTTTTTTAATTCTTTTTTAATGAGCTTTTTGTCTTCTTCTTCGTCTTCGTGCTCATCTTCAGCTTTTTTATTGTCGTCTTCATCTTTGCCACACATAGCGTCTTCAGCTTTTTTCTTCATTTCTTCTGCTGCTTCGTCTTCTGCCTTAGCTTCTTCTTCCATTTTTTTAACTGATTCTTCATCTAAGCCTAAGCCACGAATACGATTCATCAAGTTATTTAATAGTTTATTTTTAAACATTATTACTCCTTTTTTATTAACAATATCCTCATCGCCAACAACCGCACTTTTATAACGTGGATTATCAACATGGGCTACATGATTTGCTCTAATATCAGTCATTTTTATATCGTAATGCTGCCCTTCATACGTACCCGCTCCAAGTATTGGCGTATACCAATATCCGGCAGATAAATACTTTTTGCCATTGTCTAAATCATCTTGTGCTTTAGGGTCAGCAAAACTAACAGTACCAATAATCTTGTCATTGTCTAATTCACAATCGTACACCGTGCCAATAATATGATCGCGATGTTCGTCATGCGTAGACGCTTCAAAATCTCCAATATGTTTATCAAGCAAAAATTTGCCAGAAAAATCATTGTCTTTGATTTCTTCAATCGGACGGTATACGTGATATATTTGTTGAGGGTTTAGTCCTAAATCTTTAAAGCGCGGTATTTCAGCACCATAATATTTAGCAACGTCTGCCCCCGTGATGACTGAATTTGGAGCGATTAAATAACCGTTGTCGTCAATAAAACGTGAGCTATCTAATGCTTTATTGTTAGCTGCATGTTGCACAGCACCATTGGCGTAAGCCTCTGGATTTGCTATGTTATTTTTTTTAGCATGAGTTACGGCGGTTTTCCAAATAGCTTTTAGCTTTGATTCTTCAATTCCGCTTTCTTCGTGCAGTTTTGCAATTACTGAATTAGGCAATGTCGATACTCCGAGCCGTTATCACAACGTCTTGAAATGGTTATAATTGCCGTTATAATAATATAAATACACAACTATGTCAATTGCTTATATATTGTAATTATGGTATAATAGCGTATTCTTTATCATTTAACAGCTTTTTTAAAGAAAGAATCTATATGCATCCAGATGATGAATTGTTGACTAAAAACGAGATTAAAGAATTTTTTAAGATTAAAAATGATAAAACTTATTATAAAATAATGACTAAAAGCTGTTTAAAAGGCGTAAAATTAGGCGGTACACATAGGTTTTGGAAGTCTGATATATTAGAATACTTAGAAAATAAAAAAACTGTTGTAATTTGAGGGAGTATAAAATTGTTAAAAAAGAATCAAAAATGTACCTATACAAAATTAAAAGTTGGTCAATATTTAAAATGCACAGATAATACTTATCTTAAATATTTGGACGCTAATAATAAATGGGATACTGGCGGATTAATAAAAGATAAATATTATAAGATACTAGATATTGTATATATATATGAAGATAAAATATTTGGCTTTATTGTACCTAGTAAATATAAGATAAAATATTTACAACTAAAAATGGAGGTTGACACTAGCTCTTGTACATTTTTTGTACCTACTGAGCATTTTGAGATATATAGAGTGTTTGATTTGATGAATCCAAAGAAGGGAATATAATGAATGATATAACATTAAAAATTTAAATCCACTTGACTATAACCCTGATGAGGTAGTATAATAACGTTTCCTATATTAAATAATTAGCATTTATTTAAGTTTTTCCGTAAAAGAGCCTCTTGATCTATTTCATGGGGCTTTTTTATTTATGATACAATATGGGCTTCTATATTCATTTTATTTTTAATCATCTGCGTACAGATTGATGTAAAAAAGCAACTCTCATAGGTTGCTTTTTTATTAGCTATACATTTACAACTAATTTAAAACTACATCTGCAATTCGGCAATTCCCCCGGATAGATATATTCACCACTTATTAAACAACCTTCAGCTAACTTATAACGCTTGCCATTAGCAGCCACATGATCGGGTCTTGGCACTTTGCCTGCATGACTATGTAGCCAGATACCCTCATCAAACCCTGCATCTATACTACGCTGAGTATTTAATGTGCTAGTAATTTTGTCCAGCTGATCAAGTGCTATAAACTTAATGCTCTTTTCGCCTTGAATGCCGCGTTTTTGTAACTGCTCTTTGAGATAATTTAAATCCCTGCCACGTTCCATTGCGCGCATAACATCACCCTGTATCTGGGTTTGTTGCTGTTGTGTTATGTTAGTAATAAGCTGCACATTTTCTAATACCGCCGCACGTTGTTTGTTTAACAATTCCCGCGTGCGTGTATCCATCTGTATTGTAATAGCTTTTTCTGCGAGTTTACGTTGCATGTCTCGTTTGCTGAATTTATCAATATCTGTTACGAATTTGGTAGCCCAAGGTAGGGCATTAATATTAAATATCTTAGCGTACTTTTTGATAATTTTGTTTATTGTATTGTTTATTTCAGTAGCGGGGCTTGCATCCATTGCTATCTCTGCTTCATTTTGTTGATAAGACTTATAAACAGCCATGTATATTTCAGTATTCATGCGTTGCATAACGTGCATTAATTTACTTTGATATTCAATGCGGGCTGCATCGTCTTTAGATAGACGTGCAGTCTCTATACTAGCCTTTGTCTTCTTCATCGTTTTGTGCCTCAGCTAGTTGCATATCTAGTAATTCGTCAAGCTCTGGATTTTCTATCTCCATACCCAAAAATCCTGAATCTTCATCTTTAGCCATTGTTTGTCTAGCTTCAGTTGCTGTAATTATACCTTCCTGCTTCAATTTAACATAAGAATCAGATTTTTTAAGTTGTATTTCTGCTTTTTCTAAGTCGTTAGCCGCTTCTAATTCATTCCACCTAAAGCTAATAGATGGGTCTATTTCACCAAACTCACTAAGTTGCATAATGTCTAATGACTTCTTATTGATCGGGTTAAATGCCATTTGTACATTGCGGATAAAGTCGTAAAAGTTATTAAGCTCATGTTCGCCAGTAGCATTAAATCCCTGTGGAGCAATACCGAGTAACTTAGTAGCTGGTATACGACATATTGCACATACTATTTCTAAGGCTTGGCTGTAAAGTTTATCTAGCCCTGCTAATGACATTGTAAATTGCTGAAATTCCTCGGTTGCCATGTCAAGAGCTAATATACCGTAGTTATCCCGCAATTGATTAAAATATGCCATACGATCTTCGAACGTGGCGGTATCTTGAAAGGGGTCGGAAGATTCATCATAATTTACCAATGCTGTCATATTGGTTTTAATAACATTAAGATTATAACGATTAATAATGCCGTTTATAGCGTTTCTGATTGATTCAAAGTTAGTAAGATATGGTAACACTAACTGAATCATTGATATGCCTTGGAATTGATAAGTAGGTAATAACAACCGATCAACATTATTATATGTAAAATGCATCATGCGTGTATTGTGTATAGTCTGTCCTAGTGCATTCCATTCCTGCGGGTTGTAGTAATTAAATGCAAACGGGTCATTAGCATTGTAATTCACGGGGTAACAATCTACCGGCTCTAATATTTTAAAGTATTTTAAATCACCGACTTTAATTTTGCTAGAATTGATTAAAAGCTCTTTGTCGCGTTCATTATCATCACCTTTGAGCTTTGGATATAAAAAAGCTCCACCATAGGTCATGGTTTTACGTACTAATGCTTTAGCAGTATCTTGATATGATAGTTCAGTCATTAACTGTTCTAAACGTTTAATCTTTTTATTTACTCGTTCTTTGCTGCTTTCATCTTCATCGGTACTAATAATCTGAAAGCCATTTTTAAATGTTTCATCAGCTATTGTCTGGATGATATTTTGTATAATACCATTTTGAGACAGTAGAGATAATTCACCAAATCCGGGAAACCAGCTATTAATAACAAGCGCATTAGTTCTACTAAAATTAAAACCATTTAATGGTACGGGTGCTATGCTGCCGTTATCCAATGCAATTTGAGGTTCAATCACGTTGCCATCTGCAGTAATTGCTTGTGGTACAGTAAAGTTGCTAAATCTATTGGGAGCGTTTAATGTTGGGTCTGTTATTCTTTTACCGCGTAGGCTTGGGTGCATACGCATATGTGACACAGGACGTGCCACTTTCTTATTTGTCATGTTGTTACTCCCATACGCTATCACAGCGCATTGAAATTGTTATTTAATTAAGCTATTCTATCCATTGCTGGACGTATTTGTCTTATTGCCGGATTAATCCTCATCACAGTTTGAGCTGGTGCAAACGCCATCATAACACTATCGCCTAAATTTGGTGATCGCATCCCGTCCGGTTGTTTATCTACTATAATTTTACCAGCATTATTTATAGAGTAAGTTGGCTGTGATAATTCACTAATCAATTTGTTCATGTTTTTTAACTTGCTAGATATAGATATAATATTATCAGGGTGAATATTCATTCCTTCATTTACAGCCCTAAATGTATTCTGAAAGCGAGTGCGTAATAACCACCATGCCTGAGCTTTGGCATTAGCAAAAAAGTCCTCATTCTTACGACCCTTTATCGCTTCTCTTTCTGGCTCAAACACTTTAGCAGAACCTCTAAAAGTCCGCACGCTAAGTTTATTAGTGCGACCGTTATTAATAATTCTACTATCACCTTTTACACCTGCACCTAATCCATCCGCGTCATAATCAAATTGTGTATACCCGAGATTATCGCATAAATTAAAAGCACGCACAACAGTATCATATATATCAGAGCCTTTGCCACTCCATTGTTCTATATATTCAATCAATACTCCATGCCTACCGCAAAATGCATTCATATCTTTGCCCTCGTCGGCTACATCAAGTGCACCCTTACGTATACCAGTAGGTTTTATACCAAGTTTAATATGCGCATCAATAGCAGCTTGTACCCATGCACTCGGTATTAATATACCCTCAACAGAAGCAGAATAATCAATATCTAATTCTTGTGCTATAGTAACAGGGTCTAATGTCTCACATTTCTTTTTGTACCACTCTTCATCACGTCTAGGGTCATCTCTCCAGTGAAAGGTGAATACTGGTATCTTACCACTATTACGCTTAATCTCAAACGGGTTGCCAAGTCCATTTGGAGTTGATATATCAATACGGCAGTTAGTTGTTTCAGATAGTGAGGCTTCTGTCAATTCTGGACGCTCTAGAAATGCGGCTTCATCGACAAAGTATAACGAAGCACGATCACCACGACCAATCCCATCACCAGATTCACCGATTATTTGACTGCCACTGTTTTTAAAATTAATGCGCATAAATGGTGCATCTTTTTGTAAATCAAAACCATTTAAGAACTCAGGGGGCAATAGCTCTATAAACATGCGAGCTTTAGGCAATAACGCTTTTAATGCCCCGCGTAAATCGACATATTCCTGTTTACGACTACCAAAGCCAATAGTTATACCATCATTAAACAAACACATAGTAACAGCAAACGCCATAGATAACCATGACATGCCGACAGTACGTGTCTTTTCAACAAGCCCCGGTTCTTGGTTGCGCCATCTTGCTAATACCCAATCAATCCATTCTCGCTGTTTAGGGAATAGTATAAACGGTACGGCTGATGGCAAATTGCGCTCTGGGTTTCTAGGGTCATATGTACAGCCCCAGTCATTGATAAAATCTGCGGGGTTGTGTTTATAGTGTACTTTAAGTGATTGAAGTAATTGGGGATTTTGTCTTATTCGAGCTAAACGATTAACTCGTTCTTGCAATACAACGGGGTAGTCTGGGTTTTTAAAGTCAAATTGCATTACTAGTTTACTAGTTACCTAAAAGACTATTTATAACAATAGCTGTAATTATTGGGGTTGCTATATCATAATTAGTATCATCATTTTTAATTATTTGCGGTTTAACAGAATTTTTATTTTTTACCGGTTTATTTGTATCAAAAATTTGATCTATTAATTTATCAGTATAATTATTCAAAATGTACATTATCTATTTTTCCATTAATTAAAACATTATTGTTATTGTATCATTGGGTTTTGTCCAATATAAAGTAATTTGTGGCGGTATGCGATCTTTTTTCATATCTTCTGTAATAGGCTGAATATCTATTGCATACCCTGTGCTGTTTAATTCATTCTTTATATTTTCGGGTAGTTCATCAATATTAACTTTTTTCATTATTTACTCCACTTCAAGAAAACGCAATATGTTCAGGCCTTAAATAGTTACGTGCAGCTGTCATTCTTGCATCAATCTGCTTAAGCACCGCTTCCGCTTCTGCTTTAGTTGCAAAACAAATTGTTATTGAGTTATTGTGAAGACGTTCATATATAATTAATTCATTATCTCTATTTACTGCAGCATAAAATATAATTTCTACTAGTATTTTATGTAGATATCCATCTTTATCAGTTATTATCATTTATTATTTACCTTTAAATACTCATTAAACTCATTTATTATTCTTTTAGCTTCTTCTTCTGTCACTTTAAAATTTTTGTGAGGTAAAAAAGATTTATTAATTTCTACATCCATTAATTTCAAATCTGTAGCATTATCAGTAATATACTTATAAGCATTGTATTTGGCATCTATAGCTATAATATTTGACATATCAATTGCATATTGTCCATTAAGATGGTTAATTATCATTCATTACCTTTTGAAAAAAGTAATGTGGCATATTGCAGGAGAGCTTTTATTTTTAATAAATCTTGTTCAGTCGATGTCTCTAAATTACATTTTTTTAGTTTTTCTATCAATTCTTTACAGCTCATTCTTCACTCTCTAAAAAGGTGGGGAAAATAGGAATTGCACCTATAATCTCAATAACAGTTGCCATGTAGGACTTATCCAACGCCTATATGTATATTATTGCGCATTAACTACTATTATGCTATAGTCCCCATTGTTTTTTAATTCCCTATTATACGAGTTATAGTGAATTATTTTCTTTAATATCGATCAATTGTTCCAGCAACGCATCTATATTTATCATCATAAGATATATTTCATTGCTAACCACTCTATAATACTCAATTTTAAGCGGCTGATGATATGTAACACCCGTAAATTTAACATCGGTGAATAGTGCATACCCTTTTTTACTTAAACTTGCTTTTATTTCAGCGCTAAGAAATGATCTATCTATTTTAGTTACTACCACAGACTTATCAATATCTTTAGTTTCAAAGTCTTCCCGCGGTTTTATTTCAAGAGATTTTTTAACATCGGTTGTTAAAAATTTTATCATAACATCGTTTATTAAAGTATTTATTATTATTCTGCCATCAGTTTCGCTAATTAATTTAAGCTGCACTAATTCTCCGATTTGTGCTATTGTATCTAACTTTTCTTTAATTTCGTTCATTTTATGCGCCTCCTAATTTATTATAAACATCCTGTAGTACTGTTTTTGTTTGATCGAGTTCTAAAATATACAATTTAAACCGTTCTATTTTGTTTTTATTTATATTCATCTGTTTAACTGTACTAACTATACAATCAACAAGTTCATCATAATTTTGCGGATTATCTGTAGGTTTGCACCATGTATCCATTAATGTATTTTTAACTAAAGGCAATAATTCGATCATACCTTACCAGATCTTTTATTGTGTTGAATTTCTGCATTATGGAGAAATGCTTTTATTTCTTCAAAAAGCTCATTTAATTTTGATTCAATATTTTCTGCATCATGTATTTTAGTGTTTACCAATTCAGCAATTTTAAACATAAAATCTATTGCATTTAAATGAATACCGCCAGTGTATTTTTCAGCCAATTCAAACATTACGTTTACTTTATCTTTTAACTCTTGTAATTTACTCATTTTTTCCCCTTTATAAAATCTTGATAATCCCGACTAGCTTGCACAGGGTCAGTTGATATATTGACATTAACAGTACCACCAGAATGTGTTACGCTTGCATTGCTATTACTATCCACTTGTAAATGATCGCCATATTTCTTAGGCAATGTTTTAGATAAGTGCCATTTTAATGTATCTATTCTTAATCTACTTCTATTAATCCACTCTCGATTACACAACCTATTTCCGTTAGCATCAAATATATCATCTTCAGTAGCATCTGTAGCAATATCCAACATCTGTTCTGAGAGGTATTCCGTTCTGGCTCTAAGGGCGTACGTGTATTGTTCGGCTAGTTTTTTATCCTCTTGCACCCATCCAATAAAGCTCCCCGGACTAATTCCCTCGGTTTTACATGACCAGATCATGCTTCTACCATTTTCAAGCATATGATTAAAAATTTTCTCAATTAATTCAGGTGTTTTTTTTTGACGACTAGGACGAGGTTTTTTAATTTTAGGCTCTTGATGTTTTTCTTTTAAATATGATACCATAATAAAATCTCTATACAAATCTGTTATTTAATGCCGGAATTATAATCTATTTTATTTTATTTGTCAAATTTATCAATAATTTACATTTATTTTTATTGCATAACATATTGATATTTATAGGTATTGTTATATTTATGTTGCAGCGCATGATCGAAAGTTATAAATATATATCATTGGCTATTGACATATAACAATAACCGATGATATAATACTGTCATGAGATTAAGAAATTGATCTCTGATTAACAATAATTTTAAAAAGGAAACTAAAATGAAAAAAGTAATAAATGGCAAAATGTACAACACTGACACAGCAGAAAGTATTGCTTATTTTGATAATGATAGATATTCAAATGATTATTATTTTACATGCGCTAGGTTGTACCGTAAAAAGACCGGTGAGTTTTTTGTACACGATGAGCGAGGATGGTATAGCCAAGATTATATTGGTTATGAAAATTATTACCAAACAGATTTTGACCCTAAACAACCGATTTATCCTCTTACTGAAGATGAAGCTAAGCGATTGGTAGCGTCTCAGTGTGACGGTGATAAATACCAGTCATTATTTGGCACTGTTGAAGAATAACTAACTAATTTAATTTAAGAAGGAACTCTTTCACCTGAATCATTTAGAGATAATCCAGAAAAAATGGAAACAATTAATAATCAAATTAACGATTATTTTATAGCACATAAATATTATCAAAAATATAAACATGTTTTAGAAAGTAAATAAAATGGCTAACAATAGAGTAATACAAAACAGTTTAATTAAAATAATTTACAATAAAACCAATTTAAATGTAAGTGTTGAATTATCTAATTCTGTTAAATTTGATTTTGAAATTACTCTATTGAATAATCATAAAAATAATAACAAAGCATTTAAAGCACAAGATATACATAAATTTGATGCAATTAAATTATGCAAAATGTTAGTCAAAATGGAATGCTTTGTTATATATAAAACCTTCGGTAATAAAACAATATTTTATGTTAGGAGTAAATAATGTATCATATGCCAAAACTTACTAAACAATTTTATGCAATAGTCGAAGAAGATGTTACGCCAGTAATTAAAAATGAAGCAATTGTTTTTATTGAGTTTATAGTTTATCATGTTTCGCTAAACAAAACAAATACAATAATTGCTCAACATATTAATCAAGTTGTTGCATTAATTAAACAGCAATACCCAATTAATAAAAAACCGCAGATTTTTAGAAATGATTTAAAATACGTGTCTATCTCTGTTAAAAATAAACATAAACCAATTTTACAAATGTGGTTGTAGTTATGAAATTACCAAAATTTACATATAATCAGATAAATTATTATCTAGTACCGCGTAATACACGTAAAAAATACGTTATTTGTAATAGCTCAAAATATCAACAACATAAAATTTGGGACTATTATCAACAAAAACGTGGTAAAAATCTACTTGGAGAAAATTATATTATTGATAATACATATCACGAGTGGATTATGACTAAAATGTAAAATAATAAAAGATTATAAAAGAATTGTAAGTTTTTTATAAAAGGAGGGTGTAAAATGTAGAATTATATCAACAACTTAATCTAACCGTGACAATTTGTCACATTTTTAAATTATAATAGTTTTTTAGAAAGAAACAACTATGAAAAAACTTTTAATCGCACTCGGATGTATAAGTACGTTAACAACTTTAACTGCGTGCAACGCAGGGACTAGTAATAATGATGATGGTGAAAGCACTGAATCAGTTGTGCATATTTTAGCATTTAATCCTTACAAAATTGATAATGCTAAAATTGGACAAGCATATACTGCAAATTTATTTTTAACTAACTACGCTACGATGAATAATCCTAAATTTGTTGTAAATTTTAGCGTGTATCCAGAAAGTGCAGCTATTGTATTAACTCCGAATTGCTTTATACAAGCGCCGGAATATAATTGCAATATCCAAGTTGAAAAATTAACTGATGAAAGCGGGATTGTTATTACACCGATTGTGCCTGATCAATATAATTATATTAAACTTGGTGAGTTAACAATTAATTAACTATGAAAAATAACCTAATTTTTTTATTATTAATCATTTTAGTTATATTCCCATGCGTTTTTTTAATCGAAGAAGCATTGTATAAACTAATTGATTTAATCAAAAAATGGTTAAATAAATAATTTTTTGGGAGTCGGGAGGCTCCCTTTCTGAAAGGAAAACAAAATGTCAACAACAGAAGCTCAAAAAAGAGCGCGCAAAAAATATTATGAGAAAAATAAACAAAAACAAATTGAAAAAACTGCAGATTATAATAAAATTAATTTTAAAAGAATATGTGTAAATACTAAAACTCACGAACAGTTAAAAGAATTTGCACAAGATTATAATATTTCAATACCCCAATTAATTAGTAAATTAGTAATTTATTGCAAAAAAATAAAAGATGTGGTGTCAATATAATAAATTGTGTTATAATCAGCGGTCAAGCAGCTAGTGTCAGAAAGAAACTACAACACACACTAGCTACTAGCACATACTCTGATTAACCCCATTATTGTATCATCGATCAAGTATTTTGTCAATAACTTTGTTAGTTATATCTTTAACAATCGGCGTCACAACTGAATGTATTACATTGCTAATTAATGCGCCGATCACTATTGTTGTTAGCATTTTTTACTTCCTTTAAAAATTCCACATCCAGTATTTTATCACCCATCTCACACAACCAGTTATAATGTTCATAACTCATGGCTGGGAATTCCTCATCATAATCAATGTGCATTATTGCTCATTCCCATTTAACGTCAACAATTTAATAGCGTATTTTGTAGCTTCTACATAGCCCCGCGTGTAATCATCACTTTCAGAATCAGGAATATAATATACTGTTTCGTTTAGTAATCCCAATGCATTCTCTATTAATTGTTTATCAGTAAAATTATATTTCATAGTGGTAGTGCCCTGCCTGTTCTTTAACTAACGTGCCATCAATAAATTCAAATTTAATCCATAGTTTATAATCGTGTAATTCAATCTCTCCAGAAAAATTACTCATTTTATACAACTCATGATTCTTTTTGTATCCGTTAAAAATTTGCCATAATTGATTGTTTTTAACTTCGTATCTACTCATCGTACAATCTAAACTTTTTGTTTGATAGATTTTGTCTTTGTATTTAACTTCGTCATACATTCCCATTTTTAATTACTCCCGCTTTTTATGTATGTTTGATAATTTATTCTTCTGTTTTTTTCTAATTTAGTAAGTCTGTTATGTTTGAGATCGCAATTATACAATAATGTAAATGTTGCGCTATGCCGTGCTTTTGAACAAATTATCTCAATTACATTTGCTACATCATCCGGCACATATTTGCCTAATTCTTGTAAAAAATATGATTCTCTATGTAAAGTGATGCAATAATCTGCGTCTTGCTCAATACTTCCACTGCCGCGCAAGTCAGACAACAACGGACGCTTTTCAGTTTTGTTAGCACTGTTTCTATTAACTTGCGATAAACAAATAATAACAATTTTTAATTCTTTTGCTAATAACTTTAATTCTCGTGTTACATACGACAAAGATTCATTTTCTGTCGCAAATTTTGGACGCTCCATAAGTTGTAAATAATCAATAAATACAACATCAATTGCACCATTTTTTATTTTATAATCTATAATGTAACGCTTTAACATCTCAACAGATATACGCGGATAATCAACAATTGCTAAGTATTTGCTTTGTATTAAATTATCTGATAAATCAGTTATTGACTGATCGGTAAAACCATCGCTGATATTTTGTGCTGTATAATTGCTAAAGAGTTTTTTAGATATTTCTCTAAAAGACATCTCCATACTAAAAAATATAGTTTTATGTATCTTGCTCATATTTGCAAACATACTAATTGCAGTCGTAGTTTTACCCATTCCGGTTTTACCCGCTAAAATAACAAAATTACCTTCTTCAAACCCACCGTTAAGTGCAGCATCTAATAAACTATCGCCAGTTGATAAATGCTTTTCTCCGTCTGCATATATTTGTTGTATTTCATTTAAAATATCTCCAGCATAATTAATTTTGCCAATCGTTGCATGTGAATTTTGTATGTCGGATAATTTAGCAAGTTGATCAGTTATTATCTCATTTACATTACCAAGTTTAGCGCTATAACATACTTCTGCACATTGATTTGCTTTGCTAATAACTTCCCGCAATTTGTACTTATCTTGTACAATCTTTGCATAATATTGAATGTTGTCACTACTTGCAACAGAATCAATTAAATTATTGAAATAATTGCTTAAATCCCAATTTTGTTGTTCTTGTTCATTAAAATAACTGTACAACGTTACACCATCAATAGTAACTTTATTATTGTATAACTTTAACATATTGCTATATATAGCTTTATGTTCATTTTGATAAAACATTTCAGCATTTAACATGTCAATGACTTTGTCTAAAGAGTTGTCAAGTAAAATACCTCCTAAAATCATTTGTTCAGCTTCTAATGAATGCGGTAATTGTTTTAATTCTGTAATCATGGTTGCTTCTTTCTTTCTAATATGTTGTTTGCTGCCACAAAAACCACTCTAAAATCGTTTATGTGGGGGTGTCTGGTACGTTTGTATATCCAGTGCATTTAAAATGCTCTATAACGCTTAATCATTGTAATAGTCATTATCGAAATTATAAAGCCTCTTTTCTTTTTCCGGAACTTTTTCTTTTCTGTCATCATAAACAGTATGAGTTTTGTTATTGAATAGCCATATTTGCATATTTTCGATGTTTTGAGAGAGATAGTTACCAAGTATTGATGATAATTCATAACTCTTTGTATATTTGCTTGTAACTTTGTACTCAATCACATCTGCTATAGTTTGATAACTGTACTTTGCTAATGCTCGTCTGATAGTTTGTTGTCTAGCTGTGTATGTATCGCTAGTACGATCATATGTTTTGTTTAAGCATTTCTCCCAGTGCTCATAGATTTTAACTACATCGTTGTTGTCTTTTGCTTTCAATCCAGTTTTTTTAACCGCTGTCGCTGGCGGTGGTACGTCAGTGCCACAAATAATAATATCTTTCTCTTTCTCTTTCTCTTTCTCTGTCGTCACTATTTTGTCACTAACATGTAACAACGGTGTAACATTGTTACGTTTTTCTCTCATTTTACGCATACGTTCTGCACTAGAAGTCTCTGAACCAATTAAATTTATTACACTCGGCAATAAAAATTCATTTTCTGATAAATTTTCAATTAAATTAGCATTTTTCATGAATGATAACACCATTTTTATATTGTCAACATCTTCATCAAGTATCAGTGATAATTCTTCTGCTAAAGTCTTTTCTATTTTTTGAAATTCAATAATTCCGTCAGTTTTTATTGACAACAACATTATTTTTTGATAAATTATTGTGTATGTATCTCCACCTGCTAATTTTCTTAGTTTTTTAATTTGCGGGGCACTAAAAAAATCATCTTTTAATTTTAACCAATGATATTTTTTGTTCATTTAACAACTCCTAAATAATCTCTTTTTATGAGCTGGTTATAACAAAAATGTATTTGTTGAACTGTAAAATTTAAATCTTTTTGAATCTGTTCAATTAAATCGTCATCAAACAAAAAATTTTCGTTGAATTTTTCTTGTAATAAATAACACATTAATATCTTTGTATCACTACCTAGATTGCTATCAAGTATTAATCTATTAGGTATTGTTGTATAATCTCTTTTCATTGTATTTATTAATATATTCATATACCTAACTCCTGAGCTAATTTTGCCAACTTTTCTTGATAAATTTGTTCTGACAAGTTTTGTGCTATAAGTGATTGTTTTATTTGTTCATAAAGTAGAAATGTGTTTAATTCAGGCATGATTTTATCTCACAAAATAAAAAAGCCCTAAGAAACGTGTGGGGCATATCTTAGAGCTTTATTCTGTCATGTAAATATTATCAACTGCCCCAAGTCGTAAAATTTACACTTTAATCTTCGGCATGATTATAGCATATATTTTTAGACGTGATGTTCAATTTTAATATTTAGGTGCGATTATCACATGCTAATATCTGTTCTTTTTCTCAACTCATTAAATGCTAATTCTTGTGCTTTTAATATTGGTATTTTGCAAAATTCTTTAAAACATGTTCTAAAATAAAACACCTGAGATGATTCAGGAATGCTGCCAAAATTCTTTAACAACACATTACTATACTCATACTTGCGCAAGAGCTTAAAGATAGCTTCATGGTTTAGTAATTGGGTATATGTAATTGGCTCACTTTCTTTGTAAAACACATTATCGTTATCAAGTGTCAATATTCCTACATCAATCAAATTAAATTTACCCAGCAATTGATAAAGTTTCTGTAATTTATAATGCGGTATGACTACAATAATTTTACTAAACGCTTTATAATAGTTTATCAATTGTTTTTCAAGTCTGCTAAAATTATCAACATCTGATTTTATTTCATAAACTACAGCTTCATTATTTTCAAACGTAACAAAATCGGCTATTGATTTGTCAATGCGTAATTGAGATACTCCGGTTAAAGTATTGCACAATATGTTTTGGTAATATTGTTCATTTTTCCTCATGATAGATACATCCAAAATTTGGCATACATTTAAAACCAGAGGTGGTAGCAGCTACATTAATATTTCTACATTTAAAGTATTGGGGAGAGTAATAATAACACGTGCTACATTTTGGCTTATCTGGCTGTAACTCTTTTAAAGCATTGGATGTTGCATGGCTTGCAGGATCGTCTTCATCTAACACAAATTCTTGTATTACAAAATCTTCAAACTGTATTATTTCATCAATTATCTTTTGTTTTTTCTCTTCAAACGTCATTTTGCACCTCTTCTTTCAACTGTCCGAAATTACCGAACAATTGTTTTTCAGTTGTCGACATATTGTCTACAAGTTGTTGATCAATTATGTTCATTTTTTACCTCTTTAAAATCATCTCCATATATCAAAAAATCATCATGCGGAACATAATCACTTATCAACACACATGCGTTTAACACTGAGTGATGAACATGATTTGCCGGTATGATTGTGCCTTTTTTAATTAATGCATAATCAACAACTATATCTTTGATTAATTGTATATCATGTATCATTTTGACAACTCCTCTTTCATTTCATTTAATAGTTTTGTACATGCAGTTTTTGCTTCTTTAATTGAAGAAAAAGTACCGCTCCATTTTTGAGCCGGTAATAAAGACGCTTGCACTATTTTTCCATGTATAATATGATCTATAATCCTTATACGTATCCACAATTCCATACCCCCAATATTTTCAAATATATTCTGGCTAAGTATAAAATTGTCATGCTTTTCCCATTTTAGTTTCATGCTAAATACTCCCTAACAGTTACCATTGTGCCTCCCTCTGCCATTGGTTCACCGTACCTTAACGTTATCTTTTTAACCTGCTTATCATCTACGTATGCAATACCGATTAAACTATCTAATATGCATTTACAGCCATTATCAAGATCGATCAATTCTTTAGATGGTAGCCCTTTTTTTGTCAATTTGGGCTGAATGGTTATTTCTAATTCTACATTTCCCACAACTGGTTTACATAAATATCCATAGTTAGCCATCACTGATTTTTTAAACTTCAAACCTTTTTCACTAACATACGTCATTTTTCTAATATAATTTGTGCGCCAATAGTTATTCACAGTTATCGGGTATGGCAATTCTAAAACATATGGTGGCGTTAGTTGTTTCATTTCTGATAACTCGATTCTTGCACGTATGTAGCGCATTCAAAACTATTACCAGTATCATATCCCTTAATATATCCCATGCTATAAGCGGCCAATACCACTGAGAGCCATTGTATAAACTTTTCCATTTACCATAACTCCTTAATCAAAATAAATATTAGCTTTACCCATGCAGCGCCTACAATAGCACCACCAAACAAATGATAAAGAAAACTTGTTATATTTGTATCGCCTTCTGTAAATCCAACTAACTTAACATTTATTAGCCAAATGCCAAACCATATTGCCAACATGCAGAATAAGCCTTTTAGTATTGTAAATATAGTACATGCATCAATAGTTATATTTAAAGTTCCTACATCTAATTTCATTCTATACCCTCTATAAATTTTATTGTTGCTTCAAGATGTGTTAAATTTTCCTTAACTGAACGACCTTCTGTAATTATTTTTATTTTAATAGTATCTTTAATTATTTTAATATCACCTCTATTAATCTCAATAATTACATTTTGTTTAATGCACACACCATTTGTATAAAACTGGTAGCCTTGATTTTTTATTAATTTAATTATTTCTAATGCGCTCATTTACTCAATCTTTCACCCAATACCTCTAATAATAATGGAATTACAAAATAAATAGTTTTTGAATAACTTTTTATATCATTTTGCAATAAAGACTTTTCTAATTTTATTATTACTTCTTCAATTTTTTTAAGTTTCTTTTCCTTCATTTACTCACCTCAAACATTTCACAAGGATGTTTTATCGCATAAAGCAATAAATCTTCACAAAACTTTATTAAATGCTCTCTCAATCCCCAATCATTACCGTATAATGCTCTTGCGTCAAATTGATCAAAAAATGTAGCCATGCGATAAAGTTTCCATATTGCAAATGGTAGTTTTTCTGCTAAATTACCGCTATTATTTACAGCTTTTTTTTCAGCGTCCCATAACATATCATACAATGTAAAATCATTTCCTAACGTACATTCTTTAGCCATGGTAGCCAAATTATGTGTAATGTTAAAACTCTCACCAGTGTTTTTAAATGTAATATCTAAGCTCATTTATTTTTCCTTTACAATATTATCAAGAATTTCCCTAAGTGTAATTTTTGGTTTTTCTAATGATTCTAATAATTCATCATTAGTTTTTGCAGCATTCTCAGCAACCAAATAATATTTTAATATTGGCAATGCATGGTTTATAACAGCCTCTTCAAGATCGAAATAACTTTCACAATGTAAAGCATACTCCAGATCTTTTATTGCTGTTGCTATATCTTCTTTATTCATTTTTTAACCCCTCTATCCATTTATTAATACGCGGTGATAAATTTTTTTGCCAAACATTATAAATGTGTTCATTAATATGTTCAAACTTAATCATTGTTGTTATCCATTCAGCGTATAAATCATCCGGTATTTCTATTTCTTCTCCATCGGGCGCTTCCCGCATAACACTCATATCATGCTCATCATGTACTACTTTAATCTTCATCTTCACCTCCCATAAAAAGCTCTTGTTTAGTCAGCACATTATTAGATAACACTTTTACCAGCTCTTTATGCCTTGCTTTTGCTAACCCTAATATTTTCTCGTGATATTGTTCTGGTATTTTTCCATTACGCTCTCGTTGCCATCTAAATATCGTATCTTTTGAAATATTAAGCAATTTGCTTAACTCTGTTTTTTTTATTCCAAGCCTTCTAAATACAAGCTGGAGCGGGGTATAATACATTCAATCTTCCTTATTAAAAATAATCTATAAGCCAATATTATAACATAATAAACAATATAAATATTTAAAAATATTCTACAAAATAGTTGACAAATAATAAATGGGTATGTTATTATATCGTCAGCAAGTCAAAAATTATGACTTATCTTTTAGTTTAAATTTTTTATGTGGGAACAAAAATGGAAACAATATCAAGGACAGAATTTATAAACACAATGACCGCGGTATCGGGTTGGGAGCTTAACGGCAACTTCCCGAATCAATATCTTAGTAAAGATGGAGCGCGCATTAATTTATATGGTAAAACATTTAAAATAAATTTGGGCGGTGTAATTCAAGAACTTACATATACTAAAAAAAATATAGTTGCTATTCAGTGCGCTTTTATATTTATTGATGGTCTTGTTGAACATGAAAGGGCTGTATCATGATACTAACAAAAAACGGTCGTATAAGATTTAGCGGACAAACTGCATTTATTGTTTTAGAGTTGCTAAAGGGTAAGTCAATATCATCAAAGGAATGTTATAACATTTCTGGAGTTAAGTTATCTCAGCTGTTAAGTAGATTAGATGATGTTGGAATATCTATATCTAGGCGCAGAAAAGAAACGTCTATAACAAATGGCAATTGCTATGAATATTTTTTATCAAAAGGGAATTAAAAAATGATTAAAATAACTAAACCAAATGAACCGATTTTAACCGAAAATTTAATAATTGTATTGTATGGGCAACCAGGATGTGGAAAAACTAGCTTGGGATTTTCTACAGATAAACCGTTATTAATAGATTTTGACATGGGGGCACAAAGAGCTTTGAATAGAAAAGACGTTGTGCGTGTTAGTTCTTGGAATGACATAGCAGATATAAAAGAAACAGATCTATCTATATTTAACACTATAGTTATTGACACAGTTGGTAGATTGTTAGAAGTAATAGTGGCAGACATTATAAATACTATGCCGTCTATGTCAAAAAAAAGTGGTGAATTAACTATTGCTGGTTATGGGGTTTTAATTAGTAGGTTTAAAAACTTTATGTTAAAACTAAAATCTTTTAAAAAAGATGTAATACTTTTAGCGCATGACAAAGAAGAAAAAAACAATGATAAAAACATATCTCGTCCGGATGCTGTTGGTAGTAGTAGGGTTGAATTAGTTAAAATTGCAGATTTGCTTGGTTATGTTTATTTAAATGATAAAAACAGGTATATTAGTTTTAATCCAAGTGAAGAACATTTAGGCAAAAACTGTGCTGAAATTCCTGATCAGAATATACCGCATTTATCTACTGAGCCGGATTATTTAGCAAAATTAATTGCATTTACTAAAAACAAAATGAACTCTAAAAGTGCAGAGCAGATAAAAGCAGAGCAAGAGTTTCAAGAGGTGCTAGATGATATAAATAGGCTAGACACGATAGAATCGCTTAATGTAATGGTGCAGATACTTGCAGAGGGCGATGCTCTACATAAGCAAGCATTAGTTAAACATGGTGAAACTATGGGCTTTGAATTTGATAAGCCAAATAAATGTTTTAAAGTTAAAGCACCAGAAAATTTACCGCAAGGTGACGGGGTAGCATAATGGACTGGAAGCAGAAATTTTGTCAACCATCTAAATTAGATGAGTTTGCTCAATATTTAACTGGTAATACGCATAATTATGAGAATGCAGAAGAATATACGGAAGAGCTTTTTATTGATAAATTGCTCATTCGTAAACAAACTGATGCAATGCAGATAGGTACTGCGTTGCATAAAGTGCTGGAAGTATCTGAGTATCAGATTATACCCCGACTATTTACTATTAATGATGGAAATAATCATTATAAAGTAAATGTTAAAAATGATATTCAGATACAAATTCCGGTTTTGCGAGAGATGTGGGTTACTAAAGAATTCCAAGGTTTAACTATACGTGGTAAAGTAGACGCAATATCAGCTTGCAATATACATGATTTTAAGTTTACTAGCAAAGTTAATATTGCGCGTTACATGGATAGCTGGCAATGGCGTGTATACTTGTGGATGAATCCTAAGCATACTAACTTTATATATGACTTATTTACGGTTAAATTAAATTATATTAAAGATTTAGAATATGTAGAAAAAGGCTCGACGTTTGACCCTGAAATAGTAGAGGTAGCTACAGAATTAGTAGATAGAGTTGATATACTTAATTATGAAAGTTTAGAGTTATACCGTTATGCAGGGCTTGAGCAAGAGGTTGAGGAAATGTATAGCGAATATTTTGATACATTAGAAAAGTTAAAACCGTGGATTATGAATAGAGCGCATGAGTTAAGGATTGAAATATGATTAAATGGAAGTCCCCACGTAGAATTGCTAGCTTTAAAATTATTCATAGTAATAAAATTAAAAATATAGATTGGGGGTATTTTGAGATTGTGGAATATGCTAACGGTATACAAGTTTATATTAAAGGGGTTGGAGATTTTAGACTAGATGATGGCGAACTGCATAGTGTAGAAGATGCAAAAGCATTATGTCAAGATTATTTATCAAAGGTTAAGCTATGACACTTATTGAAACATTAAAAAAATGGAATTTTGAGCAACCATTACCAGGTTTTGCTCCCAAGCTATGGGTTAAAGATGATATAGAAATACATCTTGTGGATGATAATACGTTTTATTTAAATGAGCGTATTGATTTATCAAATAAAACTTTGCATACGTATGTAAATGCAGAGCAATTATTTAATTTGATTGTTGCACAATATGCAAACCATTTACTTTCATCATTGAGAAATTGATATGAAAATTGATTATTTTGCTTTATTTGGTGTGCTATTTTGGGCTTTGACTTTGTCGCATTGTGTAAATAACTGTACTGATACTACAAGTGGACATGCTAAAGAAATTTCGGAAGTGGTATCAAAATGAACCATTTACTTGATGTCACGAAAATGGTATGTGAGCATAACAAAAAAGAAATGTGTGAGTTTTGCTGGGATGAATTGCAAGATGCTATTGACTGGCAAGATACTTATAATGATTTAAATAGGTGGGTAGGATAATGAAAGTTAAAGAGTTGATAGAAATATTGCAAAACGAAGATCAAGAACTGGAAGTTATTACATGCGGCATTGATGACTTTAACATTATAGACGCTGTAGACCATATTACGTTGAATATTAATGGTGTACGGCAAAGATGTGTTTTATTAAATGGGGAATAAATGTTAGCAAATATATTAATTGGGAATGGTATAGCTTGTGGCGTCTTAAGTCTTGGAGCTTTGATATTTTATTGTAATTGTGATAAATATTACAATCACCAAGAACGTCAAGCTACAATAGCATTGTGGATTACGACCATAAGCATGTTTGTGAGTATTAATTTTATTGCAATAGGAGTGAGTTTAAAATGATACAAAATGGATACTGTTTTCTTTATTGCGACGATGCGTCAACATATAAATATAATCTTCTTGACGTTCGTTATAATGCAGAAACATTATATTCTTGTGGACAGTTAGTTGTTTTTTATGGCAAAGTGTATGTTTATACTGAACTGACTTCCAAAATTAAAGATAGCGAAAATTATAAAGAAATATTTCTTGGATTTTATGAACCAATAATGGAAAAATTTAGAAAGGTAGAAACTATGAAAGAGTTAAAAGCTGGGCAATGGGTTAAGTGTGTTTGGAATACATCACTTGGCGATCATATTAAATTTGAAAAAAACAAATGGTATAAAATTGTAGAAATTAATCAAAACAGACTTTTTAACACGGTTGTAAAAGTTTTACTTCCAAAAAATAATGAGGTAGGATTTTTTAATATTGATAATTTAAAAATATATTTTGATTTAAATAACCCCCTTGATTATAATCCGCATGAGGTTAAAGATTGGGATACAATTATGCCAATGTCATATTATAAAAAAGGTGATTTATTTAGAATATCTGGCATGGAAAATATTGGTATGGAAGATGGCATATATAAAATAGAAGATATTCATCATAGCAATAGCGAAATAAGTATTAAATGGGAAAGACTTGGAGTTTTTAAGGTAGAAACTATGCAAAAAGAAAAGAAATATACAGATGCTGAAGTATTGGCTATTTTGATTGAAGAGCTGGAAAATAAACCAGAATTAATAGATCATGAAGATATACATATTTCATTGTATGTCTCTCATGCAAGAATAAATGATTTACGAATATTTTATAAAGAACCACAATCAATTAATCGTATACTTGCATTAGTTGATGAAGCAATGGGCGTGCAAAAACAGGAAGAAAAGACTACGTTTAAGGTTGGGGATAGAGTGCGTATATTAAGTGATGCAATAGACACCGTAAATAAAGTAACTGTTGTCAAATCTCATAACGTAAAATCTGCTATTGGTTGCATTGGAATAATAGTTGAGGGAAGAACAAATACAAGTAAATTAAGAGTAGCTGAATTACCGAATGAATGCTATAGTGATTATTTTTGCAGTTGGTATTATAGAGATGATCAACTTGAACTTATTGAGGAAGAACACGAGCCGATAACACCGGAAAATATAGAAGAGGTGCTTAAGTATAACGGTGTGCAAAATTGGCAAGTTTGTAAATATGTTAATGGAGTAGAGAATGATATACTTCTAATTCTATTTGACAACCCAAAATGGTTACAGCACTTAGAATTAGAAGTGGGCAAACTGAAGCCGTTACCAAAGAAGAAAGAACCGACACTGGAAGAGGCGTTGGTTGAGTTGGGATTTACATGCGTAGCAGACAGTACTCTTGGTCGTTATTACCGACGTAATAAGGTTATGATTCAATCCACAGGATTATTGCAAATATGGTTTTTTAACAACCATAATGATAGCCTTCAACTTATAAGTTACACAACTAAAGAACAGCTCGCAAAAGACATTGCAGCATTCGAAGAGAGGTACAATGATGACTATATTATCGACAGGCAAAAAATACAAAATGCTATTAAGTTATTAAATGAGATTTTAAATGATAAATAATATAACTTTATTTCCTAATGAAATAATAAAAAACATTAAAACCCATGAAAATATATACGGTATTACATCTCATGGAAGAGTGTGGTCATATGCACGCAAAGGCAGTGGTAATTCATTAATTGGAAAATTTTTAACCCCATATCAAAGAAAACAGGGCTACTTAACAATTGATTTAAAACATAAAAATAAAGTGACTAAATGCTATATTCATCGTTTAGTTGCACAACATTTTTTGCCGTTAATTGTGGGTAAAGATATTGTTAATCATATAAATGGGATAAAAACTGATAATAGAGTAGAAAATTTAGAATGGTGTACTTGGTCAGAAAATGAATTACATAAATCAAGGATATTAAAATTGCGTATACGTCCAGTATTTTGTAATCAATTAAATAAAACATTTGATTCTATAACTATAGCAAGCGAGTTAACAGGCATTCATTTAACGAGCATAGTTAATGCTTGCTCTGGTAAATATAAAACCGCTGGAAAACATCCAGAAACCGGAGAACAGTTACAATGGAAATATATTAATTAAAGCATTTTGGAGGGGTGAGGAATGATACAAGTTATTAAATTAAAAATACTAGCTCGACTAATTGAGTATTTAGCGGGTAAACGTTATAGCATAATTTGCAATGTCAAAGTTACGGAAGTGACTTATCCAAAAGAAAATGAACTTATACTTATAAATGTTGGAAAAGGAAATGTAGATAATGGTACGATCACAACAGATTGAACTTACAGTTGATTTTAAAAACAATAATGTATATTTTAATGCAGGAGGTGTAAAACAAACATATAATCGTGAACAAGCATTGCAATTGCTTAACCAAGATTCTTTGTTGCTAGCAGATGATACTGCTATAATGGGTTTTGGGGGTGATGAATTTAAACACGTGCGTGATGGAATAAAAGATTATTACAATATTCGTGAATGGTATTAATTTTTAAAGGAAATAAAATGGGTATTGAACAACGTATTGAAGAAATTGAAAATACACTTGCAAAAGTTGTAAATTGTCAAGATACACAAGCAGCACAAATAGGGGCTATTACAAAAATGCTAGAAGAAATTAGAGATTATTTTGAGGAGTGATCAATTATGACAATAGAATCAATTAAACGTAGCTTAAGTGCTACTGAGTTAAACAACATGGATAAAGAAGCTGTTAAACATACTAACTTAACTGCATTTATTATTAAAACTTTTTTTGAAAGTGGTTGCAGTATACAAGCTGTTAAAGACGCTTTACAAGAACGTAGAGAAGATAGGCTGGAAAAGCTGTTCTACATTTCGTTACGATTAGTTAGTCAGTATACCCCGGGGATGATAATGCCCGCAACAGGTGTACCAATTTATGCTAATGTTGAAGAACACACATTGCTAACTGTAATGAAAAATCAAAATGGGCAGGATGAATTGGTGCTGTGGGATTTTAGTGGAGAAAAAGAAAGTAAAATATTTACGCGCGCTATAGATAATGAATTAATAAATGCTTGTAAAAACTTAGTTGAAAATAATCAGCATAATTATAGTGGAGATGTTGAACATGCAATTAAAACTATTAGGGTAATGAATGCTAATAATAAAACATCATCAGCAAATAAACAAGAGTTTGTAAACTTTGTAGAACGTGAAATGGTTAGCAAATACGGCGTATTTTTTTGGCAATATGCTACTGAAATAGCTGAAAAACGAGAGCAGGCTGAAACTGAACGTGCTGCAATGTGTCGCAATAACAATAATTGTATAATGGCTTAATTTTTTAAGGATAATCGGATGTTAGATAAATTAAAAGAATTTATGAGCTATTTTAAAAGACGCGATGAAATGGGAAAAGTAGCTAATTTTGTAGCTGAATATATTGATATTCAAGTCAATAATAATTTGGGTTATGTATTAATTGCTAGTCAAGCGCAGTTGCAAAAACTTATTAATCGTAAAATATCCGGATTATCCGAAAAAGAAGTAAACTTGATAATTAGAAGGGCATTAAATACAGCTTTTTATAATATGCGAGTAAATTATGCGGTAGAAAAAAAGACTTTATATTTAAAACTTAAAAAAGAAGGTAAATAATGTTTGAAATAAAGAAATTTAATTCCGGTGAATGGGATGTTAAGCTAGTAGAGCGTATTCATGGCAATGAAACTGTAATACATTGGAATTGGTTTGATGAAAACCAAAGAGACGTAATGCTATTGCTTATGAAAATTGGAGCTATTAAAAAACAATATGGGATGATACCTGTTGTTATTAATGTGCCATATTTGCCATATAGCAGACAAGATAGGGTATTTGAAGCTGGGCAAGATATACCGATTGAAACATTAGTAAAAACTATTACTGGCAGATATTCGGATGTTACTATTAAAACTATGGGCTTGCATTGTGGGGATTATTTTAAAATAATATTTAATAAAAAAATAAATCTAGATTACGCGTTCACTCATTTTAAAATTGTATTCCCAGATAAAAATGCAGAATATCATTTTGAAAGTAATTATACCATTGGGGGTTCTTATAATTATGCAAATACTTTTATATATCTTAACAAACAACGCGATAATACTGGGATTAAATTGACTATTCAGGACAATTCACAAAAATATATAAGCGGTAAATATGCTCATTATTTAATCTGTGATGATATTTGCGATGGCGGTAGAACCTTTGTGGAGGCTGCTAAACTATTAAAAGCACAATCGAGTGATGATATAACTATTGAACTTATGATTTATCATGCATTTATGACACACGGGTTAGATGATTTAAAAGCTGCTGGCATTAGCCAGATTAAAATTATTAATCCTGACAGCTACAAATATGTGATAAATAAATTCCCTGAAGATAAAAAATATTTTGAATTAATAACTATTTAAGAAAGAGCAACCATGTTTAAACCAAATGCAATTTTAACAACAGACTTTTACAAAATTGGACATGTATTTCAATATCCAGAAAAAACCACTAAAGTATATAGTAATTTAACTCCGCGAGATAATAAATATACTATTTGCAATGATAGCCCATTTTTTGATGGTAAGATGGTATTTTTTGGGTTGCAATATTTTATTAAAAGTTTTCTTATTGAACAATTTAATGAAACATTTTTTAATAAACCGCTTATTTCAGTTTTAAGTGATTATCAATGTAGAGTAATGTCTTCTTTGGGTATATTAATTCCTCGCACCCACATAGAAACATTGCATAAATTAGGATATTTGCCTATTGAAATAAAAGCATTACCGGAGGGTTCACGAGTAAATATGCGTATACCTGTATTGACCATAACTAATACACATACAGAATTTTATTGGTTGACTAATTTTCTTGAAACTGCGTTATCTGCTGTATTATGGAAAATGTGCAACAATGCAAGTATTGCGTTTGAATATAAACGAATACTAACAGAATACGCTAACAAAACAGGCGTCCCTTTAGATTCTGTGTCATACCAAGGGCATGATTTTAGTTTTCGGGGTATGTCAGGTATTGAGGATGCTATGTGTTCAGGCATGGCACATTTAACATCATTTAAAGGTACTGATACTATCCCAGCAATTGAAGCATTAGAGTATTATTATGATGCTACAGTTAGTGAAGATGTAATTGGTTGTAGCATTCCAGCGACTGAACATTCTGTAATGTGTAGTGGCGGTAAAGATACAGAAATTGAAACTTTTAAAAGATTAATTACTCAAGTTTATTCTTCAGGATTTGTCAGCATTGTATCGGATACTTGGGATTTTTGGAAAGTATTAACTGAGTATTTACCACAACTTAAAGATATTATCATGGCGCGGGATGGTAAGGTTGTAATACGTCCAGATAGTGGCGACCCTGTAGAGATTATATGCGGCACAGGTAGAGAATGTGCTGGTAAAAATTATATAGCTGAGCAAAAAGGTGCAGTTGAAGTTCTGTGGGATTTATTCGGTGGCACAATAAACGAAAAAGGTTATAAAGTATTGGATAGCCATATAGGATTAATATACGGTGATAGCATTACTATAGAGCGTGCTAATGAAATTTTAAAACGTTTAGAGGCTAAAGGGTTTGCAAGCAGTAATATAGTATTTGGTATAGGCTCATATACTTACAACTATAATACCCGCGATAGCTTTGGTATGGCTGTAAAATCCACATATGTAGAGGTTGGCTTTGAACCTAGAGAAATTGAAAAAGACCCTAAAACTGGGGACGGGGTTAAAAAATCTGCTAAAGGTTTATTATGCGTGCAACTTAATGAGAAAGGTGAGTTTGTATTAAAAGATCAATGTACCAAAGAAATGGAAGAAGTAGGAGAATTAAAAACGGTCTTTTTTAACGGAAGATTGACTAATGCTGATAGTCTAATTAATATTAGAAAAAGATTGGAGATTAAATAATGGCACTAGAATATGACTTTACGTTTATGCTTGATGAAATACACGCTGCACTAACTAATGATATTTTTAATCATGATCATCATAGGTTAGAAACTTTAGGTGATTTAATAGAAAATTATAAAAATATTACATCAAATTTAGATGACGAATATTTTAACAATAATCAAGAACAAGCTAGACATTTTGCTCATTGTTCATTTAAAATTGATTTGTTTCAATATTTTATTAAGTCGCATATAAATGTATTAGCACATGTTTTAGGTGTAACACATGGATAAAACAGCATTGCAAATTATTATTGAACGCGAATTAATTGACCAATTAGAACCCGAAATTAAATTAAAAACTAAGCCCAAAATTAAACAAACTACTCAAAGAAGACGGGTGCGTTGTATTAATAATGGTAAAGAGTTTATTTCTATTTCTCAAGCTGCTGAATATGCTAATTTATATTCAGCTTCTAACTTGTCTAAACATTTACGCGGTATCCAATACCCAAATGGAATTGGGAGACATCCACAAACTGATGAATTATTAAAATGGGAGTATGTGAATGAGTAAAATGGATAAAATACAATATTTAACTACAGTAACAATGTTAGCATGTTTATTATTATGTCCTACAGGTTTTTTATTTCAAACAGAAAAAATTTTATTCGTAATTGGGTTTTTGGGCGCTATATTGAGTATGTTTTTATTATTAATCTTATTTGTAATTGAAATAATTACAGATGATGACTAAACCGGTCGTTTATACAATAAAAACTCAGCAACACGACGTTTAACTAAACCTTTTTTAATCTCTTTTTCGCCGGTTTTAATATTTAACTCGTATATCCAGCGTCTCCATTGAGCCTCTATTTTGTCAAAGTCATTAGGATTTTGATTAATAACTTTTAATAATGTAGATGATTTAAACTTAGGTACACCAAAATTGTATACAAAACAAAGTGTTGCGTCAATTTGATTTTGATTAAGTGGCACTTTAATTAATGGCTCAATTAGTTTTGCGTCTTGTGTGCAATGATATTCTAAATATGCCATAGCTTGTTCTTTGGTGATTGGCTTATCTTTAAGCGTTACACGCGTGCCATTGGGATATATTGTAGTTCCGTACCCGATAGTAGCTACGCCTCCCTCATCGGGGTATGGTGGGGCGCTAAACCCTTCTATATTATCATTACTAATTAATTCAAAGCATACTTTAGATGGTTTCATTAAGACGCTCTACTTTCTAACTCTCTAACCCGATCTTTTAATAAAGATATGTTTTCTTTTATATGGTCTTGCTCTTGTTTTATAAGAGCCACATTTTTATCAATATTTGATAATACCCGCATATTTTCTCTACCTTCACTACGCAAATCTTCCACAGATTTTTCTACAGATTTTTGAAAAGATAATGTTTTAGTATAAAATACTGTCCAAAAAACTATACCAGTTCCTACGGTTATTACTAATTGTATCCATACAGGTAATTGATCTGTTATCATATTTCTATCTTTTTAAATTTGTTAAGCCATATTTCTATATATACAATCATTAAAACATCCATTAAAATAAAAAATGCATATTCACAAGTAGTCGCACTTAATATAAAATCAATAATATCTTCTATAGTATAAAATATATTACGCAATATCAATAACTTATATATAGCAGCATACCACCACATAGTTTTACGCATTGTTTTATTTTCGTAAAATAATGAAAAGGCTATCCATACCAGCGATGTAAACGCAGTTGCCAGATTAATTGGTTTATATGCCCATGCATATTTAATAGCATCAGCATACCAATTCCACCGCCAGCAACCGTACCATATTAATAATACTGAGCCTAATAAGTTTGTAAAATTTAATTTCACGCAAGCCAATACCAAATTAATGTGTCTAATGCCATTGCAATATCAAATAATACAAATATAGCCTGTTCTTTTTGAGTATTCCATTCTTGTTTTTTATAAGCGTATACATCTTCAATTGTGTACCAAACATTACGCATTAATAAAAACCCTGCCATGCATTTAAATATTTCAAACCACAATGTGCCGGTTGTTGAAAACGCAAATAGCACACCGGATAAAAACACAATAGAAGTAAATGCGGTTGCCATATTTATGGGTGCTTTATACCAGCTATAATCACGTTCTGGATACTTTTTGCCCGCATAAGTAAACCACCACCAACGAAGACAACCATACCAAATTAATAATATAGCGCTTAATATTTGAAAACTTGTGTGTACAATCATCCTTTTTTACCTATTAAATAAATTATTAATGCATCAGCCGTTGCAGAAGAGCCAAGAATAGTATTTGCGTTATTTCTAAATTCATTGTTAGTGAAATATAAAAATGCAAATACTATTCCGTAGAATGTGCTTTTTTGAAAAATGTGATGATTAAAATAATACATCACAAATTCCTTAAAGCTCTTAAATTCTGGCTTGTTATCCATTAATTAATGCCTTCAATCACTAGACTATTTGTTGTCCCAAAACTATAACCACCTGTTAAAGAAGTCAATACTAATGAAAAAGTTGTAGTACTTGCAAGATTTGAAACATTAATAGTGCCGTTAAAAATCAATGTATGTGTTACGCCATTACTTGAATCAGATATTGACTGAGGCAACATATTAATAGTAATACTTCCGCCCGCAACTGTTGGTGTTATTGTTGCAGAACTTGCACTACCCCCCGGATTGTTAGAAATAAGCTCTATTACAGCAGTTACTTTGTATATTCTAGCTTGGGCTAAAAACGTAACGGCTGTTGTGCCAACTGTAATATTACTAAAAGTTGTTGTGCCATTATTTAAATTAAAATAGCCCGCAGGAGAAAGCGCAGCACCAGTAAACCCTTGCATATTTGCAAAAATAGCTGTAGCACTCAAAGAAGTAACAGGTATACCTGCAATTGTATCACCATCCGGAATTAATCCAGCAAACGTATAAGTATTACGATTATAATTTACATTTTGCAAAATAGTAGCGCAATCACCAATTCCGGTTATTGTTGAATACGTTTGTGTAGTTGGGTTATAAAATGAACAGGTATTAATAGATAACAAATTACCCGCTGCTGCTACGGCTTCAAAAAGTGAATCACCAATTAAGGGGATATTTGCTAAATATACTTTACCAGAATTTTGAAATACGCGTAACGTAGGACAATCAAACGCATATAATGTTGCCAATGAAGCTCCATCTAATCCAATTATTAAATCATTAGAATCGCCTGGTCGGCAATTATTAAGAATAATTTGCGATGTTGCTGGGTCAGTTCCCAAAGTTGAATTAATAAATCCATCAATCTTACAATTATTAAATTGTATTAACCCATCCCATGCGCCACCAATAACCATCAAATCGGCGGTAGTATTGTAATTAATGTTACATTTATCAAAAAATATACCATTGCTAACATTATTCATACTTAATGCATACGCAGTGCCATCCGAACTAATTTCTATACCTTCGCATTTAAAACCCTCAACGTTATCTA
>Ga0154020_10000476_pt1 | contig 48767 bp, 45 predicted proteins | sample Klosneuvirus_201_FD_109709 | JGI IMG/M metagenome (GOLD analysis project Ga0154020, IMG submission 109709) | Active sludge microbial communities from wastewater, Klosterneuburg, Austria - Klosneuvirus_20160825_MG | ecosystem: Engineered > WWTP > Aerobic digester > Activated sludge | place... | reverse complement strand
TTAGCGGGCTTGAGGTCTCGGTGAACGATTCCTTTGCGGTGGACTTCGGCGAGGCCGGAGGCGACTTGGGCGGAGAGGAAGCACATGCGGGCGGGGGGAATGGGGCCTTGCTCGATCAGCTCGGCGAGGGTCTGCCCGACGAGAAACTCCATCACCAGGAAGGGCTGATTGGTGCTCAGGACCCCGAAGTCGACGACGTCCACGATGTTGCGGTGCCGGACCTGAACCGCTAGCTTGGCTTCGAGGAGGAATCGCTGACGGGCGGCCTCGTCTTGCGGCTGGAGCATCACCTTGAACGCGAGCGGCTTGTCGAGGACGGTGTGCGTGGCCTTGTAGACCATGCCCATACCTCCTTTCGACAGCATCTTATCGACCCGATACCGATCGTCGATGACCGCGCCATCGAGGGCATCCTCGGATTTGGCCGTCGAGCCGCCGAGCGGGCAAGCGTGTCCGGCGCTCTGCAGGTAGGCGCTGCCGCATACCGCACACGTACGGGCAATAGACTTCGTCGCGCCAGTCAGCGTAGAAGACAATCCACTCCCCAACTCACAGTCTTCCTATTAGGTTAAATCGGCCAGAGGGTTTCTGTCGATGCGTCGCTCGCGCAGAAAGTGCAGATATTTAGCGGCGCTTCTTCGGTGGATTGCGTTTCGCAGGGGCGGGCGGAGCAGTCTTCGTCGGTGGCCTTGGCGCGCTCTCGGAAGTTCGTTCTGGCGGCGCCGCAGGTGAGGTGTGGGTGGCGTGGGCCAGCGCGTGTTCATGCTCCGCAGGCACTGGATCGACGGGGTCGGCTTCGCGAAGATCCGCGCTGACGTTCAGGGCGACATACAGCGCAGGGAAGGACAGGAACAGGCCAATCAGTCCGAACACATGCTCGAACAAAATCAGCGACACGATCAGCACGAACGAGGGCAGGTTGACGTGCCGTGCCGCCAGCCGTGGGTTTAGGACATACGCCTCCACCTTGTGGAGAACGAAGGTACTGATGACAAACACCGCCACCGCATACGGCCCTTTGTAGACGTAGGCGGCGACGATTAGCACCGAGCCCGACACCAGATTCCCGACCACTGGAACCAGCGAGGACAGAAATAGCAGCAGCGAGAAGCCGAGCAGGTGCGGCAAGCGAAGCGCGATCAAGATCGGCAGCGTGAAGACCGTGTTCACGATCGCCACCACGAGCTGGAGCGTGATGGTGATGACCACCGCCTCCCCGAGGAAGCCAAAGTAGCGGCGCAGTGCCCCAAGCACACTCTCGGCGCCAAGTTCGCCGAGCATGTCATCGACGGGCTTGCGGTCGAGCAGGTAGATGATCGCCAAGATGGTCCCGAGCAGCAGCTGAAGCACCATCCGTCCCGTCGCTCGCAGGTAGGTCATCGCTGGCGTCACCAGCTCCGGCACCTTGTCCTTTAAGTCCACGAAGTGAATCCACGGTGGCAGACGGCTGACGGCTTCGGCCTGTAGCTCGTTCATCAGATCGGTCAGCGGCCTACCCGAGCGCAGCGCCATCAGCTCAACGTAGTAGCGCGTTCCGATGTGAAACATCCCCCAGCCGAGTAGGCCCAGCGCCAAAACGAGCAGGAACAAGCACAGAAGGAATCCCGTTCGCTCGCTGCGTCCCAGCGCCCTCCCCAGGATGTTGCCCATTGCACCGAGTCCGCGGGCCAGGACCACCAGCGTCACTCCCGCCAGGGCCAGGTGTCGAAAGCCGATGAGCAAGCCCAGAAACAGGGCCAGCGCAAACAGTCGGCGATAGAGAGGAATCCGGCTCAGGCGCGAGAAGGTGTCATGCATTCGCTCTTTCCACGTCGCTGGCGTCGATCTTGATCACCATCTTGCCGACGATGACCTTGAGGAGTCCCTTGGCATCCACTTCCGCCACGGCTCCATCCTTCCCAGCCAGCATACCGCGAACGATGCGTACCCGATCACCCTTGCTGAGCCCACGCTGCCGGCGGACCGTTTTCTCTTTGTCGAGCACCTTGGCCATCGACACAAAGTCGTTGTCGCGCGTCCAGACAATGAAGCGGTAGATCGGCAGCAGCAGCTCGAGCTGCGCCTGCACCCACCCCGCCTGCTCATCGGGAGACAGCGTCACAAAGCGCGCTGCGGGCATGCTGATCCCGATCGCAAACATGTGTACCGGCTGACCGGGAATGGTGAGACCACCGCCCGCGCCGCTCTGGGGTGGCAGCGAGCTTATGATCTCGGCCAGCTGCTCGATCGAAAAGTCGGGACCAAGCGGCGTCTGCTCGGGCAACACGCCAATCGAAAATCCCTCGGGCAGCTCGTGTAGCAGGCCCAGCAGTCGCTCCGCCTCGTAGTGCTCGTCGAGCTTGCGCTCGAGATTCTGCCGGTCGACGCTGGCATCGGGGTGAATCTTGAGCACCACGTCGAGCGACTCGTGCAAAAGCGTCACGCCGAGGAATAGGTGATTGCGCTGCGGCGTCGGATCATCGAGCAGTGAGGAGATCGGCTTCTGCCGATCGATGAAGCCGTCGAGCTGCTTCCGTGCGGCTTCGTTACGCGAAAAGTAGATGCTCTGGCTCTCGACCTGCTTGTGATTCCAGACGGCGGGGTGCTCGACCGACGCCTCCAAAAAGAGCGGCGCACCGTCGGGGCCAATCAACTGACCGGCACCACCCTGGCCCAGCGCGAGCAGCTTCTGCCTTACCTCGAGACGCTCACGGTTGTAGACGTTTGACTTCCACTTGCGCGGCTCGTAGCACGCAAAGTCATTCTGGGTCAGCCCGGCGAACATAGCGCGGAGTATGGGGTTTGCCGGTGTGGCGTGTCAACGGCGGGACTAGCGACAGCTGGCGCACAAACTGCTTGCGGTGCCGCACTCACGGTCGGCACGCTTGCAGCTGCGCTGGCTCGGCTCGTCGGCGATCTGCTCGGAGAGCAGGCAAATGCGACGTGAGAAGCGGCAGATTTCCTGGGCGGCTTGGCAGACGCCATCGCAGCGCGGGGCTGGGGCCGACTGGGTGGCTGACGTCGACCGCGACGGCACGGACTCTGGCGAGGTTGCTCCCTCGGCCACGCTGGGCAGACGATCGCGGCGGGCGGAGATGCTGCCCTCGAGGCGCGATAGCTCAGTACGCGCTGACTCCACGTCGCTGGCCGCCTGGGGCCTATGGGCGCAAGCGGCGAGCGTTACGCAAGTGAGCAAGATCACCGTTGCTGCCAGCGAGGTGAACAAGTTCTTTCTCAGGACATTCACAGCGCGAAGCATAGCCTTAGTGTTCCTCGGGAAGATCGGGCAGTGAGAGCAGGATTCGCTGCAAGTGACGGTCGATGGCGATCGCTCGTTCGAGGGCCCGCATGGCCTCTCTGCGCGCTTCCTTGGCGGCGCTGGGGTCACTCTGCCGCTTGGCGCGCGCTTCGTAAATTTCGGCGGCCACTGACTCGAGGTGAGCGCGGAAAAAGCTATCTCTCGTCGCCAGCTTGCGTCCGGCTTCGATTTGGACCAGCGCCTGTCGCTCGGCTTCTTCACCACCCTGCGACAAGAGCAGCCGCGCCAGTCGCCCATGCGCATCGAGCAGCGCATCTTCACCATCGGGACTAGTAGCTGGAAAGCGGATCGCCAGCACCTCTCGAACGTCTCTAATCGCCGCCGTTACATCGCCGTCGAGAAGGTGAAGATCGGCGCGTCGCTGTAGAGCCCGCGCCTCACTGAGCATCAGCAGCATCGCTTCATCGGAGCGTGCCGTCAGATCATCGCGGTTGCAGGTCGCCAGCAGTAGCGTCAAGAGCCCCAGCCACAGTGGGTGCCAGCGTCGCTGCGCGCTCGTCCGTCGCGTCGTCATGGCCCGTGCTCCCCGCTGGCCATCGCTGCTGAAGTAGGCAGACGGTGATGTCGATTGACCAACGTGACACCGGTGCGGAGTCCGTGGGCCCGTCGCTGCTGAAGACGTTCTTGGAGCATTAAGTCCAGTCTCGCGGTCGGACTTTCGCTACGTCGCAGCGACTCACGAAGTAGCCAAGCCGTCTGCGTGAGGCCGCTTCCCGTCTGAGCCTGGCGGAGCGTACTGCCATGATTGAGCAGCGCCCACGAGAAAATCAGCAACAGCGCCGCCGCGAGCAGCAGTCCACCCGTTCCCGAAATCGACCGACCCAGCTGACGGATCGTCGAGCTGCGCTGCTCGGCCTGCGAACGCTTGGTCATCACTGCTTCTCGAGCGGCCCGCGCCAGACCACGGCCCCGCAGCTCGCCAAGTGATTCGAGTTCCGTCGGAAAGCGCAAGTGTGCTGCCAGCCAGCGCGCTTCGGGGTCACGGCGACTCGGTGGCCGCAGCGTGCCACTGTCCTGGCTCTCTTCGCTCTCACGGAGGGCTTCGCGTAGCGCACGAGCGGCCCGCTGTTCATCGGCGCTTGGGGGGGCGTCGGGATCGTCCCCGATTCCCTGCGAATCGACGGGTGCGTCACGATCATCCAGCATCGGGCTCTCCATAGGCTTTGCGAAAGGCGCGCACTGCTCGCAGCAGCAGCACATCAAAGGTCTCGACGGATACTCCGAGGGCCACCGCACAGACGACGCGGGGCTTCTCTTCGCACAACCGCAGCCGAATTGCCGTCGCGTATCGAGCGTGAAGACCACTCAGCACACCCTCGATGCGATGCTGGGCGAGCAGACGCTCTTCGGCGGCGGACAGGAGCAGCGGCGCGCTTGCTTCCTCGGACTCCGTCAACTCTGTCTTGAGCGCCTGACACAGCCGCTTGCGCCGTCCCTGCGCGCGATGGAAGTCGATCACCTTGTTCCAGGCGATCTGCCGCAGCCAGTGATAGATGCTGCGCTGCTGAAACGTATACGTCGAGATTCGCTCCAGAGCCGTCACGAACGTGTCCTTGAGAATGTCTTCCGCCTGCGTGCGATCGCCGAGCCGACCCAAGATGCCCATCAGCAGCGCCTCGGCGTGTCCCGCCAGGATCGGCTCCAGGGCCGCGAGGTCCCCCGCCTGGGCTTTCTCGATGGCGCGCTTCTCCCGCTGGAGCAGGGCGCTCTTGTCCGCCGAGTCGTCCGGGCCTGTGGGGTCGGGGTGCAAGCGCTTGTTACTCCGTATCAACGAACGCGAGAGACGGACCTTACAGCGTAGGGCCGACTCGCGTGCCACGCTGCCGCCGCTGACAAAGTTCGAGCTTTGTTCAGGCTACTTGAGGGTCAGAGAGAAGGCCGCGACGGTCTTGCCGCAGGTCTTGCACTCGGGGAACTGGATCGACTGCATCTTCGCGAACACGCACGCAGCGACCGGCGAGCTCGTCGAGCCATTGACGCGCACCGAGGAGACAGCTCCTGTGCCCTTCACGATGAACTCTAGGTCGATCTTCTTGGTCGTCGGACTGCGCGCCGCTTCTTCACGCAGGCAGCCCGAAAGAATCGAGAACTTCGACATCATCGTCTTCTGAATGTCTTCGGCGGACAGCGTGTCGCCACCGTCGTTGAAGTCGACGTTCTGGCTGTCGTCGAACGCGCCGTTCTTCGGCCCAACCTTCTTCTTCTTCTTGGGCGGCGGCGGCGGCATCGGCTGCATTGCAATCGACAAACCCTTGAGCGGATCGTCGGTAAACTGCGGGCCAGCCTGCTTCACCACCTGCTGCTTGGGCCGCGTGATAAGCCAGACACCGATGCCGGAGCCCGCCACCACGATGGCCGCAAAGATGCCAGCCAGCATCTTGACGACGGCGCGGTTGTACTTGGCGCGCTCGGCTTCCTCTTTCATCTGGCGGTCGAGTTCCATGTGCTTGGCGGTCCACTCGCGGGCCATCTGACCAAGCTGCGGATGATCCGCGACGCGACGCTTGTCGTTCGTGTCGGTATCCGTGATCGTGTGCTCTGCTGAGATAGAGCCGCGCTCGATCTGCGCTTTGACGTCGCGCAGCGAGAATGGACCGTAGTCCATGCGGTCTTCCTTGGTAATCAGCCAGCGCTCGTGTTCTTCATCGAGCGCGCCGCCACGCGGAGGAGGTAGCCCCGGCAAGCTGGCACTCGGACGCATCGCTGAAATCGATCCGCTGCCGCTGCCCTGCATGGGCGGAACGGCCCCACCGTCGGGACCACGGAGACCTGGCAGTGCTGGCCCGCTGGCTGGCTGAACGCCACCTTCTTGCGGTGCCGACCCCGCTCCGCCCTCAGTTCCAGTTTGTTCCTTCGCCGAAGTGTCTGACATGTCTCTCTGGTGGCGGTGTCCCCGTTCCGTCGCCCGTTCGGAACCGAGCCTGCCGCTCATCAATGACGGTCTGCCGCATGTCGCAGAAGGGGATTGTCTTTGTCCCCCTCCAGAGGCCCTCGGGCGGAGCGCCCCACCTAGATAGTACAGATTCTCAGCGGGCCGGGTCAACGCCGCCCTTGCTCGTTCTCATGCGCTTGTGGCGGGGACGGTTGTCGCAGCTCGCCCGCAGAGTCGGTCAACCGAACGAGCTGTGCCACAAGGAGCGCTTGACACTGCGCCTCCGCGGGTGGTATGAGGCCGCCTGCGCTTTTGGGGCGTCGACAAGCGGTAAGTCACGGGTCTTTGGAACCCGCATTCGTAGGTTCGAATCCTACCGCCCCAACTGTTCTTACGACTGCGGGCACTGCGGGCAGCGGGTTGGTTGGACGGCGATGGTGGGGATGCAGCCCAAGTCCGGAACCACATCTCATGATCAAAGCCCTCAGTATCTTCTCTGGTAACGCGAACCGCGAGCTGTTCGAGTCGATCTGTAGCGTGATGGAAGTCTCGCCCGGCGCTTCGCTGGTCAGTAACTTCTCCGACGGAGAGACGTTCGTCGAGATTCGCGAGAACGTCCGCAACGTCAACTGCTTCGTCGTGCAGCCGACGTGCTCTCCGGTCAATCAGAACCTGATGGAGCTGCTGATCATGATCGATGCGCTCAAGCGCGCGTCGGCTGGTTCCATCGTCGCGATCGTGCCTTACTACGGGTACGGTCGGCAGGATCGCAAGGTCAAGCCGCGAACGCCGATCTCGAGCAAGCTGGTGGCGGACCTGATTACGGCTGCTGGGGCCGATCGCGTGGTCTCGATTGATCTGCACGCCGGTCAGATCCAGGGCTTCTTTAACATCCCGGTCGATCACCTCTACGCGATGCCGGTCTTTATCGACTATCTGCGGAATCGCGGGCTGACTCGTGATGAGACGGTGGTGATTTCCCCCGATGCCGGAGGTGTCGAGCGCGCCCGCGCCTTCGCCAAGCGGATCGAGTCGACGATGGCCATCATCGACAAGCGACGCCCGCAGCCCAACGTCTCGGAGGTGATGAACATCATCGGTGACGTGAAGGGCAAGCATGCGGTGATCATCGACGACATGATCGACACGGCGGGGACCGTGACCCAGGCGGCCAAGGTCATCCTCGATCGTGGCGCCAAGAGCGTTATGGCCTGTGTCACGCACGGTGTGCTATCGGGGCCAGCGATTCAGCGCATCAATGACTCGGTGCTGTCGGATGTGATCATCACCGATACGATTCCGCTCTCCGTTGCCGCGCGTGCTTGCCCGAAGATCCAGGTCCTGTCGGTTGCGAAGCTGCTGGCCGAGTCGGTGAAGCGAATCCACCACGGCGACTCGATCTCCAGCCTCTTCGTCTAGCTAAACCGAGTCCACTCCGAAACCAACAGCTTGAGTAACGAGCCCGGGGGCGACCGGAGAGCTTTTTTTCGGGACGCCTGCGGCACGACAAAAAAGTCTCGCAGGGTAGCGGGGCCCCGGGCGAAACGTGCGGGTTTGGGACTGGACGGAGTTTAGTACATCAGGCCGATGTCGGCGGCTTGCTTCTTGACGGTCTCGCGGACCTTGCCGTCGAAGCCGCCTTTGGGGGCTGCGCTGCTCTTCAGGTAGGCATCGCGTTTGGTCGCGAGTCCGTTGATCTGGTTGAGCACGTCGTCACGCTGCTTGCGCTTGTCCTCTAGATAGCGGCTGCGTTCGCCTGCGCTCATGGCTTGCATTGGTTCTGGCAGCGCAGCAGGAGCCACTGCCTCGAGGCGGACTTTGTTGTTGGCCACATCGTCGAGCAAGTCACCGTCGCTCACTGCGGCGGTTCGGCCACGACTCTTGGCCAGACCGAAGTAGCCAGCGCGGGCAGCCTGGGCTTCGGCGGGGGCTTCCAGGTTGCTCTCAGCCTTCTTGCGAATGCTGGTGCGTCGCTCGGCATCTCCCCAAGGAATCGCCGTCTCCGTGAGCGCTCGATTGAGCCGCGCCAGCTCCTCATCATACGGAGTCCGTACATCGGCCATGCCGCCCGACTGTTCGATCGTCGAAAAGTCGCCGCCGGTCAGGCTGGCAATTTCGGAAAACCAAACACGGGTGTCCTCGTCGCTGCCGCAGCGAACCGTGTTGAATCGGATGCCGCGGCTCTTGGCCTCGCGAGCGATCGTGCGGACCTCGAAGCCGTCTTGGTAGTCGGTGTGAGGTGGCGCATCTCCGACGAGATAGACGAGCTTCAGCGTGTTCTTGCCAGCCGACCAGTTGCTGCGGTACACCGCTTCATGCAGCGCTTTGGCGACGTGCTCCGGGGTATCGCCGCCACCGCCAGCGACGAACGAGGTTAGGTTCTGATAGACCCCGTCGATGTCATCGGTCAAGTCGAAGAACTTGGTGACGTACTCATCACCGACGTCGCGGTAGGCGACCAGTCCGACCCGTAGCTCGGGGGCGGGCTGACCTTGGGCGATGAAGCGAGCCATCTCCCAGATCTTCTTTTTGGCGCCGCTGAGCAGCGAACTCATCGAGCCGGTGGTATCGAGCACAAACACCACATCAACCTGCGGGCGCTGCACTGCTTTCACCGAGGAGACCAGCGCTGGCACAGGCTTTTCCACTTTTGGCGGGGCAGCACGGTGTGGCAGCGAAAAAGCGGCCCACAGTCCAAGGACCGAGGCTGCAGAAACCAGAACGTAGCTCACAACGGGTCGGATGCGCTCCATCGACGTTTGCTCCTGAAGAGGGCGTATGGCGCATAGAACGCGGCGCCGGGCATGACGATCTAGCATCGCATGCCGGACCGCATGTTGCGGCAGTTGCCGTCGGAAAATAGGAGACTAGACGCGGTGGCGCTTAGGTTCGTGGGCGCGCAAAGCGGAGGAAAAAGCCCAGGACCGGAGTGAGGAGCGTGACAATCGCCAGGCCGAACAGCAGGAATGTGATGTCCACGCCGAGCGAGCTGGAGTTTGGATTGAGTCCCCAGCGCACCGCCAAGATTCTGCCTCGCGAGCGGCGCTGCGCCTTGAGCGTCGGCAGAACCTGCGTGGCCGGGGTCTCGATCACTTGGCTTTCCCGTCCCGGCACTGCTTGACAGCCGTGCGAACGTCGTCGAAGGCCTGGGCTGGAACCACCGATCCGCGGATGGTCTTGTAGACCTCTTCCATCGCCCGGTACCACTCCCGCTTGGCGTCGTCCGTTGGGGTCACGGTGGTGAGTCCCTGTTCCTTCATCTTCTTGATCGAGCCTTCGTCCATCTTGAGGACTTCGTTGTCGATCTCGCGGCTCGCGGCCCGGAAGACTTCAAGCAGCTTCGGTCGGAGGTCGGCAGGGATCCTCTCCCAGACGTCCTTTTGCACCACCGTGACACCGGTCAGCGACGAGTAGGGCAGATCGAACATGAACTTCGCTTTGTTGTGCATGTTCCCGGCGAGGACGAGCACCGGCGGATAGCACAGCGCGTCAATTTTGCCAGTCTGAAGCGACGGCACCAGGTCCGCGCTGCTGAGCACCACTGGCTTAAAGCCCGCCGTGGTCCAGGCCTTGACGCTGTCTGGATCGCCCTCCCACGAGAACATCTTAGAGGACTTCATCTTGGCCAGGGTCTCGCGCTGCTGCGTCGAGAAAAAGCGAGTGAAGCCGATCTCACCCCAGGCCAGCACGACCACCCCTTTGTCCGCCAAGATCTTCTCGAACTTGGGCGTCATCTTGCTGAGCATGCAGCGATACTCTTCACGGTTGTTGACGAGCAGCGGGATGTCGAGCGCCTGCGGATCGGGAGCAATGACGTGAAGACCGATCGTGCTGACGCCGACCGCCTGTAGCTGGCCGAGCTTCATCTTCTTGATCATCTCGCCTTCGTCGCCCATCGTGCCGCCGGCGAAGATCTTGAGGTCAACCTTGCCGCTACTAATCTCTGCCCACTTCTGGGCCGCTCCCTTGAGGCTGTTGTGCCAGGCGGAGTTGACTGGGGCGCGGGTGCCAAACTTGATGGTCACCTTCTCTTGGGCGGCGGCGGGCGACGCCGAGGCAAACCAGAGCAGAGAGAGTAGCGAGAACAGACCTTGTTTCTTCATGGGGATTCCTTCACGGAGCAGGCACGGGAATTATTTGGGCTGCTCCATTACATCAGAAGTTTTGGGTGTATCGGGTAGGACGCAGAACGTCGCAAAACATTTTTGCGCTTGAGCAGCAGCCTCGTCGAGCCAGCCTACTCCGCAAACAGATCAGAGAGCTTTGACAGCAGCCAGCGGGCACGCTCCTGGGCAATGATGTTGCTCAGGCGCTGCTTCTTCCAGCTTGGGTCCTCGGAATAGACGTCGGTGCTTACGATCTGCTGGAGGCTTGCCACAAACTCAGCCTTTTTTTGCTGCGGCTGAAGCACTCCCTCGGCATACGAGACGAGCGAGCCGAGCTTGCGGCCCTGTCCCTGCTTCTGGGCGATGTCGAGATGCTTCTTGGAAGCCGTCGTTCCGCCGCCTTGGTCTTCGGGTCGCGAGGCATCGAACGATACGAAGAACTCATGCAGCGAGCCTTCGTCGTAGCCTTCGTCGAGATCGAGCGCCTTTTCCATGATCAGACCGACCATCGGAAAGTCGCCAAATACGTTGGGATCGTCCTTGGCCGTGCTGATGGCCAGCGCCCAGCCGGCTCCCACCCAGTACAAGTACGGCACGTCCTCTTTGCCAACTTTCTGAAGCACAGCCTGGGCTTCGGCCTTGTTTCCCGACAGCAGCGCTTTGCGGAAGCCGGGATAGCTCAGATCCAGGCCGTCGAGGGCGTAGTTGCGACCGCGAAGGTACAGCCGACGAGCGCGCAGCCACTCTTTCTTGCCCTGCTCGATGTTCTTGTCGGCGAGTCGGTCGGCGTCCTGGTTCACAAAGGCATAGGCGTACTGCACAAAGCCGCTCGCCAGGGCGAGGCGAATGGCGCGATGCTGCGGCAGGCTCTCCGCCAGCGTTTCCATGGTCTTGAGACCGAACGGAACTGCTTGGCGAACCAAGGCCGGATCGTCTTCGGTGCCGTAGCCACCGCCCGTGGACGAGAGCGCATCCGCCGTCGCCCGCAAGGCATAGCCGCGCATCGAACAGCCAGTCGAGAGAATGGCTAAGAACGCAGGCAGGAGCACCGCACGCAGCCCGCGTCGGCAGCCCTCCCGGAAGCACTCAGAGACAGCGAGCATCTATTGTTGCCTTTGGTTCCCAAAAACGTGACGGCACTGTACCATAGGTGCCCTATTGGTATACTGCTTTCACTTCATATGGTCGACCCCTCGCCTGAAAGCCCAGCAGCCTCGCTACCTTCACCTGAACCAAGTGAGCCAAGCGGGCCGAGTCAGACCGCCCAGCCCGTCGCGTCCGATCACTTGGCATCGCCTCAAGAGCAGATCAGCATCGTCGATGGCACCGGCGAAGGTCGGCCTCCCGGCAATGTCTTGGAGACGGTGCTGGTCTGTCTGCTCTCTGCCGCGATCGTCTTTCTGCCGGTTCTGTCGAGTTTGCGGAGCCTTGCCGACATGCTGCGAGAGTCGGCGCGCCTGCCGTGGCTGACGCACTCGATTGGGTTCGTGCTCCACAAGCTGGTGCCGACCGACCTGTCCTGGGTGTCGCTGTACGTTCAAAATGGGACGGTCTGGATAGGTTTTCTCGGGGCGCTACTCGCTGTCGCTGGAGGCAAACATCTCGGGCTGTCGACGACGGGCTTTCTGGCGCGAGGCCCGGTGCGGAGTGCCGCCGAGGGCTTTTGTTCGACGGTGTTCGTGTTGGTGGCGCTGGTGCTGACCTATGCCTCAGCTCGCATGGTTGCGGTCGAGCGGGTCAGCGGCGACAACGACCTTTTGCCGGGCGGAGTTCACAAGTGGTACGTGCAGCTCATCATCCCGGTGGTGTTTGCCCTGATGGCTCCGCGATCTGCGTGGCGAGCCTTGGATCCCAACGCCGCTTCGGGCCATGGCTCACCCGCCGCCAATGAGCAACTGCCAGAGCTGTCACCTCGGCGACGGAAAATACGCTGGATTCTCTGCGGCGTGATCTTTGCGCTGGCGGTGCTGATGTTTGTGATTGGCTTTGCCTACGATGGTTCGCCGAAGCTGAAGGCGCTGGTTGCGCTCACCGAGCGGATGGTCGGTGTCATCAAGTGGCTTGGGCTCTTGTCGATGGGAATCGGCTTTCTGCTGGGTCTGCCGGTGTTCGTGGTGATGGCGGGTTTGGCGATGACTCTGTTTTTTGCAGCGGGGACGCCGGTCGCTTCGCTGCCGAATGAGACGCTACGGCTCGTCGCCAATCCGCAGCTGCCGGCGATTCCGCTGCTGACGATTGCCGGCTACATCTTGGCTTCGGGAAAGTCCTCGCTGCGTCTGGTGCGGGCCTACAAGAGCGTGCTCGGCTGGATTCCCGGCGGCATGGCGGTCATGGTCGTCATCGTCTGTGCGGTCTTTACGACCTTCACGGGAGCCTCGGGGGTGACCATTTTGGCGCTCGGCGGCCTGGTCTATCCGATGCTGGTGCGCGACGGCTACCCCAAGGGCTTCTCTCTCGGGATGGTGACGGCGGCGGGCAGCCTCGGTCTGCTCTTTCCGCCCAGCTTGCCGGTGATTCTGTACTCGGTGGCGGCGAGCTCCCCCGGTTCGGTCGCGCCGGTGGCCGTCGACCAGCTTTTCATCGCAGGCTTTGTGCCCGGTCTGAGTCTGGTGCTGCTGGTGTCGCTGTATGGCATGTATCAGGGCTACAAGGCCAAGGCTCCCCGTCAGAGACTGCAATGGAAGGAAGCCCGCGAAGCAGTGTGGGCCGCCAAGTGGGACATCGTGGTGCCGGTGGTGGTGATGGGATCGTTTCTGTCGGGCGTGGCGACCATCGTCGAGTCGGCTGCGATCGGTGCGGCCTATGCGCTGATCGTTGAGCTGACGGTGTTCCGCAACGTGCATCCGTTCCGAGATCTGCCGGCGGCGCTACTCAATGCTGCGTCGCTGGTAGGCGCGGTGGTGGTGCTGCTCGGCGTGGCGCTCGGACTGACCAACTATCTGGTGGAGGCCGAGGTGCCGACCAAGCTCGTCGAGTGGGTTCAGGCGCACATTCACTCGCGCTGGGTGTTCTTGCTGGTTCTCAACGTCGGGCTGCTGGTGCTCGGGAGCGTGCTGGAGATCTACTCGGCGATCGTCGTGCTGGTGCCGCTGGTGGCGCCGCTGGGTGTGGCGTTCGACGTGAACCCGGTTCACCTCGGGGTCATCTTCCTGGCGAACCTGGAGCTTGGGTTCCTCTGCCCACCGATGGGACTGAATCTGTTTCTATCGGCGACACGGTTCCAGAAGCCGCTGCCGTACCTGTATCGCCAGGCGCTGCCGTTCCTGCTGATCATGACGATTGGCGTGCTGTTCATTACCTACGTCGAGAGTGCGTCGCTGGGGCTTCTGCGCATGCTCGGCAAGGCCTAGCCGATGCTGCTCGCCTTGAGCAGTTTGCTCGGCGCTCCGGGCGGCATTCCTTCGTTCAATCGGCTACTGGTTCGTGCGGCGGCGGAGTTTGCCAAGACCCACCGACTGAGCTTGCGAGTGGTGGCGCTGACCGACCAGCCGGATGCTGATCCCGTGTTTTTTCCGTCGCTGAACCCGGATTTTCCACCGAGCTACGTCGCCTGTCGAGGCAGCCGAACTCACTTTGCGGGCGAGGTCCTCGGTCAGCTTGGACGGGCCCGTGTGGTCGTGCTGGGACATGTCAATCTGTCGCCGCTCGGGGTGCCGTTTCGTCGCTTCGGGGTGATTGCCCACGGGACCGATGTGTGGACGCCGCTGCCGCTGCTGCGACGGCTCGCGCTCTGCCAAGCCTCCGTCGCTGCGGGAGTGAGCGAGCACACGCTGCGCTCGCTATGCCAGGTGCAAGGGGTGAAGCCGCCACGCTGCCAGCGACTGGTCAACGCGCTCGATGAAGCGAGCCTCGCGCTGGCCGACGCCACTCCAGCGACCGCCGATGAGTCGAGCCCGCGGCTGCGGCTCGTCAGCATTACGCGCGTTCATCCGACGGAGCCGAAGGGGATCGACCTGGTGATTCGCAGCCTGCCGAGCCTGCCCCAGGTCGACTATCAGGTGGTGGGGGAGGGTGGGGCCCTGCCGTCGCTGCGTGCGCTGGCCAAGGAGCTGGGAGTCGCCGAGCGGGTGCAGTTTTCCGGTTGTCTCTCGGAGCCGGACAAGCATGCCGCCCTCGCCGCCAGTCATGCGCTGGTGCTGCCGTCGAGCAATGAGGGTTTTGGGATCGTCTACCTGGAGGCAATGGCTCATCGCAAGCCTTGTCTTGCTGCGCAGGTCGGTGGTGCGCCGGAGGTCGTGATCCACGGCGAGACGGGACTGGTGGTGGAGCCGACGTGGCAAGCGGTTCGCGATGGGCTTATGCAGCTATCTGAAAAGACCCTGCGACAGCGACTCGGGGAGGCCGGGCACCGTCGGCTGTGGGAGCACTTCACCTATCCCGCGTTTGCCAAGCACGCCCAGGCGCTGTTCTCTCGCTTGCAGTAAGGCCCATCGTCCGGCGCTTTGTTCCAGACGGGAGCTAGGAGCGCGCGCGCTGCTTTGCTAGGGTTTGCGGCAGGTGTCCACTTTAGACTCGACGAGGGCGATGCGGCGGGGCGTGTGGGCGATCGTGCTGTCGCTGCTCGTGCATCTGGTGCCGGCGATCGTGCTGTCGTCGCTGTCACTACTGGAGAGGCTGCTGCCCGCGCCGCCGGTGACCTGGGAAATCGTGCCGGCCAAGCGAGCCACGCCGCCGCCGCTGGTCAGTCCCGCTTCCGAGCCCGCGCCGCCGCCCAAGCCGACCCCAGCCGAGCCGGCGAGTCCGCCTGAGCGTCCCCGGAATCCTGAGCGTCCCCGCAATACCGACAAGGGTGGGCGGATTGGCAAGCCGGCGCCGCCCAAGTCTCCGCCGCTGCGCAGTCTGCACGGGATTGGCGCGGAATCGATCGAGCAGGATCTCGGGCTGCGACTGGTGCTGCGAATGGGAGAAGTGGCGCGCTCGCCGCATCGTCAAGCCGTCGTCGGTCTGCTGGGGGCATTTCCGGACTCGCGGCTGCTCGTAGCTGGCAGCAGCGTACCGTCGGGTGAGGCGCTGGCCGAGGCACTGGTAAGCTCGGCGGAGATCTTGGTGATTGCTACCACCGACCCCTCGGGACAGCGTCGCAGTCAGACGGCGCTCGTCGCGGTGGGTCAGAAGCTGCGCGCGCTCTACGACCAGATTACGGCGCGGCGGGTGCCGACCTGGGACGACCGCGAGCTGCTCTTTGACAACCCCGATCTCTTGGCCTTTCTGCCTCGTCCCGTCGAGCTCGCTGTGCCTCCTGCGGGCAGTGATGCGCTACCGCCCGATGCTGGGACGCCGCCACCCTCGCCGCCGAGCCTGACCGCGCAGCTGCCCTTGTTGCGACGCTCGCTTCCCAAAACTGGTCCTCCGCTCGTCGCTGAGATCTTCAATGTGCAGCAGCGACTGCGCTTGCGTGGTGGGCTGCCGACGCCACGCCTCGTGCAGCTATCGCTGTCGGCGGACACCGATCCGCAGGTGCACGGGCGCCTGGTCCTCGGTTCGGCGGCGGAAGCAGGGCAGCTGCGTGACGCGATTTTGGCGATCGGTGACAAGCTGCGCGGTGACTGGCGCTTCAAGCTGATGGGAATCTCGACACTCGTCGACCATCTGCTCTTTGAGATCAAAGACAGCGATCTCTTGGTGAAGGGCTTTGTGAGTGGGGCGACGCTGCGCTCGCTGCTCGGGCTGGCCACCGGGGCGCTCCAGATCATTCCCTCAGGAGCGCCGCCACCACCGCCGGATTTGCTGACACCGCCGCCCAGCGACGGGGGCGTCGACGCGCATTAGCCGCTGATGAGCGCCGCCCGCGGATCGGTCCGCCACGCGGTCAGCGTCGGAGCAGCCCGGTCTTTGGGCGCCATCAAGGGATCGCTCGCGATGATCTCCTCGAACAAGGTGCGCAGCGACGGGTCACACAGCGACCAGTCGAGATCGGGCGCGAGCGGCGAGATTCCGGCCTCCGCCGACGGATTCCACGCTGCCGTGCAGAAATACTCGATCGCCGACTCTTCGGGAAACACTGTCCCATGCGCAAAACCCGGCGGCACCCAGATCCACTCGGCGAAGTCCCGCTCGCGCATCGCCGGCATGTCGTAGCCAATGATCTTCCCGAACGATGGTGAACCTGGCCGAACATCGAGCACGAAGTCGAGCAGCCGACCCATAAGCGGTCGCACCAGCTTGCCCATCTTGGGCTGCCACTGAAAGTGCAGACCTCGCACCGTTCCTCGTCGGGAATAGGCCTCGTTGCACTGCTGTAGGGCGGGCGAAGCAAACAGCCCAAGCTCGGGATGGCCGACGAAGTCGCTGACCCGAAAGTGCTCGCTGAAGTACCCGCGATCGTCGCAGAAGCGCGCAAAGCGCACCACTTTCACGTCGGGAATCGCCAGCTTGCTGATCGACAGAATCTTCATGGCGGCTCGTCGCTAGCTGAGCGCCAGCACTTTCTTGAGGTACTGACCGGTGTAGGAGCTGGGGACGCGGGCGATGTCTTCGGGGGTTCCGCAGGCGACCACCGTGCCGCCGCCCTCGCCACCCTCGGGGCCCATGTCGACGACGTAGTCCGCGGTCTTGATCACGTCGAGGTTGTGCTCGATGACAATCACGGTGTTGCCGGAGTCAACCAGGCGGTTTAGCACTTCGAGCAGCTGCTTGATGTCCTCGAAGTGCAGGCCCGTCGTTGGCTCGTCGAGGATGTAGACGGTGCGGCCCGAGCCCTTTTTGGCCAGCTCTTTGCTCAGCTTGATGCGCTGCGCCTCACCGCCGGACAGCGTGGTCGCCGCCTGCCCGAGTGCGATGTAGCCGAGTCCGACGTCGCGCAGCGTCTCTAGCTTCTGCCGGACTTTCGGGATGTGGCCGAGGAACTCGCAGGCCTGCGACACCGTCATGTCGAGCACGTCCGCGATCGAGGCGCCCTTGTACTTGACCTCGAGGGTCTCGCGGTTGTAGCGACGGCCCCCGCACTCCTCGCAGACCACGTACACGTCGGGGAGAAAGTGCATCTCGATGCGCAGGATGCCGTCGCCCTGACACGACTCGCAGCGACCGCCCTTGACGTTGAAGCTGTAGCGGCCCGCTTTGTAGCCGCGTGACTTGCTGTCGGGCAGCGCCGCGAACAGATCGCGGATGTGGGTGAAGACGCCGGTGTACGTCGCTGGATTGGAGCGCGGGGTTCGACCGATCGGCATCTGATCGATATCGATCACGCGGTCGACGTGGTGCAGACCCTCGATGCCTTCGTGGCTGCCGACCTGACACTTCGAGTGATTGAGCTTCTGCTTGAGCGCCGCGAGCAGCGTATCGATGACCAGCGTCGATTTTCCCGAGCCAGAAACGCCGGTCACGCAGGTGAAGACCCCGACGGGAAAACGGGCCGTGACGTCGCGCAGGTTGTGCTCTTTGCCATTTTTCAGGACCAGATAGCGGTTTTGGCACTGGCGCCGGCTGCGCGGCACTTCGATCTTCTTGCGTCCCGACAGATACGCTCCGGTCAAAGATGCCGTCGAGGCCATGATCTCACCGACTGGACCTGCTGCGACGACCCGGCCTCCCAGCACACCCGCACGTGGACCCATGTCGATGATGTGATCGGCGGCGCGGATCGTATCCTCGTCGTGCTCGACGACAATGACCGTATTGCCCATGTCGCGCAGTCGGAACAGCGTCTCCAGCAGGCGCTGGTTGTCGCGCTGGTGCAGACCGATCGACGGCTCATCGAGAACATAGAGCACACCGACGAGAGAGCTACCGATCTGACTGGCCAGCCGAATGCGCTGACCCTCGCCGCCCGACAGCGTTGCCGCCGTACGATCGAGCGTTAGGTAGTCGAGGCCGACGTTGACGAGGAAGCCGAGGCGATCTCGAACCTCTTTGAGGATTCGCTCGGCGATCTCGGCCTGTCGCGAACTGAGACGAAGCTCGGTGAAGAATCGGTAGGCATCGCGAATCGGCTTGGCGGTCAGCTCGTGGATCGGCAAGTTACCGACGAGGACGAAGCGGGCCTCGCGTCGCAGCCGGGTGCCATTGCATTCCTCACACGGCGACTTGTTCATGTACGGCGAGAACTCTTCGTACGCCGCCTCAAAGCTGTCGGAGCCAGCCGGTGCGGTCCCTTCCTCTCGACGGCGCCGCTCGTACTCGGACAGCCGTCGCTCGAGGTTGGCGATCACGCCCTCGAACTCCTTTTTGTAGGTGTGACGACGGCCGTTCTTCTCGAACCAGAACTCGACCTCGTCGCCCTTGCTGCCCGACAGCACGATGTCACGCACCGTCTGCGGCAGCTCCGACCACGCCACCGTCATGTCGAAGCCGTAGTGGAGCGCCAGCGCCTCGATGATTTGCTGAAAAAACGGACCGTTGCGCTTCTCCCACGGCTCGATCGCGCCCTCGCGCAGCGACAGATCGGTGTTGGGGACGATCAGCTCGGGGTCGAAGAACATCTTGGCGCCGATGCCGTCGCAGGCCGGACACGCGCCCGAGGGATTGTTGAAGCTAAACAGGCGCGGCGTGATCTCGGGGTAGCTGACGCCGCAGTTGATGCAGGCAAAGCGCTCCGAGAAGATGATGTCGCCCGCCTCGTCGGTGATGCCCACCCCGTCGGGCAGCGGATCGTCCCCGAGCATGACCGGCGAGACCTTGACGATCCCTTCGGCCAGCTGCAAAGACAGCTCAATCGCTTCGGTGAGTCGCTGCCGAACATCGCCTTTTACCACCAGCCGGTCGACGTAGACCTCAATGGTGTGGACCTTGTTCTTATCGAGCTTGATCGTGTCTTCCGACAGATCCAGAAGCTCACCGTCGACACTGACTCGGCGCAGACCTTGCCGTCGCAGCCCGTCGAGTTCCTTCTTCCACTCGCCCTTGCGACCACGCACGATCGGCGCCAGCACCGAAAAGCGCGTTCCCTGCGGCAGCTTGAGCACCCGATCCACCATCTGCTGCACCGTCTGCGCGGCGATCGGCAGATTGCACGAGTGACAGTGGACGGTACCGATGCGGGCATAGAGCAGGCGCAGGTAATCGTAAATCTCGGTGATCGTTCCGACCGTCGAGCGCGGGTTCTTGCTGGTCGACTTCTGCTCAATCGAAATCGCCGGTGACAGCCCGTCGATCGAGTCGAGATCGGGCTTGCCCATCTGCTCGAGGAACTGCCGTGCGTAGGTCGACAACGACTCGACGTAGCGCCGCTGCCCCTCGGCGTAGATGGTGTCGAAGGCCAGCGACGACTTGCCGGACCCCGACAGACCGGTGATGACCACCAGCTTGTCGCGAGGCAGCTCGACGTCGATGTTCTTCAGGTTGTGCTCGCGAGCCCCTTTGATGACGATCTTGTCCATGCATTTGCCTTGCCTGCCGCGTCAGCAAGCCCCGCTGTGGGAGCGGTGACAGATCTGCGCACATAGCAGGCTTGGTCATAACATAGGCGCAGGTTTCCCGACAACCCAGCAGACGTAGGAATTTTTGAGGTCTTTTTGAGGCTTTGGCGGGACTTGGGGATTTTCGATTTGTGGCGGATTTGTGGCGGAAAGCCAGCTATGGTGCCGCGCATGCACGGTCGAGCGCGTGTTGTTGAGTTTGGTAGCGGAGCGATCGAAGCCAAAGCCGGTGGACCCAGACGGGCCGGTATGGGCGAGGGCAGCGCGGTCTTCGCCGGCTGGTTTGGTGAGGTAAGCCGAACGTTCGTGGTCGCGAGCTGCGTGGGCGGCTTGGCCTTGGGCTTGGTCAGTTGTACGAAGGGCGGCAGCAGCGATGTTGATGAGTCGCTGCTCGACTTGGTGGTGTCGCTGGCCGATGCGGGCGATCGCGATCAGACACCGCCTGCCTCGACGGACATGCCCGACGATGGCTCGGATCTGACGATCTTGCCGGGCGACACGGTGCTGCGGGTTCACTATCCGCGCAACGACGCTCGCTACAGCAAGGTCAGCCTGCGCGGCGACAGCTCGGGTCTGTCATGGCTGACGGGGCGGACCATGACCAAGGTTCGCGACGGGCTGTTTCAGACGAAGATTCGCGGTGCGGTGTCGCCGATCGAGTGGAAGCCGCTGCTTGACGACTTGACTTGGTCGCGGGGCAAAAACTTTGTGGTGCAGCCGGGCGAGACGGTCGATGTCTATCCGCACTTTGTGACCGGCAAGGGTCGGTACCTGCGCCTGGATGGGATTCGCTCGACGGTGCTTGGGAATTCGCGTGGGGTCTGGCTGTATCTGCCGCCGAGCTTCGACGAAAATCCCGAGGCCCGCTATCCGACGATGTATATGCACGACGGCCAGAACTTGTTCGATCCGCGCTACGCGTTCGGCGGACGGACCTGGCAGGTGTCGCAGACTCTCGACGCTGGAATCGATGCACTCGACCCAACCGACAGCCTGCCGGAGGTGGTCGTCATCGGTCCCGAAAATAGCGATCGCCGACTGTACGAATACACCCCCAGCAAGAGCACGGACCCGCCCTATCGCGACAGCGGTGGCGGAGATCAATACCTGCGGTTTGTCGTCGAGGAGCTGATTCCGCAGATGAATAACTTGGAAACGCCGGTGCGGCTCAAGGGGCGAGTCATTACCGAGGCCGCCAAGACCACCCTGGCTGGTTCATCGCTGGGCGGCCTGATTACCGCCTACGCCGGAGTCAAGAAGCCCGATGTCTTCGGTCGGATCGGGATTTTCTCTCCGTCGACGTGGTGGGACGGACGCTTCATCATCGGCGCGGTCAAGGGAAGCACCGCCAAGCCGAGCCGGGTCTACGTCGACAGCGGCGATGCAGGTGGGGAGGCCGGCGACGACTGGCCCAATACCGCTGTTCTTGCCCAGACCTACCGCGACCTCGGTTTTCGCGACGGTGTGAACCTGCTCTACGTGCGGGAGCACGGAGGCGCGCACAATGAAGATGCGTGGGCGCGGCGTCTGCCGGCGGCACTGCGCTTCCTGCTGACCGGGCCATAGCTACACCGAGCAACACCGCTGGAGGGTGCTTAGCGAAATGCGGATCCACGCTTTACCGATCTTCATCGCCGCGATTTGTATCTTGGCGACGGCCTATCGCTTCTATTCGGCGTTTATCGCGTCGAAAATTTTCGCGCTCGACGGGAAAAGTCAGACGCCGGCGCACGCGCGGCGAGATGGCAAAGACTACGTACCGACGAGCCGATGGGTGCTGTTTGGGCATCACTTCGCGGCGATTACGGGCGCGGGGCCGCTCATTGGGCCGGTGCTGGCGGCGCAGTTTGGCTTTTTGCCTGGGCTGCTCTGGATCTTGATCGGCGTCACGCTCGCTGGTGCGGTGCACGACTTTGTGACGCTGGCGGCGAGTGTGCGTTCGGGTGGTAAGTCGCTGGCCTCCATGGCGCGGCAGGAGCTTGGCAGCCGCGCTGGTACCGTCGCCACCATCGCGATTTTCTTCACGGTGACGGTTGCAATCTCGGCGATGAGCTTTGCGGTGGTCAAGATCCTCGAGGGCAGCCCGTGGGCGACCTTTACGATCTCGATGACGATTCCGATCGCGCTCCTCATGGGCGGCATCATGCGCGGCGAGAGTCATGGCGCGCGTCTCAAGCTGGCGTCGATCCTCGGCGTGGCGCTGCTGCTGTTTGCCGTGATCTATGGCGACAGCGTGGCGCACTCGCGGTTTGCTCCGTATCTCTCGCTGTCGTTTGGCACCCTGGTCGCTTGTGTGGCGGCGTATGGGCTGCTTGCGTCGGTGCTGCCGGTCTGGCTGCTGCTGGTGCCGCGTGACTACCTGTCTTCGTACATGAAGCTGGGCACGCTATCGGTGCTGGTGGTGGCGATCATGGTTGTAAACCCCGAGTTGAAGATCGAGGCCTTCTCCCAGTTCATCTATGGCGGCGGGCCGATCATCAAGGGCAAGGTCTTCCCGTTTGTGTTCATTACCGTTGCCTGCGGCGCCATCAGTGGCTTCCACTCACTGATCGCCTCTGGGACGACGCCCAAGCTGGTCGACAAGGAAACCGACTGCCGACCGATCGGCTACGGTGCGATGCTCCTCGAGGGACTGGTCGGCATTACCTCGCTGGTGGCGGCGGCCTGCCTGCACCCGGCGGATTACTTTGCGATCAACGTTCCCGAGGCGGCGTTTCAGAAGCTGGGGATGACGCCGGTCGAGATCGATCTGATGTCGCAGCTCGTCGGTGAGAAGCTCCGTGGGCGGACTGGCGGCTCGGTCAGTCTGGCGGCGGGAATCGCGCAGATCTTCTCGCAGCTGCCGGGAGCGCGGGCCCTGCTCGGCTACTTCTATCACTTCATCGTCATGTTCGAGGCGGTGTTCATCCTGACCACCGTCGATGCGGGCACGCGGGTGGCGCGCTTTCTGATGCAGGATGTCTTGGGTCGCGTCGACGAGCGCTTCTCTCGTCACGACTTTGCGCCAGGCGTGTGGATTGCTTCGATCCTGGTCGTGATGTTCTGGGGCAGTTTTCTGTATACCGGCACGATCTCGACGCTGTGGCCGCTGCTCGGCATCGCAAATCAGCTGCTCGCAACGACGGCGCTGGCGGTCGGTACGGCGGTGATCCTGCGCATGCATCCGCAGCGGCGACGCTACGCCCTGGTGACCGCTCTGCCGATGATTGCTGTGGGTTCGACTACGTTGACCGCGGGCTGGCAATCGATCTGGAACAACTTCAGCCGCGATCCGAACCGCCTCAAAGCTGTGGTCAATAGTGGGTGTACCGCGATCCTAATGTGCTCGTGCGTGCTGCTCTTGCTGACGCTGGCGGTCAAGGCGTGGACTGCCGCCGCAGCCGACCCCGGAAGCGGGCCAAGTCCAGAGCGGCCCACATAAATGCCGATCCGTACCGTTACTGTTGAACCCAAGCGGAATATTTGGTGAAATTACAGGCTAACAGCTGCGCGCCCTGTCCCTTGAAGACCCTTCTTGAGTAGATAACCCATGAATCAAGGAACATTTGATGGCGATGGCGCGGCGAACTCTCGACTTTGGAGCAGGAGAACCTGTACCGATGCTCGCTAGCCCCATCAAGATTACGGTATGTGCTCTGTTGATGGCCTTACTGGCCGTCGTCCACCCTCACACCGCACAGGCGCAGGTGGCGCCCCGCATCACGATCGACTCGAATCCGCCTGGTGCGACGATCACGGTCGATGGCGCACTTCAGGCTGAACGAACCGGTCCAGCGACGAAAGTTCGCATCGGCAAGGGTCAACATCGCGTCCGGCTTGAGCTGGAGGGATATAGGCCCTTCGAGCAGATGGTCAACATCGGCGCGGCGCAGAAGTTTTCGTTCCAGCTAGAGAAAGCGCCCGCCCGGCTGGATATCAAGTATCCGGCGACCAACGATGCGGCGCGCGGGGCGGAGATCTTTGTCGACGGACAGCCTGCTGGCACGGTGCCGCAGCTGGTTGACCTGCCGGGCGGGCGTCACCTCGTCGAGGTTCGCAAGCCGGGCATGAAGGTCTACACCGAGACCGTCGAGGTCAAGGCCGCTGAGACTCGTCCGGTATGGGTCATCATGGCGAGCGATGTGAAGACCGGCGCGCTGATTGTCTCGGCGGATGTGCCGGCAGACGTGGTGGTCGATGGTCAGCCGCGCGGTCAAGCTCCGGTGGTGGTGGACAACCTCACCGAGGGTGAGCACGTGGTGGAAGTTCGCCGCAACGAGCCGGGTGCTCCGGCGTGGCGCCAGAATGTCCGCGTCGTCGGAAGCCAGCAGACCAAGGTGCATGCCAACACCACGCCGCCGCCGCCCGCCGCTGGCACCCTGATGGTGGTCACCAGCGTTGGCGACGCCGAAGTGCAGATTGATGGTGTCTCGAAGGGCGCTCCCGGTCAGCCGATCAGCTTATCTCCGGGACAGCACTCGGTCTCGGTGTCGGCCAAGGGCCACAAGACCGTCACCAAGGTCGTCGAGATCGAAGCCGGCAAGCCACGCGTCGAGCGCATCGAGATGGAAGGCGACGCGATGACCCGCAAGGTCGGCATGATTCGCATCGTGATGGCGAACCCGATCGACGGTGCCACGTACTACATCAACGGTCGTCGCTATGACGAGACTGCCGCGCTGTCTGACTCGGGCGTCGAGATTGCTTCGGGCAAGGTCATTGTCGTCGCCAAGAAGGACGGCTTCGGTCAGGACAGCAAGGAGCTGACGCTCGCGGCTGGCTCGACGGAGACGGTGACCCTGAACCTGCGCAACGTCGGCAAGGTCTACATCGCGTCGGAGCCGAAGGGCGCCTACGTCATGCTCGATCGGCAGCTGATTGGTCAGACGCCACTCACCCGTGAGAACGTCTCGTCGGGTCCGCACACCGTCGAGTTCCAGCTGCCGGGCTTTGATCAGAAGACCGAGCAGCTCACGATTCGTTCGGGCGAGACCGAGCAGGTCAGCGTCATCCTCAGCAAGACCAAGGAGCCTGAGGTTGATAAGAAGGAAGTCCGTCGCGGGCTGTCGTCGTTCTCGGCTGTGACCAATCCGTTTGGTAGCTTCACCGCTGACATCGGCAGCGGCTTTCCGTGGATGGGCAACGTTCGTCTGACCGTCGGTGTGTGGAAGGCCAAGAGCAGCCTGCTCGGCGAGATGGGCCTCGACATCGGCACCGAGTTCCGCAGCAACTTCTACAGCGATCACGAGGCGGCGGGTACCATCCGCTTCCAGATGTTGCGCCGTGGTCCTTTTGCCCTCGGTCTGCACATGCTGCTCGGCGGCGGTGGTGGACCTCGTCAGCGCAACAGCTTCAGCTGGGAGCTGGGCGTGCCGGTCACCATTCTCGCCGGCAGCATGGTTAAGCTCACCGGCAAGGCCTATCTCCAGGTCTACACCGATCGCCACTGTCCGGCGCAGGACGCACTTCAGGATCTCTACAAGAACGATCGCAACGAGTTCATCCGGCTCGGCGATCCGCGTGACAGTGCCGACGGTGGTGGCGCCGAGCACGCGGGCGATCGCTGCGTCGGTCGTTCGTATGATTCGAAGAGCAGCTACCCGAGCCCGGTGTACGCGGTGACCCAGTACAACGGCACCCGCAAGTACGACCCGAACTTCCCCGACTTCCAGGTCGATGGCACGGGAGTTCTCGATCGCTTCGTCGGCGTGCGCGGCATGCTGCAAGCGGCGGTCGAGCTAGCGCTCACCTCGAACATGAGCTTCTACGGCATCCTCGAGGGTGCGCCGTTCCAGAAGGAGCGGCAATTGTTCACCGACAAGTTCAACCGGTTGTTCCCGGTCCACGACACGCCGATCTACGGACGCGTCGGTATCACTGCGAAGTTCTTCTAGCCGCTCGCTCGCCAGCCTCGGGCGGGCGCCCTTCGCGACCCGCCGCTGCCCGCCTCCCGTTCCGACCAGTCCTTCGCCGCTAGAAGAACCGTTGCAAGTCCATGCCTTGGTAGAGCTTGGCCACCTGATCGGCATACCCGTTGAACGGCAGCGTCTTGCGGCGTCGTAGCTCGCCGATCCGCCGCTCGCTGGCTTGGCTCCAGCGCGGGTGATCGACCTCGGGATTGACGTTGGCGTAGAAGCCGTACTCACTTGGTCCCTGCTTGGCCCAGGTCGTCGTCGGCATTTCCTCGGTGAAGCGGATCGCGACCACGCTCTTGATGCTCTTGAATCCGTACTTCCAAGGAATGATGAGCCGCACCGGCGCGCCGTTCTGATTGGGCAGCACCTCGCCGTATAGCCCGAGGCAGAGCAGCGTCAGCGGATGCATCGCTTCGTCCATCCGCAGCGCTTCGAGATACGGCCAGTCGAGCGCCCAGCTCTTCTGTCCCGGCATCTGAACGGTGTCTTTGAGCGTCACCAGCTGCACGTACTTGGCGCGACTGGTCGGCTGCACCAGCTTCGCGATCTCCGAGAACGAGAAGCCAATCCACGGCACCACCATCGACCACGCTTCGACGCAGCGGAAGCGGTAGACCCGTTCCTCAAGCGGCGCCAGCTTGAGAAGTTCCTCGATGCCGATGGTGCGGCTCTTGGCAACCTCACCCTCGATCTTGACCGTCCACGGCCTGGTCTTCAGCGTGTGCGCGTTCTCCGCCGGCTGATCCTTACCAAGCCCAAACTCGTAGAAGTTGTTATAGGTCGTCACGTCCTTGTAGGAGTTCGGCTTCTCGTCGACAGAGAAGTCGGCGCGACGGGGTGCGGAGAGCTTTTGGACCGACTCGGCCTGCGAGGAACGGCTGCGGCCAAATAGGTAGGCACCGGCTCCGACTCCCAGCCCTGCCACCGTCGTGCCCGCGAGAAAACTGCGGCGGTTCATAAACTGCTCACGGGGAGTGATCTCCGATCCAACCACGTCATCCGGCTTCTTGATCAGCATCGCGCGCTCCTACTTATTGCCCTTGAACCTATTAGATACCCTCGCTGACCGTCGCACACCGGCTTTGTGCTGCGGCAGACGTGCTAGCGTGCGGGCGCAACGCAAGCTGGGAACTAGGAGGCTCTATGCGCGGACTTGTTCGACGGATTCTCACCTGGATTGGCGGCCTGGCTGTGATCTACCTGCTCATTGCGCTGGTCGTCTTTGTCGCGATGACCCGCAAAAAGGAGGTGCCGGCCAAGACCATCTTGGAGCTGGACCTCGAGCACGAGGTGGTCGAGTACGTTCCGGACGATCCGCTGGCGAAAGCGACGGGCAGCGAGCGGCTGGTTCTTCACGAGCTGACGATGACGCTGGAGCGGGCCGAGAATGACCCACGGGTCGTCGGACTGGTGGCACGCATCGGAGCCGCCAAGATCGGTGTCGCCGCCGTGCAAGAGATCCGCGATGCGATCGTCCGCTTTCGCAACAAAGGCAAGTTTGCGATCGCGTTCTCGGAGACGTTTGGCGAGTTCTCGAACGGACTCGGCGCGTATTACCTGGCGACTGGCTTCGAGGAAGTGTGGATGCAGCCGTCGGGGGACATCGGGCTTGCCGGGCTGTACCTGGAGTCGCCGTTTCTGCGCGGTGCGCTCGACAAGCTGGGCGTCAGGCCGCGCCTCGATCAGCGCAAGGAATACAAAAATGCGATGAACATGTTCACCGAGAAGTCGTACACGCCGGCGCACCGCGAGGCGATGATCAAGATCGGGGACAGCATCTATTCGCAGTTTGTGCGGGCGGTCAGCGATGCGCGCAAACTGTCGGTCGAGGAAGTGCGAGCGACGGTGGACAAGGGACCGCTGCTCGGCGCCGAAGCGGTGACGGCCAAGCTCGTCGACAAGCTCGGGTATCACGATGAGTTCTACGCGGCGGCCAAGCAGCGCGGTGGGGCCGGGGCGGAGCTTCTCTATCTACACAAATATCGCGAGCGCGCCGAGCCGCTGCACAAGAAGGGTCCGAAGGTGGCGCTGATCTATGGCATCGGTGGCGTGGCGCGCGGCAAGAGCTCCTTCGATCCGCTCTCGGGGGATGTTTCGCTGGGGTCCGATACCGTCGCTGCGGGCTTTCGGGCGGCGATTGCTGACAAGGACGTGAAAGCGATCCTGTTCCGGGTCAGCAGCCCCGGCGGTTCCTACGTTGCCTCGGACGTGATCTGGCAGGAGGTCGGTCGCGCTCGCAGAGCCGGCAAGCCAGTCGTGGTGTCGATGGGCAACGTCGCGGGCTCGGGCGGCTACTTTGTTGCGATGGCAGCGGACAAGATCGTCGCGCAGCCGGGCACCATCACCGGGTCAATCGGCGTGCTCGGCGGCAAGATGGTTCCGAGCGAGCTATGGGAGAAGATCGGCCTGTCCTACGACGAGGTCCACATGGGCAAAAACGCTGCGTTCTTTTCGATGAACCGCGACTACTCCCCCGACGAGTGGGCGCGTCTGCAAGCCTGGCTCGATCGCGTGTATGAGGACTTCACCAGCAAGGTCGCAGCGGGCCGCAAGCTCGACAAGCAGCGAGTACACGCGATCGCCAAGGGACGGATCTGGACCGGCGAGGATGCCAAGGGAATCGGGCTCGTCGACGAGCTGGGCGGACTGCACAGCGCGCTGCTGCTGTGCAAGCAGCTCGCGGGAATCGCCGAGACGCAGGACGTGGAGCTAAAGACCTTTCCTCATGACCGGGGAGCGCTGCGCCAGCTGATTGCCAAGCTGACCCACAAAGATCCCGACAACTCCGACAAGGAAGGATCGGCAGTGCGGGTCGATGTGGAGTCGGTGCGCGCGGCCCAGAAGGTGCTACAGACCGCGCGACAGATGGGACTGTACGGAACCCAAGGCGTGCTCCAGATGCCAGCGCTCGACACTGGCTGGTAAGTCCACGTTTGCACTTTTGCTACGAACGGATTGGTTCCGGACTGGCCGGGCGTGGGACTCCGCTTGCTTGCTCGATCGCTTTGAGCACCGGCTCGAGCTTGGGGCGATCGAACATCGTCTCGCCGATGTAGCGCCAGATGATGCGACCCGTGCCGCGCTCGAGTACGAAGATGCTGGGAATCGCGATCTCTCGGCCCTCCATTTCGACGCCAAAGGAGCGGATCAGCCGCAGCTCCGGATCGGCGCCAATGGGGAACGTAAGCTCGAGCTTTTTGCTCAGCCGCTGCGACTCCTCCATCGAGTCCGCACTGACCGCCCACAGCTTCGCGCCACGTCGCTCAAACTCCGTCAGGTTTTTTTGCAGCTGCCCGAGCTGCATGCGACAGAAGGGTCACCAGTGTCCGCGATAAAAGAGCAGGACCAGAGGTCCACTCTGTAGCGCCTCCTGGGCGGCCAGTTTGCCTTGCGTGGTATCGACGGAAAACGAGGCCATCGCGATCTCGGTCGCAGCGGGCGGAATCTTGGGATGAAGCGTACAGCCACTGCCGGCCACAGCCAGAGACAAAAGGAGTCCGAAACGGAGTCCCCAGCGGAGTCCTTCTTTCCGAGGTTGCGGAGGCTCGGAACGGGGAGGGAGTGAATCTGTCAAATGTGTCTCCTCTCAGTAGGGATCGACGATGTTCAGATGCCATAGCATGTTATGGCGAGACATTGGCAATCAGTAGATACGCTGGCGCCTGATTGCTCCCGACCACGAGGTCCGCGAGCCCATCGAAGTTCACGTCGCGTACCGCCAGCGCCTGAGCGATCCCACTCTGTTGCGTACTCAAGTCGATCAGCTGCGGAGCGGCCAGACCCGTCCCTGTCCCGAACAGCAGCCCTAGCTTGTTCTCTGTTCCACTGCTCGCGAGCACGTCCGGAATCCCATCGCAGTTCACATCCACCACCTGAAGCCAGCGCGGCTGCACTCCGCTCGCCAAAAGCACCGCATTCCCAAACCCCCCGCCCCCTTGTCCCGAAAGCACCGCCACGCTCTTCTGATCCCCCACCGCCACCACCAAATCCACTCTTCCGTCTCTGGTTAGGTCCGATTCTGGAAGTTATTCCACTTCGCATGAACACACAACGGAGCACAAACGGAAACAGGGTGGCGGTGGGGTTCATCCCAGATCTCCGTGGGTCGCTGGCTGGGGAAATAGGTTGAGACCGCCATGGTGGAATGTAGATGGCGGTGAATTGGTTTTATCGCCGCGCGCGGAGTCGTCGCGCTAAATCCCTTATAGGGTCCAGACACGGCTGCGCTCCGCCCAGGCATACCAGTTGTTCCAGACCGCCATTGCCGAAGAGAGAGTGAGGCAATTCCTGAGTGTGCGCAGGAATTCCTTGAGCGCCCGGGACCGCCCGGTCATCAGCTTGTCGGAGTGGAGTTTCTCCGGCATGGACGGCCTCCTGCTGCGGCTCTGGAAAGCTCCCGACGTACTCCTTTGGTGGCTCCTTTGTTATCTCCCACAAGAACCTTGGTCACGTGCGGAGTATCCAGGTAATTGACCAGCGTCAGCACGCCACAAGGAGTGTGTTTCTCGTCGATATCGATGGCATTAGGGAGCTGCTCGGCGGACTCCTGCTTCAGTCCTCGTGCGACCGCCCACAACGCCACGGAGGTCCCACTGGATGCTCCGCTGCGACAGCGACCCGCCGATTCTGCGCCGACAGCTCGACGCTTCCCACAGCTGTGTCTTTTCAGATGGTCACCACTTGGTTGTCACGGCGCGGGTCTCCCTTCCCTCCGATGTCTTTTCTTAACCGAGGTACACCTTGAGGTTTTTGAAGGAATAGATGGGAAGGAGCGGGAACAGAATCGGAACCCGGCGGGTATAGGACTGGTATTCGGGATCGCTTCCGTACCGCTCGTCCTGCTTTTGTTCGAGGCGCTTGGCGGAACCCATCATGATAAGGACAATGCAGAGGTAGCCGGATGCGGCGCATGCCCAAGCGAGCCAGCTCCCGTAGGCGCTGATGCCGGCGACGAGCTGTCCGGTCCAGAAAATCACCTCGCCCAGGTAGTTGGGGCAGCGCACGATGCGATAGCTTCCTACGTCACAGAAGCGATGCGGGAAGCTGGCCTTAAAGCGAGACTTTTCATGGTCGGCGAAGGACTCTAGAAACAGACCGAGCGCCATCACTGGAACGCCGATCCACAGAGACGAAAGGGACAGCGCTTGACCCTGCTGCCGGGCCGCCAGGTTAAACACCGCAGGAGAGAACATAAGCACGTACAGGAGAGCGACAGACATCCAGATCGCGAACTTCACGGCTCCTTTGATGTGGGCCCCGCGTTGCTCGATGTCTGCGAGTTCTTTCTTGTACGATGGCTGTCGCTCGCGCACGAGCAGGTAGCCAGCGAGCCGGAGTCCGTAAAACAGAAGACCAGCCAGCTGCAGTCCGATGAGCGCGTCCACAGACGAGTGGTAGGCCAGCGCGGTGGTGATCGCCATTCCCGCGATCGAGAATCCGTAGCCGATGCTGATGAAGTAAACGATCCGGTAGAAACCGCCAGCGGAACACAGAAGTCCCACCCCAAACAGAATGCAGAAGAGCGGCCACAGCGAATGTGGTGCGGAAAGGACTGTTTCGAGGTGGTTCATTGGGATGACCTGGAGTGGTGGGTTTTGGAATGGACAGGGGTTAGCGAATCCCAAATCCGAGTGACACGGCCAGAGCGTGCAGCCAGTTGTAGGTATAACCGTCGCCGCCCAAGTTGTCCGAGCCACTCGATGACGTACCGGTTCCGCCTCCGCCCAAATAGCGCACATTCACAAACGCATCCAGGTAGGAAGTGAGCGTGATTCCTGCTCGCAGGGATGCATCCAAGATGGCTCCTTCCACATCGCTGCGACCGCCATTAATCCCGCGAATGTTGGCGTAGAATCCATCCGCCTCCATTCCCAGCCAGACTCCGTTTGCGAAGGTGTAGCGGCCCCGCAATCGCAAAACAGGCACAAAGCCAAGATCATCACTGATGCTGCGCTGCCGACCGTCGACCGATCCAAAGACGATCTTGGCGTTGCGGAGCTGTCCTCCTAGACCGAACGCGAGTTCGTAGCGCGGACTTTTAAAGATGTCGAACTGATAGGTCAGTCGATAGAAATCAAACCCATACCGAACGTCGATCGGCGTTCCTGTTGGGAATGTCACCTGGTCAAAGCTTACGTCACGCTTTGTCACGGCCTCGGTGCGAACATCGATCGGTTGATAGACAAAGATCAACGAGTGCCGCTTCCACAGATTCAGCTCAGCAGACAGACGCACAAACAGAAACATCGTGGACTGGTTGCCTTCCGTCCGCAGGTCGAACAAGGTTCCGTTTTTGCCACTTTGGAAGGTGTGATGCGCGAAGCCGAGCGCACCGATCTCGGCAAACGCGAACAGAGCGACATTTCCTGTCGGATTGTTCAGTCGAAAACTGGTCGGAAACATCGCCGGATCATCCGCTTGCGCCTGCGTCCGCAGCGGTGCCATCTGTGGAGACGGAGACAGCGGAACGATCGGGGAGACGGGCGGCTCTTGCGGTCGCGCCTCCAGCGGAGCGATCTGTGGAGTTGCGTGCGCCGCACCAGGTGCGACGGCGAGAACAACCAGTGTGGAACAGATGACGGCCCAGAGTCGTGTGTGTGGAGGTTTTTTCATGTTGGCTATAGATGCCGCTGCTTGCGATTTGCAAACAAGCAGTCGGGCTGGCCAGACTTCGTCTTCCCAGCAAGAACTCTAAATGCCTGTGGGCCGATGCATCGTCCGGAATCGGATCGCCTGGACCGTGCCAGACTGTTCGGACTGCGGAATTCCTTGTGTACTCTATGGATACTCTTCATGACCCAATCCTCCGTCGGCGATGTAGGCGGTTAGGAGCTAGCTCATAATGAGATTGGGCGTCCGTCACCGCGACCGAGGTGGCAAATCCGGACACCGGCTTTTGTGCGAGTCGCGTGAAGGACTGAGGGCCGCTCTTCTGCCATACCTCGACGAGCTGTGAAGCCCCGCCTGGCACGAGGAGCTCCGGTTGACCGTCTCCGGTTACATCTGCCAGCGCAACAAACTGGGAATTGACAGGGAGTCCGGTCGCTGCGGACACAGCCGCTGACAGTCCACTGCTCGTCCCCGCCAGCAGATAGAGCACCCCGCTCTGTCCAACGGCCAGCGCGTCACTTTTCCCGTCTCCAGTGAGGTCAGCCAGGGCCGCTCCGCGCAGAGGTTCTGGCATCGGAATGCTCTGTGGAGCGAAGCTGCCCTTGCCACCATTGGACAGAAACCACAAGCGCGGGTTTGTCTGATCGGTGATCACCAAATCAAGGAACTTGTCCCCCGTGACGTCACCCAGAGCGGCCTGAAACAGAGTGCTCCCAAGCGGCTGCGCTCCGGTGGTAGTAAATGATCCCGTACCATCGCTGAGAAAGCTCCGCACGCCGCTTGGTTCGATTCCTATGATGTCGGGATCGCCATCGCTGTTCACATCTTCAAGGAGGATTTGTTCGCTGCTGGTTCCGGATGCCGAAGGGAGGATCTGGGGAAGGCTATCGAATTGGAGCGGATCGAGGGAGTACGAAAACCCCTGCGCCTTGCTGACTCGCTCGAAGCAGGAGCTGATCAAGGTCACTGCAGAGGGACCACAGGAAGACGGTGAGCCGCCGAGGGTTCCGGACAACTGACTGCTTCCCTCGATCCCGACATTGGCCAGCGGAGTGCCATCGATCTCGACGCGCATCTCTCCCTCGAAGCCGCTGCCGGTGATGGTGATCTTGGTTCCTCCGACGCGACTCGCGACACTGGGAGTGATCGACTCCAGCGAGATCACTGGACAGCTGGGTGGCGGCAGTGGTTTGCACGTCTCGGTGACGTAATCGCACTCCTCGAAGTCACCGCACACCGCTGGTGCGATCGCACAGTTGCGCTGATCGGCGACCAGCGAGCCTTTCCATAGGTCCGAGCAGCTCCCTTGGAGCAGTGCCCAGACTGCCCCCAGCATGCCAATGGAGAGTCGGGTTCTCAGATGGTACATATTGCCCCCTATGATTAAAATATAGCTGGTATCATCAGCAGGGACGCTTGGGCTCCTGGGCCCGGTTTTCCGACGATGAAGTCAGGTAAATTGTCGTTGTTGAAATTGGCGATGGCCAGTGGGCCACCGGGTGATTGCATGCCGGTGGGCTGCATGGGGAACCTTCCTGTTCCATCATTTACGAGCAATAAGAGAGTGTTTGCGGCCATTTGATTGATAACAATCTCAGGTCTTGCATCGCAAGTGATGTCGGTTGCCAGCAGCTCGAGCGGCGCTGTTTGGTTTCCTGAGAGATTTACTGGAATGTTGTCGCCACGCCACTGGCCCGGTTGGTTGGTCGCAACAAATAACGCATTTGCCGCCGCCGAGAGAAAGGCTAGGTCGGTCTTTCGATCGCCGTTCCAATCTGCGGCGACAACCGCCTTGATGAGCAGATTCGGGGTTGGGATGCTGGCGGTGACAACACTGCCGGCCCTGCCTATCCAACCGACAAAGAAGACCTCTGGGGTGTTCAGCGAAGCAATCACAAGGTCGTCGAGGTTGTCATTGTTGACATCGGCAATGGCTGCACTGCCGGCCATGATCGGGATATTGATTGTCGAGGGGTCATTGCGGATCCAGCCGGTACCGGATCTATAGATGACGTTGATATTGCTAGTGGTAGATGTCACGAAGTCACTGCCGAGCGCAATCACCTCATCAGTGCCATCGTGGTCAATGTCGCCTGACAATAACAATCGAATTGGTTTGGTGACGCTCATGACCAGTGGCGTGTTGTATTGATTTGTTGATTCGTTAAATGATACAAAGTAGACAGACCTATTGCCAATGCTATCGGATACGACGATGTCGGGTCTGGTCTTTCCTGCTACGTGGGCCAGGGCAATGTGTTCGATGGGGTTGGGAAGGCCGCCAGTCGTGAGCGGCATGCTGGCAAAAGAGCCAGCGCCATTGTTTGTGACCACCACAGCTGGGCCAACTGTGCTCAGCAAGAGGTCAGGGCGGTTTGCAGGGTCGCCGTCAATGTTGCCAATCAGGATTCTGTTAATTTGGAAATTTGCAGTGGTCAAAAGCGATTCGCCGCCATACCTGAATGGATTGATGACATAGGTCAGTGCATTGGCCTGTCTGACGGAAGAATATCCCGGCTTAAATAGCTCTACATCTACTGAGCCGCAGAGACCTGGGGAGCGCGGCACCATGCCACTGATTTGTCCCCTTGTCTCGTCTACGCTCGGCGAACTCAGCCCATACCCCGCGACTTTCACTGTCGTGTCTCTGTTGAACCCGGTTCCGGAAAATACGGCTGAACCGCCCTGCATTGGAATCATTCGCGGGGCAATGTCGATGAGAGCAAGCGGAAGGCTGGCTGGATTCGTACACGTTCCCGTCGCAAAGTTGCAGACCTGCGGAGCCGGGCAGACCGAAGGGTTCGGGTTGCAGCTATTGGGAGCATTGCCGGTAAAGTTGCCCCACAGGGAGTCGCACGATGCCAGACCGAACAGCACGACCGTCGCAGCGATGGTGAGTGCTTTATTGCCAAAAGGCTGGAGAGCGTGGCGAAATCTATGATTCATTTGAAGTTCTCCCAATTGCGGCTTGCAAAGTTAGCAGGAGGCAGTCAGCCGTTGTCCTTTCATTTGGTCACAAGTCCATTTTCGGACGAGACACTAGGCGTGGGCCGACCGGAGATCTTTTTTCGGCGGGACCCTGCGTCCCGACGGAAAAGGCATCGAAGGGAAGGGGGACCCGCGCCGTGACAACCAAGTTGTGACCATCTGAAAATCCGTTGTCTCTATTGCTGCGGGCTGCCAAATAAAACAGCGATACCTGCGCCACTCGGTGCGCCACCAATTGTATCACTGGTAACGATGTCTTTGAGTGGATCGCCATTGATATTCATGATCGCGAATGGTGCACCGGATTGCAGTGGCTGTTTTGTGGTCCCGTCGATCAAATATGCACCTTCTGTTGTGAAGTTTCCAGCGCCATTGTTTAGGAATATGACGGGACCGTACTGGCCGATCCGCGGTGCGACGATGATGTCTAGCTTGTTGTCACAGTTGGTGTCCTGAAGCTGTATATCTGCCATCGGATATGGCGCCATGCCGATACCGATTCGTGGATCTATCTTTGAGATGTTCCGGTAACTGTCAGCGTATTTGCCGATGTAGAGTAGGCCGCTATCTGTGGAGTAGGTGACAAAGTCTGGATGGGTGTCGCCATCGAGATCGCCTGCCGCAATCGTTCGTAAGCCGTCAGGAAGCGTTCCTACAAAGAAACCGACGAATGGTGTTGGGCCTTGTCTTGTGTCGATGATTCTGACGGAGCCCTCTCCCGGCTTGGGGCCACCCGTTGCTCCATGGCCCACGCCGGTGACAAAGAGCGTGTCCGCCGGGAGTCCTGTGCTGGAGGGAGCCGCCGCAATGGCATAAAGCTCCTCACTGGCTGTCCGGGAATTTATGGCCGTCAGTCCTGTCGCCGATGGTTTCAGTGCATAATAATCCCCATTCGTTCCCAGATTACAGGCAATGACCACCACCTCGTCTCCGGAATCGCCTTCTAGGTTTACGGCCGTGGCATCTTTGAGTTGTTTTGAAAATGATTGATAGCTGGACCCGATTTGTGTATATGTGCTCCCTTGTTTGCTAAATATGAATGCAGATTTTGAAGCTCCTTGGAAGCCGAAAATGGTACTGAGAGCACCTGGGCTGGATGGCTGTAGGTTAATAATCTTATCTGCCGGGATTTGGTTGGACGCTATTCCGGTCGCGATGCCTGCTGTGTTGACACCGTCCGGATTGAATATGGCGACAAATGCTGATTTGTTGAAGTTGATCAATAGATCAAGCTTGGAGTTTCCGTCGAGCTGTGTGCCAATAATCTGTGTTGGAATGTCTAAGTGATTATATAGTAGCCGCTGCCCCTGAACCGTAAATGGGTTGAACTGATAGGTAACTTGGGCCGCAGTTGAGAGAATGGGCTCGGTCCCGCGTTGCAGCTGAAGCATGAGGGGGACGCAGACCTGTTTGGCTTTGGGTGTAATACCAGATAGGCTGCTTGTGTCTGTGATTGGCGTATTGAGTAGTACGGGCTGTCCATCAATGAGGACCTTGGTGGTGTTTGTAAAGCCGCCGCCCTTGATCTGCACAGGGAATCCGCCCATTGGCCCCACACTCGGATCGATGCTGCTAAAGGAGAGCGGCTGGCTGTTGGGATCGACACACATTCCAGATTGTGGCGTGCAGATGAGAGGAGCCGCGCAGGTGACCTTGGCGCAGGGGTCGCTCACTGGTACATCCATGGTGAAGCCACTCCACAGCGAGTCGCAGCCAGAGAGCGGGAGGAGGGAGATCGCCGTCGAGAGGGCTGCTTGATGAAGGCGGTTTTGGATAAGTCTAATATTAGTCATAGTAAATGCCTCTATTGTAAGTGTGCGGCCTAGAAGTTCCCGCTGAGCGTGACTCCTAGACTTGGGAAGAGCAGCTGAGCGGTGACTTTGGGTTGAGTCTTGCGCGAAGGAATCGTGGCGAAGAGGACTCCTCCTACCGCGGTCAGGACTCCGCTGGTCGTGAGCGCGATGCCCTTGTCCTGGGTATCGTAGTAGCGTCGGCAAGCGAGCACGCCGGGCGGTGGTGTGGGCACGCAGACTCCGTTATAGGCGAAGGCCGACATTCCGTATCCAAACAGGACTCCACCGCCGATGAGCAGCGCACTGCCGGTCAGGACTCGCCACAGCGGCCAACGATAGCGACGCTCGACGGCAGGCAGCGCTTGTGGTGGAGTCAGCGTCAGCGTCCGGAGCGCCGCCGGTGGTGGTTCGTACTCGGCAGGAGCGGGCTCCGGTTCGTCGGGCGCGGGCTCGCTCTGAATCAGAGTTGGGGCCACCGTCAGCTGGACAGCCACCGGAATCGGACGGGCCGGAACTTGGGCACGGGCGCCGCTTGACGCACTTGCCACGACGGCCACAACAAGAGCAAGTTCGCGCATCGCGTAGTGAGCCCCCTTCGTTCCCTACTGCGCAACCTCCTATTTTAGAGCGGGTTTGGCCGGCTTGCCTGTTTGTCGTTGCAGCAATTGACACGACGACGCGACTTCGCTCAGGCTGGGGCGGTGAAGATCTTCCTGATTCGGCACGGACACGCGGTGGATGGCGATCAGCAGCTCGCCGATGGAGAGCGCTACCTGACCAAGAAGGGTCGCAAGGCGGTGCGCGAGGTCGGACGGGCGCTGCGCAAGGCCGGGGTCTCGTTCGATGTGGTGCTGACCAGTCCGCTGGTGCGGGCGGTGCAGACGGCGGAGCTGATCGCCGAGCAGGCCGGCTACGAAGGGGTGATTGAGGTGTTGCCGTCGCTCCTACCGATCGGCCCGATTGACGTGGCGGCGGCGGCGATCCAGCAGCGGGGTCACTCGGTGGCGGTGGTGGGGCATGAGCCGAGCATCTCGGCGCTGGCAGGACTGCTCACCGGGTCTGGACACTTTCCGTCGCTGCGCAAGGCTCAGGTGGTCTGCATTCACGGTGCCGAGGCGGCCTGGACGGTCGACCCGGATCACCTGGAACCGCAGTCCCTGTAGCGCTTAGAGCTGCGGTGGAACCTCGTCGGGAAGCTCGAGCAGTCGCCACAGATACCAGCTCGCGACGGAGCGATACGGAGCATAGCGGGCACCCAGCTCCTGCATCTGCTTGGGCGGCGGCAGCTCGTCGAGAAGGTGAAGTCGCTGGATCGCCTTGCGGACCCCGAGGTCCCCGACCGGCCACACGTCGAGCCGACCGAGGTGGAACATCAGAAACATCTCGGAGGTCCAGCGCCCGAGCCCCTTGACCGAGGTCAGCCGGGCAATGATCGCCTCATCCTCCATCGTCTCGACGTCGGCGAGAAAATGCGGCTGCTCGACGAGCCTTTGGCACAAATCGCGCAGGTACGACACCTTCTGCCCCGACAGTCCACAGCCCCGCAGCGTCGCATCGGACTGGGACTGGATCTGCTGGGCAGAGGGGAACTCCGCGGTCTCCCACAGCTTGCGAAAGCGGCCAAAGATCGTCGCTGCCGCCTTGCCCGACAGCTGCTGATACACGATCGACCGACAGAGCGCTTCGAGATGGCCGCGTCCCAGACTGTGCGGCGAGGGCAGCGCAAACGGTCCGACTCGCTTGATCAGCCAGGCCAGCCGCGGATCACTCTTGCGCAGGGTCGGTAAGGCGTTCCTCGGCAGCTGTAGCGGAGTAGGTTGGGCGACGGTCGACATGGCAGTCCTCGGGGTGGCGGTGAGCGCTTTGTGGCAAAGGGGCGCTGATTCTAGCCTTGCGCGGGCGGCGTGGCTGCGGTACACGCCCAGCCAGCCATCTTTTCCGCCATGACCGTCTCGAACCTGCAAGCGAGTGGTGCCGACTCTCCGCAGACTGGGCACCTGCCAGGCGAAAGAGCTTACGACGCTGCGATGATGCGTTTGGCTCTCGATGCCGCCGAGGAGGCGCGCGGAGGCACCAGTCCCAATCCCTTGGTGGGGGCGGTGATTGCCGATGAGTCCGATGAGTCCGCTGAGTCGCCGGTCGTGCTGGCGGTCGGTTTTCATGCCGCAGCCGGGCAGGCCCATGCCGAGGTCGATGCGCTCCAGAAGCTGGCGGCGGCTGGTGGCAGTTCCGTCGGCAAGACGCTCTACGTCACGCTGGAGCCGTGCAATCACATCGGTCGTACCGGCAAGTGCAGCGAGGCGATCGTGGCAGCGGGACTGCGACGGGTGGTCATCGGCATGGCTGATCCCAATCCCAGCGTCACCGGCGGTGGCATAGCTCGCCTACAGGCCGCTGGGATCGAAGTGCTCCTCGGGGTTTCGCTGGCCGCCTGTCGTCAGCAGAATCGCGCTTGGCTGCGTTGGCTGCGCAGTGGCCGACCCCAGATGGTGCTCAAAGCGGCGGTGTCTCTCGACGGACGGCTGGCGCCGGGACTCCGCCCTGGGCAAGTGGTGGGGCCGCGCTGGCTGACCGGGGAGCTGGCTCGACGGCACGCTCACCGGCTGCGGGCGCACTGTGACGCGATCCTCGTTGGGGCAGGCACGGTGCTGGCCGATGATCCGCAGGTGACGGTGCGGCTTGCCGAGCTGCGGTCGGGCAAGCAGCCGCTGCGGGTGGTCCTCGATGGTGCCTTGCGGGTGCCAGCGTCAGCCAAGCTGGCGACGGACGGGACGCTGCTCCTGACCAGTGAGTCGGCCTACCGGATGGAGTCTGCCCACGTCGAGGCGCTCCGCAAGCGGGGGGTCGAGGTGGTCGCGCTGCCCCCACCGTCGTCGCAAGATGTAGCGCCGCGCCGCGGTTGTGCGACGGACATTGATCTTCATGCGGTGCTGCGGCTGCTCGGTCAGCGCAATATTCTACAGGCTCTGTGCGAGGGGGGCGGCGTCCTCCACGGCGCGCTGCTCGAGGCGGGACTTTACGATGAGGTCGCGCTGTTTGTGGCGCCGCTGTTCCTCGGTGATTCTGGGGTGCCGCTGCTCCGCCACTTGGCTGTGCCCGACGTGACGGCGGCTTCTTGGCTTGCTCATCCGCGCGTGACCCAGCTTGGCCACGATCTGCTTATCGAGGGTGAGCTGCGGCGCGGCGGCTTTTCACCATTCTCAGTCGGCGCAGGGCGGGAGTGAAAAAGTGTTTACCGGCTTAGTCGAAGACATCGGACGAATCAGCGAGATCTCACCGCTGCCCCGCGGCAGTGGCGAGCGCGTGCGGATCGTCGCCAAGCTCCTGTCCGAGCCGTTGCCCCTCGGTGCCTCGCTGGCCGTCGATGGGGTCTGCCTGACGGTGGTGGAGTCTTCGCCAGGTCAAGCTGTCGTCGAAGTCGGCCCGGAGACGCGCTCTCGAACCACACTGCAAGCGCTTGCACTCGGTCGTCGCGTCCACCTCGAGCGGGCGCTGCGGGTCTCGGATCGCCTCGGCGGCCACATCGTCACCGGCCACGTCGACGGCGTCGGCCACGTCGAGAGCAGTGTGCGGCGCGGCGACAGCTGGGACTTGGACATCGAGACACCGGTCCCGCTGTTGCGCTACATCGTCGAAAAAGGTGCCATCTGCATCGACGGAGTCAGCCTGACGGTGAATCAAGTCACGCAGCGCAGCTTCGCGGTCTCGCTGGTGCCGCATACGCAGGCGCATACCCATTTGGCGGAAAAAGGTCCCGGTATGGCGGTCAACCTCGAGGTCGACATCGTCGCCAAGCATGTGGAGAAACTGATTGCGGCCTATCTGCCGGGTCGGGCGACGGGACTTTCGCTGGAAAAGCTCAAGGAGTTCGGTTTTGCAAGCGGCGATTAGTACAAGCGAGCGGGCGGCGCGTGTCGAGCGGGCGCTCCGTGACATCCAGGCCGGACGAATGGTGATTCTCGTCGATGATGAGGATCGCGAAAACGAAGGCGACCTGGTGATGGCCGCCGACAAGGTGACGCCCGAGGCCATCAACTTCATGGCGCGCTTTGGTCGGGGCCTGATCTGCCTGACGCTGACCGAGGAGTGGGCGGATCACTTGCAGCTGTCGCTCCAGAGTTCACGCGCCGGCGGGCCGCCACTTGGCACCGCCTTTACCGTCAGCATCGAAGCGCGACACGGCGTGACTTCGGGGATCTCGGCGGCGGATCGCGCCCATACCATCCTGACGGCGGTCGCCAAGCATGCCCGTCCCGACGATCTGGTGACGCCGGGGCACATCTTCCCGCTGCGGGCCAAGCGCGGCGGCACCCTGGTTCGCACCGGCCACACCGAGGGCTCGGTCGACCTGCTGCGGCTGGCTGGCCTGACCCCAGCGGCGGTGATCTGCGAGATCATGAACGACGACGGCTCGATGGCGCGGATGCCTGACCTCCAGCGCTTCGCCGAGGTCCATGGCCTGCTGGTGCTGAGCATCGCCGACATCATCGAGCATCGCCTACAGACCGAGTCACTCGTCGAGAAGATCGAAGAGTTCGAGCTGACCCCGACCATCGACGGAGTCAAGGCCAAGACCTTCTCGGGGGCGCTGTATCGAACCGGCATCGAGCCGACTGAGTACCTGGCGCTGTGGCTCGGGGATCTGACCAGCGACGAGCCGGCGCTGACCCGCGTGCAGACCGCAAGCCTGCCAGGCGATGTCTTTGGTGCGCTGGGCTGTGACAGTGGCGCGCAGCTTCAAGCGGCGCTGAGGATCATCGACGCGGCGGGCCGAGGCGTCCTGCTCTATGTGTTTCCGACGGGGCGATTCAATGTCCGCGACGATTTGCGGGCGCACCTTTTGCGGCGCGGGGATGCCACACCATCGGGGAACAAGCTGCGGGACTTCGGCCTCGGGGCGCAGGTGCTGCGCGAGCTGGGCGTCAAGTCGATCCGCCTTTTGACCAATAACCCGAAGAAGATTGCCGGACTGACCGGCCATGGGCTAATGCTCGTCGAGAGTATTCCGCTCATTCCCAAGCTGCCGTAGTCGGCGACTGCCAGTTTTTTACTTACGACTTGAGAGGATGGTTCATGTCTAGCGAAGACAAGACGAAGGTGATCGAGGTCTCGGGCTCGCTCGATGCGTCGCAGGCACGGGTGGCCATCGTCGCCAGTCGCTTCAACAGCTTCATCGTCGAGCGGCTCATCGAGGGCGCGGTCGATGTGCTCAAGCGAGTCGGCGGTGCGCCCGACAGCATCACCATCGTGCGCTGCCCTGGAGCCTTCGAGCTACCGGCGGTGACGCGGCGCTGTGTCGATAGCCGCAAGTTCGACGCGATCATCTGCCTTGGCGCGGTGATTCGCGGCGCCACCCCACACTTCGATTACGTCGCTGCCGAGTCGAGCAAAGGCATTGCCGCCGTTGCCGCCCAGGCCAGCATTCCCGTGGTGTTTGGCGTCCTGACCACCGACACCATCGAGCAGGCCGTCGAGCGCGCGGGCACCAAGGCTGGCAACAAGGGCGCCGACGCTGCGATGACCGCACTGGAGATGATCTCGCTATACCGAAAGCTGGGCGAGGGCCATGGCAGCGACCAGCGGTAGTCGTCGTCGCGCTCGCGAGAGTGCGATGCAGATCCTCTGTACACTCGAACGTCAGCCCGAGCTTTCCGTCGGACAGGCGACCTCGCTGTATTACTCCCACTTGCTGGGCGACGACGGCGTGTCAACGACCAGCGACGACGGCAAGTCCACGCCGGCGGAGCAGAAGCTGTTCGTCGAGACGCTGGTCTCGGGGGTGCGGCGGGCCCAGACCGAGATCGATGCCCTGATTGGTCGCTGCTCGCGCAACTGGCGACTGCCGAGGATGGCGGTGCCGGATCGCAACGTGCTGCGGCTGGCCTGCTTCGAGCTTGCGTTCTGTCCCGAGGTGCCGGCGCGGGCGGTGCTCAACGAAGCGATTGAGATTGCCCGTCGCTACGGTGCCAGTGAATCGGCGTCGTTCGTCAACGGTGTCCTCGATCGGCTCGTCGAAGAGCTGGGTCGTCGTGATGAGCCGGCCAAGCCCGAGACTCCACCGGCAACCGCTATCGCGTAAGAAGACCGCCATGCGCAAGGCTCTCCCGCTGCTGTGTGTGCTGGGCATCGCCTGTGAGCCCATGCCGTATCAGAGTCCCAATGCAAAGACGGAGCCGTCGCCGCCGCGGAGCGCCTTTGTCCACTTGTTGGTCGGCAGCAGCCCGGCGCCCAAGGTCGAGCTGAGCATCTCGAATCAGCTGCGCTCCGTCGTGGACAAGCGGCAGGTCAGCGCGCGGCTGGAGCTGACCGCAGGCGATTATCCGCTGCGGCTGAGCGGGTCGGGCAATGAGCTGTATGCGAGCGGCCTCAAGCTCCTCGCCGGCAGTGAGACGCTGCTGCTCGCGTTTCGGGCGCCGCCGGTCGACGATGAGGACTCGGGGCAGCGCCTGACGGCCTATCCGCTGGGTCGGCGCGACCCCAAGCTGGCGAGGCTGCGCTTCATCCATGGCTCGCTCGATGCCCCGCCGCTCGGGCTCGCTGGACCTTCAGGGCAGCTGCTGCTCGACGGTGTGGCCAGTGGTGCCGTCTCGGCCTATGCCGAGCTGTCGAGTGCGCTGCCCATCGCGGGTTCGCTCCAGCTACGCCTCCCCGGTGAGCCGCGCGCCCTTTTGGACTTGTCGATCCCTGATGGTCTGGCGCTGGGTTCGGCTTCGACGCTGGTGACGGTTGGTGAAGTGGCTCCGCTCGCGGCGGCCGAGGATGCCTTTGGAGTGGTGGCTTTCGACGAAGAGAGCGGCACGGTGCGCGATCTGCCGGTCCGTCCCGCTGCCGGTGCGCCTGACGGTCAGATCTATCTGTTTCACGCCGCTGAGGGTGTGGATCCGGTGACTGCCAAGACCGCGCACGGCCTGTTGTGGGGATCAATTGGCTATCAGCACGGCACGCCGCTGTCGTCCTTGCCGGCGGGCCCGGAGTCGCTGTCGCTCGACCTACGTACTGGTTCGCTGTGGCGAGGGGTGCTGAGGCTGTGGCCCGGCCAGAAGTGGCTGCTCCTGCTGTACGGCAATGCGACGCAGCCGCGCCTTTTGGCTCTGCCGCGACCGGTGCAGGCTCCGCAGACGGTGTGGCGGGTCGTGAACCTGGTCGATGGACTGCTCCAGATCGATCTTCTCGACGGCGATGACGAAGTGGTCAGCAAGCTGGGCTATGGCGCGGGCACTTCACCACAGCTCGGCGAGCTCAAGCGCCGGGCGCTGCGGCTGCGCGATGTCGGGCCGAGTAGTCAGTCGTGGGACATCGACTTCGACCAGCCGGCGGTCGAGGCAGCGCGCGATCAGGTGGTGACGCTGGTGCTCACCGGCTCGGCCAGCAAGAAGAGTTCGGTGTCGGCGCAGCTGCTCATCGAGTCGCGGGCCGGCAGCACGATGGCGATACCCACCCGCACGCTGCCGACCACCCCTTCGTTGTAGCTGCCGACGGAGTCCGCCCAGTCGATTCGTCCGGCGGGCGGTCGCGGTATTCCGCATTGCATCGCCGGCTATCAAGGTGCTACCGTCTGAGCTTGGCACGGACGGGCGGCGAAGCGAAAGCCGCTGCTCGCTCAGGTTGGAACGTCGATGCCGATTCAGCAAGCGCAACAACTGGGCCGCTATTACCTGCTCGACCGCGTCGCATTCGGGGGCATGGCCGAGATCTTCCGGGCCAAGACCCGTGATGCTCAGGGCAAGGAGCTGCTCGTCGCAGTCAAGCGGGTACTCGCTCACCTGTGCGAAGACGATGAGTTTATCCAGATGCTCATCGACGAGGCGCGACTGACCGCGCTGCTCAAGCATCCGAACATCGCCCGCGTCTACGAGTTCTCGAAGGTCGGCAGCGAGTACTTCATTGCGATGGAGTACGTCGAGGGCAAGGACATGCGGGCGCTCCTCGAGCGGGCGCGCCAGAACCAAGAGTGGCTGCCCGAGGACCTCATCGCCCATATCGGCATGCAGGTGGCGCTCGGGCTGCACTTCGCCTACGAGCAGGTGGACCGCGACGGCACGCCGCTGCACATCGTCCACCGCGACGTGTCTCCGTCGAACGTGCTTTTGTCCTACGGCGGCGACGTCAAGCTGTGTGACTTCGGCATTGCCAAAGCCGAGGGCGCGCGGCAGCAGACCCGAACGGGTGTCATCAAGGGCAAGGTCAAGTACATGTCGCCGGAGCAGGCGATGGGGCGGACGCTCAACAACCGCTCCGACCTGTTTTCCCTCGGGACGCTGCTCTACGAGATGCTGGCGCTGCAAGCGCCGTTTACTGCGCAGACGGAGATTGAGCTGCTCTTTGCGGTGCGCGACGCCCGCAAGCGGCCCCTGCGCGAGCTGCGTCCCAACATCCATCCCGAGCTAGAGCGCATCATCGACAAGGCGATGGAGCGCCAAGAGAAGAAGCGCTGGGAAAACGGCCAGGAGTTTGCCGAGGCGCTCGGGACTTTCCTCCAGTACCACTATCCGAATACCAACATGGCGACGCTGGCCCGCATCATGAACACCATGTTTGCGCGCGAGATCGAAAAAGAGCGAGCGGCGATGGCGGAGTTTGTCATCGACGGCTCGAACTTCGATGACAACGTCGGCCAGAACCTGCTCGCGGATGTGCTTGGGCCCGACGCGGAGTACACCCAGTTTACGGCGGCCTTCGGACGGCAAGATGTCGCCGATCCGCTGCCTAACACGCCGACCGGTCCGAGCCCGAACCAGATGCGAGTGCTGGCGTCGGTGAGTATGCCGGGGACGATGGACTTCGAGACGCTCCAGACCAACGAGCAGGCGCGCTTCGAGGCGGCAGGACTCAAGACGCCGGTGACGACGAGTCCACCGGCTCCGGGTCAGCCGGGCTGGCTGCCGTCGGCGCAGACGATGCCGCGTGGGGCCAAGCCGTCGGTCGCGGTGCCGCAGCTGCCGATGTACGGGGACTCACAGCCCAACTCCGAGGGCGGCTTTGAGACGGTGATCATCCAGCGCGACTCGGTGCTCGAGAAGCGTCCGGGCGGTCCAGTGGCACCGCCGATCATCGACCAGCAGTTTCACGCCGAGGAGACGCGGGTTCTGTCACGCGAGCAGGTCGACTTTCTCAAGCTGATGCCACAGAAGTCCTCGGTACCGACGCCGGTGACGCAGCAGGGAATGGGCGCCAAGGTCTCGGAGTTTCACGAGCAGGCGACGCAGATCCTCGATGCGCGCAGCCTGCCGGCGGATCTCCAGCAGCTGCTCGCGCGCAAGGGTGCGGAGCTGGCCTCGGCGGTCAAGAGTAGCCCCGCCCCACAAGCCCCGGCGATGGCGCCAATCCCGTCGGGGAAAGCCCGCGCTCCATCCATTCAGCTCCAGCCGCTCGACTCTGACTTTCACGATGCCGCGACCGAGTATCTCGACTGGAGTCCGATCGAGCCGTCGGCGATCGAAGATGTCTCGATGGACCCGTCCTCGGCCAACCTGAGAGCCCCGCGGGCCGGCACGGGCGGCCATGCCCCGGTGGCCGTACCTCGCTCGGTGACGGGCGCGCGGCCACCCATCGCGATGACCCCTCCTCGCCCAGGGCCGCCGCTGGTGGCACCGATTGCGGCGCCGCCACCACGCTCTGCGACGGGTGCTCAGGCGCCAGTGGGACTGCCTTTGCCGCCTGTTGCCCCATCCGCCAAGAGCCCGATTCCTCCTCCGCTACCGGCCAAGCTGGCGCCACAACCACGCTCCGCGACGGGTGCTCAGGCGCCAGTGGGACTGCCGCTGCCGCCGGTGGGTCCATCTGCCAAGAGTCCGATTCCACCGCCGGTGAAGAGTCCGCTGCCCCAGCCGGCTCCGGCGCTCGCTCCTCCGGCGCTGGCTCCCTCGCTGCGGGCCGCTTCGCCGTCTGCCAGGCCGACGGGACTCCAGCCGCAGATCGGTCGACAGACCCAGCCACCCATTGCCAAGCCCGCGCCGCTCGAGGCCAAGCCTGCCGCCGCACCAGGTCGAGTCGCCGCCATCCAGCCGCCGGGTGAAGAAGAGTGGGAAGCGCTGCCGCACCTCGACAGTACGATGCTGGCTCGAGGCGGCTCGCTGCAAGTGGTGATGCCCCGCAGTGCGCTTCCCGAGCGACCGCCGACTCGGGCCGAGCAGCCCGCGGTGGGCCAGAAGTACGATCCGCTCGAGCACACCATGCAGACCGAGGACAAAGATCCGCCGACGGCCTCAGCCGAGCTGGATGATGATCTGCCGACCCCGGTGCGTGGCACGTCGCTGGCTGATATGGGCATAAGCTCGGACAGCGAGTTCGCCGAGGACACCGACAAGGGCGACGGCCCCAAGGGCTTCGGCAAGCATGGCGATCAGTCCCTGACCTTTGAAGGCGACGAGCTAGAGACTCTCGACTAGGACTCAGAAGCCGCATCACGGACTCCTAATATCTGCGTGTAGGAGCCGTCTTGGGAATCGCTTAGGGGTCGCTTGGGAGTCGGCAGCTAGCGGAGGCGCTGGGCGATGAACAGACACATCGGATCGCCCTTGGTGCGGCACAGAATCTCGGTCGAGGTGAAGCGGTCGTTGCCACGGAACAGCTGCTTGTAATAGGCGTCGTTTAAGTCCGGCCCAGTCGTGATGTCGCCGACGTACAGCAGGTTCATCAGACCCGCGACGCCGCCATTGGCCAGGTAGCAGCGTGGTCGATCACTCTTGGGATAGTCACGCAGCCAGCCCTCTGCTTCGTAGGACTCGTCGATCGAGACCACCAAGCGCTGGTTGGGAACCAGATCACGCACAGCCCAGCGGCCCCAGCCAAAGGCGTTGACCACCGCGGCCATTCCGTAGATCCAGTCCTCTCGTGTTTCAAGCATCGGGCGGACCACGGCGTCCCATTCCGCCGACCTCATGATTCCGCCGAACGTATTGAAGGCGCAGCCGTGACCCGCTTCCACCAGCAGCGTGCGTGCATCATCCACCAGCTCAGGAGTCCGTTCCAAGCGGCGCGCCGTCGCGAATGAGATGCGGTTGTAGTAGTCCGCCATGTGCTGGGTGAGATAAAGACCAAACGCCGGAATCAGTCCTTCGTCATTGCCTGTGATGCCGAGACCCGCAACCGCTTCGATGATCTTGCGTTCGTTAATCGCCATCACAGCACCTCGATTTCCAGCTCACAGGCCGCGGCGGACGCTGCGCTGCATGCAATCTCGCGCCCCGAAAGCCGCTCCGGAGCAAGGTTCGCCGCGACGGAGAGCACTCCCATCCAGAATCCTACTGCGTAGTAACAGACTGGATGCTTGGCAGTTCCCCACTTGGCCCTGTGTCCCACCGCGTAGTGCGAGGTATGGAGCGCGATCCGACCACCATGAGCCGTCAGCTTGTCGAGATTCGCTTGTCCGAAACCGAGCGAACCAAACAGACGATTGGCACGCTCAAGCTTCTGCGTCAGCGTTGCATCTACCGGCTCCTTGAGCAGCGTACCGAGCATCGCCCGCGAAGCTTCCATTGCCGCGGCAATCTGGACAGTCTGCGCGGACTCATGCCCCAGACCATCTTCAATCGTGCGCTGAAGAAACAGGTTGTAGTGGTGGCAGTGAAACACCAATCGCCGCTCTCCCAGCGTGAGCACGTTGCGATCGGCATCAAACTTGAGCTGATCATCGCTCATTAATCGTCTCCTTCCGAAGTGATCTCGCGGACTGCTTGCTCGGCGATGGCGACCAGCTCTGGATCGTCAGCAATCACAGCAGCAAGACGAGAGAGTGCTTTGCCAACCTTCAGGTTCAAGCGCGCCAGATCGATGCTGGGCATTCCATCGACGCGATTGCGAACCTGCTCAACGATTGCGACAAGCTTTGCGCCCATCGATGTTTTCGTCC
>Ga0154020_10000475_pt1 | contig 48811 bp, 36 predicted proteins | sample Klosneuvirus_201_FD_109709 | JGI IMG/M metagenome (GOLD analysis project Ga0154020, IMG submission 109709) | Active sludge microbial communities from wastewater, Klosterneuburg, Austria - Klosneuvirus_20160825_MG | ecosystem: Engineered > WWTP > Aerobic digester > Activated sludge | place... | reverse complement strand
TCGCCCTACCGAAGGAATCCGACTTGGGACAAGTCGGACTACAACGTAGGCAGATCTGTCCCAGATCTGCATCCTTCAGCATGATCGATGGCAAATGGTTGTCTGGCCGCAGCTTGGAGAGTTGGTAATTCCTTTACTGCCGCTCGCCTAAGTGACTGTCCCAAAGCAGTTTCCTCGTTTGACCCGACCCATCGGGGAGGCTGAGCGCTCAACACGCCTCGCCGCTGGCGTCGGGTCAAACGACTGTCAGGATCTTATTTCGGGACTGTTCCTGAGGGGATGAGGAAAATCAATGCTGCCGGATTTCTGCCAACTGGCTGACGAAAACTTCGCCGCAAGCTTGAGTCAGATGAGCACTGCGGGCTTTTCCGATCCGGAAGCTGGTCTACGCACTCTGATGGAACTTATCGGTCAGTGGAAAGCCTATTCGGTCACACACGAAAAATCCGGCACGGACGCCCCCGATGGACCGGCATGGTACTGGAATTTGCAACGGGTCTGTCTGGAAGCGCCACTCCGAGACGAAGTGCTCAATGTCGTCGAACAGTACGTGCGAAACGCGATCGAACAATTTGATGTCTTCGCGCTGTTTGGCGCAACGCCTCGGGCGCTGGGGATTCTGGCCAGGCTGGCCTGCGGCAGTCCGTTTTTGACGCAGATCCTGCTGGCAGATCCGACGTACCTCACAGCGCTGACCCTCCACGGACGGACTTCAGAAATGAAGGCTCGCAATCAGTTCGTGCAGGAGGCAATCGAGTCCTTTGGAACCCTTCGTAACCGAATGTCAAAACTATCGGAGTTGCGGTATTTTCAGCGACGCGAACTGCTGCGGATCGGGATGTGTGATGCATTTGGGCTGCTGGATCTGAGATTCGTGACGCTGCAATTGTCACTTCTGGCGGATGCGATGGTCCAGTGCTGCCTCAATCTGGCGATGAACGAGGCGAACGTAGGTGATTTGCCGCTGGCCGTCATCAGTCTGGGAAAGCACGGCGGCGAAGAACTCAACTACAGTTCGGATATTGATCTGATTCTGATCTGTGATCACGACTCGCCGGTCACGCAGCGCGTCGCGCGACTGATGATTGACGGTCTGGCGGAAGATCTTCCACCGGGATTTTTGTATCGGGTCGATTTGCGGCTTCGTCCGTGGGGAGAAGCGGGACCGCTGGTCAACACGCTCCAGACCTATGCCGACTATCTGGCGCAGGATGCGGAGACATGGGAAAAGCAGGCCATGCTGAAGGCGAGAGTCGTGGCCGGTGATGCCGTTGTCGGCGAGAGGTTCCTGACGGTCATTCAGCCGCTCTTGTTCACGAATTCAGCGGCGGACGTTCGCAACAGCATTCAGCAGATGAAGGAACGCATTGAATTCCGACTGCGGCAGCGCGGTAAATTGAATTCGGAAGTCAAGCTCGGCGTTGGTTCGATCCGCGACGTCGAATTTCTCGTCCAGAGTCTGCAATTGATTCATGGAAAGCAGGAGCCACGCATCCTGAATTTCAACACGCTGGATTCCCTTGTTCGACTGACGGAGTTTGGACTGATCAGCGCTGCGTGGTATCGCCAGTTGCGCGCGGGATACGTGTTTCTGCGGACCGTCGAGCATTCGATGCAGCTGTTGCACAATCAGCAGACCCATGAATTACCCGCTGATCCGCATCAGCTGGGTTGGCTGGCAAACCGCCTGGACTACCCGGACGCCGCCACGTTGATGCGCCGATTTGACGAGCATCGGCAGGCCGTGCGCATGATCTTTGATGAATGTCTGCAGTCGGCCGCTTCGTCAGTTACGTTGGCTCATCACCACGCTGACGCCCCTCCCACAGACGCTGATGAATCATCGTCGATGGCCCAGAAACAGCATCAGGCAAATCGGCGAAAGCGGCTGGCATTGATCTTCGCAACGGTTGATCTGGGTGCCGACGTGGTTGTTGAATTGCAGCCGCATCCAGCAGGCTCGGGACACTGGGATCTGCTTGTGTGCGGAAGAGATTTCTCTGGTTGGTTGTCAGTGATTTGTGGCCTGCTGTCGATCTATCACCTCGATATTCGTCGCGGCGACGCGCTCACCGGCGAAGGCGTCAACGGCTATGGAGATCAGTGTGTGGCTGGACGATATCTGGCCTGTTTCGAAGTGCGTCTGGACTCGGCAACTCAGACGGAGGAAGACGCGACGACACTTGCGGCGAGTTTCGCTTCGTCGTTGCAGGAGGAAATTTCTCGGTTGGCCAGGTTGACCCGCAGCGGAAACATTGAAGACGTGCGGGCGGAGTTGCTTTCGCGATTCTGTGACGCCGTGCCGCAGCCGACCGATTCGAATTCCACATCGGCGGAAGTCGATGTGGAAGCGTTTCGGCTGCCGGATTCCGTGCTGACTCAGGTGAACATCACCGGAGCGGACTCGTGGGGATTCATGTACGAACTGGCCAGCGCGCTGTCGCTCAGTCGGTTTCGAGTCCTGCGCGCGATTATTGACGCCGAAGGCAGCCAGGTGCGCGATGTGCTGTACGTTCGCGAAAGAAACGGACGGCCGATTGACAGCGAAGAACGAATGCAGGAACTGCAACTGGCGACGACGCTGATCAAACAGTTTACACACTGGTTGCCATCCACGAACGATCCTCATTATGCCCTTTCAAGGTTTCGCGAACTGGTCGCGAGACTTCAGCCTGCCGTCGCCTGGTCTGACAACATGCAGTCACTGCGACGTCCGAATGTGCTGCTCGCCGTCGCCCGTGTGCTGGGAATCAGCCAGTACCTTTGGGAATCGTTTCTGCAGTCTCGACACCAGCAGTTGTTTCCGCTGCTGGCTCATGCCGACGAACTTGCAATCCGGGAAAGTCGGCAGTCCCTGACGTTGCTGCTCAACCTGGCATGTGACAGCCAGTCGGACACAAAGTCCGCCTGGGGGGCTTTGAATGAGTTTAAAGATCGCCACCTGTTCAGAATCGATATGCGCCATGTGCTTGGACATTGTCGCCGGTTCGGAGGGTTCGCAGAGGAACTGACCGAATTGGCTGAGCTTGTCGTCGGCAAAGCGCTGGATCTGGCATGGCGGGAACAGGTGCCGGAGTTTGGTATACCACAGGCCGAAGATCAAACAACGGAATGCCAATGGACTGTCGCCGGACTCGGCAAGTTCGGTGGCATAGAAATGGGATTTGCGTCGGATATCGAATTGATGCTGGTCTTTTCCGACACGGGACGCACGACCGGCCCGGTTTCCGTTTCCAACGCCGTTTTTTTTGATCATCTGGTGAACGCCGTGGCGGCGGGCATTGTGGCGCCTCAGGACGGCATCTTTCATGTCGATCTCCGCATGCGACCTTTCGGACAGGCCGGGGCCAGCGGCGTTTCGCTGCTGGATTTCGAAAAGTACTACGCATCCGACGGTCCCGCATGGCCTTATGAACGTCAGTCACTCGTCAAGTTTCGGTGTGTCGCGGGTGATCGGACTTTTGGCGCGGCCGTGACGGCAGCCTGTCATCGAGCGATTTACTCGGCCGGAACGTTCGATTTTTCCGCAATGCGAGCGATGCGGGAGCGACAGGTCCGCCAATTGGTCCGAGGTGGTTCGATCAATGTCAAACTGAGTGACGGCGGCATTGTTGATTGCGAGTATGCCGTTCAGGCACTGCAACTGACTTTCGGACTCGACATGATCACACTGCGCCATTCCAACACGCTTCGATCGCTGCGTGAAGCGGCGGAACTGAATCTGATTGATTCGACTCATTGCGAAGCCATCGAAACGGCCTACGTTTTTCTGAGGGAACTGATCGACTGCCTGAGGATGGTCCGCGGAAACGCGAAAGATCTTACGCTTCCGGTTCAGGGATCACGAGACTGGCAACTGCTTGCCCGCCGCATGAAGTCGATTCATGATTCTCCGGTGTCGCTCGACGAAATCGAAGAACAAATGGCTATTGTCCGGGAGTTCTCCACCTGGGTCGAACAGCGCTGCCTGAAGCTGCGGGAGGAGTAGTGCGAGGGGTCGTTTGATCTAAGTCCCTTCTCCCCCGAAATCGGGGGAGAAGGTAGCCGCAGGCCGGATGAAGGGGTCTGGGTTGTACGGGAATTAAGGCAGGAAGATAGGGTTTCGCCCCTCACCCTAGCCCTCTCCCCCGGAGGATGACGGTTGAAGTTAGTTAATTGTGAGCCGGGGGAGAGGGGACAATCGCAGACTGGCGCTGTCCAACCAAGCCTATTTCGTCTCCGCAGGTTTCACCTGTTCCTTGAAAAACTTGACGATCAGCGGCGGTGCTTCACTGGGGAACTTGTGTCCCTGATCCGTGATGTACGTAACGACTGGCGTGCCGATTTTGGATTCGAACAGCGTGGCTTTACCTTCCCACGGCTTTCCTGCACTGCATTGATTCAGTTCCTTCACGAAGTCAATCATCATTTTCTGCCAGGCAAATTTGACGAGAGGATCGTTCTCACCCGCCACATGAAACATGGGCTTTGGCTTGAGTTGGCGTCGAATCTTGAGCGCTGCGGAACCAGAGGGAGCGACTGCGGCAAACATCTCACCGCGTTCGGCCCAGAGCAAATACGTGAAGCCTCCGCCGTTGGAGTGACCTGACGCATAAATTCGATTTGGATCGACTTTGTAGTCCTTCTCGAGTGACGCCAGCACCGCGTCAAAGAACCGCAAATCGCGGTCCTGCTGTTCTCCTATTCCTTTTTGCCAGCCAGGGAGACGTCCTTCCGGGTCTGTGATTTGGCCGGGTGTCGTCAGTCCCTGCATATAGACCACGATGGCTTCGGGCCACAACTCGTGGAACCGAAAAGTCCGGGCCGCGTTTTTCATCGATCCGCCGTGGCCATGAAATCCGAAGACGACCGGAGTCGGCTCCGACTTTGCTTTTTCCGGCACTGATATTAAGGCTTCGCGAACGACACCATCGACCGTCCATTCGCGTCGAGTGAGTTCCGCCGCGTCGGTGATGGTCGAGAAGAACAGCAGAACCAGAATTGTTTGCCAGCAAAGTAATGTGAGCCGTGTCATTCCTGATTCCTGTTTCGGTGTCACCAAATCGGTTTGCACGGTATCATATCCACCGGGTTCGCCGTTGTCTTCTATTTCAGTGTTTACAAGGGGTCGTTTCATGCCTCCACAGACTCGCCGATCGATGCTTCTTGCGTCTGCCGCAGGTGCGGCCACCACGTTCCTTGCGGGACGCCCAGGCTCCGGCGGTTTGCTGGCTGGTCCGCTCACGCGTGGACTCGGTGATGAGAAGGCCGCCAGCGACATGAGCTTCGGGCTGGTGACGTATCAATGGGGCAAGGACATGGACCTGCCGACGCTGATTGACACCTGTGAAAAATCAGGCGTGCTTGGCGTCGAACTGCGAACCGAGCACCGGCATGGTGTCGAGCCATCCCTTTCAAAAGCGGCGCGAGACGAGGTCCGCAAGCGATTCGAGGTGAGTCCGGTCCAACTCATCGGCTATGGATCGAACGCGCAGTTTCACGAGGCGGATCCGGCCAAAGTGAAGGCCAATATCGAACTCACGAAACAGTACATTCAACTCATGCACGACTGCGGCGGTTCGGGAGTCAAAGTGAAGCCGAACGGATTTGTGAAAGACGTGCCTCGCGAGCAAACGATCGAGCAAATCGGAAAAGCCCTCAACGAAGTAGCCGAGTACGGTCAGCAGTATGGTCAGCAGATCCGAGTCGAAGTACACGGCCCCGGAACCTGCGAACTACCAGTGATCAAGGCCATTTTCGATGTCGCCGATCATCCCAATGTTGCTGTCTGCTGGAATTCCAACGGAGAAGACCTAACTGGCGAGGGCCTGGAGCACAATTTCAATCTCGTCAAGGATCGCTTCGGAGCCACCTGCCATGTGCGAGAGTTGACACTCGGTGACTATCCGTACAAGGAACTCTTCCAGCTCTTCGAAGGCATCAACTACGCTGGCTGGATTCTGCTGGAAGCCCGGACTGAGCCCGCTGACAAAGTAGCGGCGCTGATTGAACAAAGAGAGGCATTTGAGAAGCTGGTCGCACACGTACAGACATCAAGCCTGAATCGCTGACAGAGCGCGCGAGCGATTCTTCAAGAGCGTCGAGCCGGAAAACCCTCACGACGGCGAGCGGTGGGTGTCAGCCCACCGAGTTGCACGCATTTGACTCGGAGGGCTGACGCCGCTCCGCTCGCCGGGTTTGCGGCGAGCGGGGGACGTCAGTCCCCTGATTGTGAATCCTGCGATTATGCCATTTAACTTATGCACGGGTGCTTACATTTAGGGAGCGGCTTTCCTGGCAATATCCAATTCCCGCTGAAGCTGAGCTGCTTGAGCCAGGCGGCCTGACTGTTTGAGTGCCTCGATGGCTTCGGCTTTACAGGCCATCGTGGTCGGCGGATCAAGCGGGGCCACGAGTGGCATCCAGAGCAAACTCGTGCTGGCGTTGTCGTAGTCGTGGACCGCGCGGCGCGCGCGGCCGATGACAAATTCCGGTCCGGAACGCTGACGTTTGTCGAACTCCCGGACACGCTGCGTCCAGTGCTCGATTTCCGAGGCGCGGATGGTTTCAGGATGCAGTAGCCGGCGACGCCACTGCTGAGTTTCGGCGAGTTGCTGCAAGGCAGCGCGTGGTCCATTCTTTAATGTCTGCAGAACAGAGGCGGCGGTCGTTTCATGTTCCGGATCCTGCAATAGAGCCGATGCCGAGACGAGTTGACGCAGCGGCGAGGACGACCTGAGGTCTTCCGGGCGAGCCTTGAAGCGGTGCTGTTCCGACAGACGTTCATCCCAGACCAGCGGCAGCAGATTCAGATGCCGCGTATTGGGATCGTTCTCATAGATCCGTTCAACGACCTCAATGCACTGTTCAAACTGGCCAGCCGCGCGGAGTGATTCGGCCAGCGACGCCTCGATTTCTCGAACAACCCATTTGCGCGGTTCCGTGGTTTCCGCCACGGTGAGTGATCCTATCGCCAGTTGCCACTCCCCATTTTGCATCCGACGCAGCCCGTCATCAAAAGACGCTGACCGGGAAAATCGGATGGATTCAATCTCGCGAAGTTTGAATACTTCCACATTGTTCCCGCCGCGGCGGAGTTCCAGTGAATGCCCGGAGATGTCTTCAATTACACCCGGAATCGCGCGTAACCGCTGTGAGTTTGGGTCGTGGATCACGATCTGATCGGTCGTCGTGAAGGGCAATACTGACGGCGGTTCCTGCGCCGGCGATGCGGCTGAAATGACGAACATGGCGACTAGAATTGCGATTAAAGTAGCCGTCACTCTCTGAGTGACGAATGCCAAAGGCCACGTTTTACGGCCTGCGCCACTCAGAGAGTGACGCCTACTTTGTAAATCCAATGCCATTGGGCTAGCGCCTTGCCGCTCACGTGGCGCTGGAGAGTGACAGCTCGAAACCCCGGGGCTTCCTTCGCTCCGCTCAGTCCAGCCCCGGCCACCCACTTCTTCAGTCGATTTTTTGTTTACGCACGGCATCTCGAAACCTGAATGGAATGTATTCGCGAGTCTGAAAATCCTGCAGGTACTGCTGATATGCGGCGGAGGCCGGTTCACTTTCGTCCGGAGCGATTGGATACCGTGACATTGCCTTGAAGGGATAAGGTTCAGACGACTGGCCGTACACGGTATTCAAATCAGCGTCCTTATCCCAGCCCACATTGTACAGCACAAAATCCCGCTTCCAGCCAGTTGGGGGTTGCGACGGCGGAACGGTGAATTCCACCGTGAGTTCATCACCCGGCCCCATCACCACCATCTGGTCATCCTGAGATTCCAGCAGCGTGGTGGCGACGCCGTACCGTGTGAAGCGTCCCTGAATCTCGTTCCAGCGCGGTTCGGTCGTGACGGAATCGTAGTCGTAGCTTTCCGGTGCATGTCCGTTGCGGAACAGAGTATTGTCTGCATAAACGCGGCGTGAGAATCCTCGAAAATGCAGGTCAGCCGATTGCATCGGGCAATTTTGCGAAGTGGTTTCTGCATCAGATTCATTCACCGTAAAGAATGCCTGATCCCAGTAGAGTTCCATTCCTGAGCGGATTCGAATTCGATAGTCGTCCGTCAGGAAGGCGTCCGAAAGATCGACGACCATCGCCTTTGTTTTTCCGCTCGGGAACCCAATAAGCGGCCGCACAGTCTGCCAATTTCCATCGGAGTTGATGACTTCCAGAGATGGCGGCGCTGGTGGATTCAGCGTCGGGTTCTGCAAGATCGCCTGATTCAGCGATGTGTCGGTTGGAAAAACCCAGCCGATCAGAAACAGTCTGACGTCGTTTGGCTTTGCCCCTGTTTCATCACTGAGTTTTCCCAGATACAATTCCATCGTCCATTCATCGACGACTCCCTGCATGATGCGTCCTCGGAAAGGTTGCACGTAGTCATCATCCATCGCGGAAAGTCCTGGCAGGAGATCACGTCCGAGGCCATCGCGCGCCGACAACGGCAGTCGTGGATACTTCACGGTATGAATCCTGTGCGCCGCCATTTGCGGCGATCCGACTTTTTCGTTGGTAAAGATCGAAACATCCGCCGGATGATCGACGGCCACGAGTTTCACCTCATCAAAGTACGCGGTCTCCCAGAGTTCTTCGGTCAGTTGCAGGACGTAGCGGTCATTGCGTGGTTTGAGTTTGTCACCGGGAATCAGCAGGTATTCCCATTCGCGCGTGGGAGCCATGTCGCCGCTGGCCTGAATCAGCCCGATGGGAGCGGCCCACAGGCAGTCGCTGAAGAATTCGAAGCGTTCGCCGTTCCATGTATAAATATACGGGCACGAGCCCTTCAGAATTTGCGGTGCCAGAATTCCCAGCCGCGCCTTGAGCAGTCTGGTGTCCGTAATATTTTGAGGAATGCCGTCGGTCCAGATGATGCGGATCGTGTCCGCTGCCGTGGCGCTGCCCAGACCGAGAGGTATGCGTGGTGAATCGACGATATGCGCCTGCCAGTCCGCGCCCGCGCGGACTTCGATCACAGAGCCAATCGCGTGCATGTTGACTCGCCGATCCGGAAACTGATCATCGTTTCCGACCGCTCGTGCGACGACGTCGATCCACTGATTCTTTTCACCTCCGTTGTTCGTGAGCAACTGCAGCGTGCCATCGGCAAGTGTGACCACAATATCCAGATCACCGTCATCATCCAGATCGATCGTTGTCATGCTGGACGCGGCAATCTTCGACGGCAACAGAGAACTGAGATCTTCAACCGTTCCATCACCAGCACCACGCAGTAGCGTCAGTCCAGTGTCGCCAATGGTGATGAAGTCGGAACGTCCGTCGTTGTCCAGATCAGCCCGCAGAATTCGCTTTGCTGATGTGCCTGAGAGCTGCACTACGCTGGCTTCGGGAAATTTCGAGCTGCCTTTGGAGAGTACGACGGAAATCCCTTTGCTCCCGGTCGCGATCAGGTCCCAGTTGCCATCGCGATTACATTCATCAATGACAAAATCGACAGCACCGTCCGCAGACATGAGATCGTCGAGCCAGCGCATGCGACCGTGAAAAATGTTCTGCAGCCAGCCGGTCTTGCCGTCTTTCGAAAGACCAACAACGTCGATCGCAAGGTCGTGATTCATGTCCGCAATGGCCAGCGACACGATTTCGTGCTGGGGAAGACTGACGCCATCAGTCATCGGTTCAAATGCTTCGCCGTCACTGAGATTCTTCCAGACCTCGATTCCACTGGTTGTGGCGAAGAACAGATCCAGATCCCCGTCGGCCTCCAGATCGGCCGCGACCACATTGTTGATTCCTGTGACAGTCGACGCCTGTGGCATCGGAATCAGACTGCGTGTGCCATCGTCGTTTTTCTGATTTCGAAACAAGGCGACGCCGCTCTCTCCCCACGCGACCAGATCCGCGTCGGTGTCGAACCAGCGTTGCTGATCGGCGACGTCTTTCACCATCTTTCGATCACCATCTCTGTCTCGCAACACTGTCGGCGATTTGATATCAGCGAGGGTTTTGTCGAAATCCCGGTCCAGATCGACGAGCAGATAGTTCGTAATCGGAGAGGCGTCGGCAGGTGTTTCCATCACAACAGACCAGTCGCTCGAATCCTGTGATCGACGCGCGTAGACTCGAACACGTCCGTCCTCAACCACAATCAAATCGTCAATGCCGTCCAGATTCATGTCGAGCGCCTGAACTTCAGAAGCTCCGGTCACAACCGGCGGGCCAGAGCCGATAGAAAATTCCCGCAGTACCGTGGGCTCAGCCTTCGTAAACAATTCAGCGCGGGTTGCAGGATTGAGCTCGAGTGTCGCCGCCAGATCGATTGTCAGATACTCCAGCAAATTGCGATCGATGCGACGCAGATCGATCTTCGTCGCGATCTCCGCAACCAGCAGATTCTTGACGATCATTCCCGTTTGCATTTGTGTAGCGGGTTTTGCGTTGGGTGTGTCGAGGACTTTCTGGATGGTCTCAATCAAATCCATGCGGCGCAGCGCCTTGATGGCGGAATTGAGAGGTTCGATCAAGGCAATCGCTTTGCGGAACGTGTCGGGCAATCCCCCAGCGAGCTCTTTCGTCTTGTCGTTGCGCGAGTTCAGCGCCAGCGCCTGCCTCTCAATGAGTTGAACCAACACGGACAGATTCTGCGGTTCGAGTTCCAGTGTTTTCTGGAGCACCTGAATCAATTCGGGCGAATCGGCATAGTCGCGATGTCCGCTCAGCGCGGACGCCAGCGCATACCAGTAGTCAGCCCTTTCCGGAGCGAGCCGAGTTGCCTTGCGCAGTTGCTCGATTCCTTCCACGATATGCAGATCCGTACCGCTGTCTTCGACGACTGCAAGTTTGCCGGACAGCAACGCGGCGAATGCTTTGTCTTCGTCGCTCGTCGCAAACTTCGCATAGGCATCAACTGCGGCATGGGATTTTTGCACCATGTTGGAGTAAGCCTGCGGATCCTTCGACATCGAAAAAGGCGACTCCTTGTCCAGCAGCGACAGGATTCGCCCGATGGCCAGGTTCTTCGCGGCATCTCTGTTGCCTGGCAGTTTCTGCGGCAGTTGAGTCAGCGTTGCATCGGCTTCGGCCCATTCCCGGTTTTCCAAATGCCCTATTCCGCGAGAGTGCAGACTCAGGATCTCGATGGCTTCCTCAGTCGATAACAGGCTGCCCGTTTGGGACTCACTTTGGGTGTCGGACTTGACGCTGTTCGATTGTTTCGGCACCGGATCACTCGACGAGCATCCCGCGACAAGAATCGACATCCCGGCAATGAGCACGGGAAAAATTTGCCAGCCAGCCAGTTTTTGCATGGATGATGTCCACTTGTCAGACCATTGACCTTCAAGACCGCAAAGCAATCGCATTCAGAATCGAAGTCACTTCAGATACGTCAATTTTATGTCAATACGCACAAGACCAGTGTATCACGAATCAAAAAGGAGGGAGCGAATTGATTTCCGGAACCCCGGGTCGATGGAATTCGGCGACCAGTTGCTGCTTCCAGGGATCAGGCCGCTCGGGACGACAAGCGTCGGAACAACGAACAAAACCGCCCTGATTCTTCCAGACTCACAGCGCCATCAAGTGACAACACTCCAAAATCAGCATATTTTACGTATCGATTGGTAAACCACGGGCTTTACGCTCTCATGACGGTCCTGTTCAATTTCGTTTTACTTCCTGGAGAAACCTTGATGTCCGAAGAATCATCCGCCGGATCGGCTCGCGGCAAGGCACCGACCGGTCCCAAAGTTTCTGGTGCCCGAACAGCGGTGTCACTTGTTCTGCTTGCCATCGTTCTCGTCATCTGCGTGATTGAAGTGAGGGCGGCACTTGGACAGCATTTCACATTGAAGTCATTCGTCGCGAAGTCTACGGAAAGCATGTTCGATAACGTTTCTCTGGCTGAGGCTCAGGGCATGATTTCCATGTTCCCATCCAGTCCGGTTGTCACCACGGGCGACACTGAGGACACATACCACTATCGCTGGTACAGCCTGCTGCGACCGCTGTTTGGAAAAGACGTTCCGGAGCTGTACGTTTCGGCCGATCACAGCGATCCACCCCTCGCCGTGAGTTTCTATACGTCAGTCGGAGAAGAGCCTGCAGCAAAAGAGCCTGCGGAGGCGGAGCCAGGGGATTCCACAAAAGCAGACGAACCCGCAGCACCCAAAGACGAACCTGCGGCACCCAAAGACGATAAGTCCGAAACTCCCGCAGAGAGCCTGTGAAAAATTGGGTCAGGCACCTCACAACCAATCGAGTCTCCGACGAAAAACAGTAGCGAAGTTCGGAGCCAGACCTATTTTTTCACAGCCGCAGAGCCGAAGTGATTGTTGCAAAACGGCAACATCGAATGTTGCACAATCGCAACACGGCGGTCAGGAACCCGGGCAGTTGTCGTGAAATACGTGCTACCCGCTATTCTGGTCGGCGCGGGGATATTTTGGGAAGTAGAGTGATAAACGTCGAAGCATTGCCTTCGGGGAATTCGATTGCGCACAATCTGAGACTGCGAATCACTCTATGAACGCCGAAAAGGTTCCGGTCAGTAACTTCAAAAATCCCGTGGGGCTGTTGTTCCGCATGTTGTTGTCGGGGCGGCGCGCTGCCTATTCGGCGCTGATCCATGAAGCGATGCGTCTGGCGTCGCGGCCGCTGAATTTCCTGCTGGCCGGGCGCGAACGACGACTGCGGGAAGCTTCGAGTACAACATCCGCCCCCGTGATCCTCGTCGTTGGCGCTCCCCGGAGCGGAACAACACTGGTGTATCAGACGCTGGCTCGCTATCTGGACACCACGTACTTCAGCAATCTGACGTCCCTGTTCCCCGATGCGCCGCTGGCGGGAACTCGGATGTTTCGCTGGCTGCCACAGCGTCAGTCGGCCGACTTTCAGAATTTTTATGGTCAGACAGCCGGACTCAACGGACCGAATGATGGCTTCACGATCTGGAATCAGTGGCTGGGCGAGGATCGATACGTTCCTCGTACAGATCTGACCGCCGATGAAGAGCGTGCGATGGCACAGTTCTTCAAGGCATGGTGTGCGACGTTTGAAAAGCCTTTTCTGAACAAGAACAATCGCAACACCGGATGCCTGAATCTCTTATGCCGCGCGATTCCGCAGTCCAGCTTTGTCGTGGTTCGCCGCAATCCGCTGCTGGTCGCGCAGTCGCTCATCAACGCACGCCTGCAGGTACAGGGAGACAAGTCGGTCGGCTGGGGTCTGCACAGTCAGTCGTCAGACACTGCGGCTGATCCGTTGGCCTACGTGGACGACGTCTGCGATCAGGTTCTGCAGATCGAGGCCGAGCTTGACGATCAGTTGCGGCATGTTCCCGAGAATCGTATCGTGGAGATCACGTACGAAGGATTTTGCGAAACGCCGGAAGACACACTCCGCTGGATCGTGTCCCGAATTCCGGGCGTGCAGCTCAGGGAGGAACTGATCCAGTCGGAATTGAGTCCCTTTGCTGCTTCCGCAAAATTGACTCTGTCCGAACCGGAAAAAGAACGCCTCCTGTCGCGATTACGATCCAGTGGCAGAACTCGTGCTCTGGTCCATTGACAAAATCTGTCCCGCTGGTCATGAATCCGACCTGAGAGAGGTTGAACTACGTAGGCAGATCTGTCCTCAGATCTGCATCCTTCAGCATGGTCAATGGGAATCGAGCCGCCCGTCCTGCAGATTCACCGAAGGTCATTCCATTCCTGCCGATCGCCTAAACGGAGTTGAATCGCGATGAGCAAGACGCATGATGATATCTATTCCCTGCCAATGAACCAGGTGGGAAATTTTGAATTCGACGAGCAGGTTGTCCGCGTCTTTCCCGACATGATTGCACGCTCTGTGCCGGGTTATGGTTCCATCCTTTCGATGATTGAACAGTTGGCAGCGCGGTTTGTGCGGCCGGGGACGACGGTTTGGGATCTGGGATGTTCTCTGGGTGCAGCGACGCGGCTGATCCGAAAACAGGCACCCAGCGACTGTGTGATTCATGCCGTTGACAATTCCTCCGCAATGATCGCTCGGTTGCGTGCGATGCTGGAAGAATCGACTGCAAGCGGCTGCGACGTGCAGTTGCACGAAATGGACTTGCGGGACGCAGTGATCAGCAACGCGACATTTGTCGTCCTGAACCTGACATTGCAGTTTCTTCCGCCGCTGGATCGCACAACTGTGATGCACAAGGTTTATCAGGGGCTTTTGCCTGGCGGAGCTGTCCTGCTGTCAGAGAAAGTCTGCTTCGACTACCCGGCTCAGCAGCAGTTGCTGACAGAGCTGCATCACGATTTCAAACGGGCCCACGGTTACAGTGATCTTGAGATCGCGCAAAAGCGGACGTCCATTGAAAACCGCCTTATCCCTGAATCGCTGCAAACTCATGTAGAGCGACTGAAAGATGCGGGATTTGAAACTGTCGCGCCATGGTTTCAATGCTTCAATTTTGTGTCGATCCTCGCAGTCCGTTCTGCAAATCCGACGGCCACATGAATTGACCGGCCTTCTCGTGGTCCGTTCCCAGGCAAAAACCAAAACAAAAATGCCTGATTCTTTTGATCTCTGCCCCACCGTAGGATGGACGTCCCCGTCCGTCGTTGCCGCTTGCACTCTCGGACAGGGATGTCCAAGCTACGGGGCAAGCTGCGCAGAAGACCAATGGGGTCAGGCCTTTTTGATTTGCGTGATCCTTTTGATCTCCTCCGGTATAAGCTATCGCTCACGCTTTGGGTTGCAAAAATACTCGGTTTCCGCCAAAACTGGCGCTGCCCAATTAGCCGTTGCGGTGAAAACCCAAAGGAGTGTCTCGTGTTACCCGACGACAAGCTGTGTTACTGCTTTCATGTCAGTCAGCGTAAGGTGCGAAATTTTCTGCGTATTCATCGTCCGCGCGTGCCCAGTCAAATCAGCGAATGTGGCGGGGCCGGATGGTTTTTGACATGCTGCCCAGCCAGAACAGAGCCATGCGTTGCCCGGAATCGGTCACTTCGTAACGTGGTGTGCCGGGAATGCGAGTGATCAGACCGCGCAGGCGAAGACGTCGAAGCTGATAGATTTCAAGGACAAAGCCCGCTTTGCGATCCTTCGCCGGAAACGGATGAGGCAGACGTTTCAGCCATTTGCGAAGCAGCTTCTCAATCTTCGCTTCGCTGAGTCCCTCACAGATCTTCTGCAGTGCCTGCGGGTCTTCGCAGGCATCTGGGGTTCACCTGTGAACAAACTCTCTTTATGAGATGCAGCAGCAGGGAATCGTCGGGAAAATCAAACGGCTAAGCCACGGGTTGATGAGCGCAGCACAAACCGCCACCAGAAAGTGTAGGATGTATTTCTTTTTTATGTCTCTTTAAATTGTTTGACTGTTTGGCTTTGAGGGGGACGATTCAAGATTACTTAGTGCTGATCGAATCGCAGTCGTAAACATGATTTCAATTTAGTGGTTAGTCGCTCGGATCACTCCGCGATATAGATCGCCGTCGGTTCGCCACGGATCGCCACCACCATTGCGCCCTGAAAGTTGTTGATGGAATCCGTCCTCAATGAATTGCGATGCGAGCTGGCCGGATTTTTCCAAACATCCAAAAAGGTAGTCCCTTTCGGTATCTACATCTGCAGCGGTAACATGAGTGATCTGCCCTGTCGTTCGACTGATGCCAACACGCTCGTCGTAGACCGCCGAGCCAATCCATTTCGGTCGCCCATCATCGCTCAGGTCGTTGGTTTTCCAAAACCGTACGTGATGTCGGTGTCGCGGGTTATCTCCGACTGGCTGTTCAAACGCATAATCTTCTTTCCGCCCGAAGAGATACAGACTGCTGACAGGCGCGGCGTCATCGGGCCGAGACAGTACCGTGTCGGCAGCGATCTTTATGTCACTTTCGATGCCCAGTGCGGCCGCTGTATACCAGCCGGCCGCCTTCATAATGGATTCCAGTTGGACCTCTGTTCCGATCAGTTCAACATTCAGCGGGTCGCCCGGATGATGATCGCCCGTGTGAGTCAATCGCGGATTGTCGATGAACGCGGGATCGCGTCTGGCGTGTTCGTCCCAAACCAGAGGCGCAATCACGTAGGCCAAAACAATCCAGATGATCACTGCACCAGTGATCCACTTGAAGGCCGTCCTGCCGTGACCAGATGGTTTTGGTTGAGGAGTTTCGGGGGAATGTTCCAATTGAGCAAACTCGCATTTCAGAGGCCAGGGGTTTGTTGACGCCAGTGAGTGTGTCGGATCCGATCACGAAGCTCGCATCCCACTGCAGGAACATAGGTAAGCACTCATGCGTAAGTCTTGGGGCATAACTTGGCGAGCGGTGGGTGTCAGCCCACCGAGTTGCCCGCATTTGACTCGGAGGGCTTACGCCGCTCCGCTCGCCGGGTTTGCGGCCACCGGAGACGTCACTCCCCTGATTGTGAATCCTGCGATTATGCCATTTAACTTGTGCGCGGGTGCTTATTTCAACGAAATCGTGACTTTATCAATCGTGCCTGTGAACTTGCTCGTCTCTTCCGTGTACTCGGGCGAGACCGACGTTTCACGATCGATTCCCACATTGGCGGTTTCATCCGCCGACCAGATGGCAAACTGTGTTCTTCCGATGCGACCCGAACCAACTTGTTTGTCGTTGATATAGAGCGTCGCCGTGCCGCCCGCTCCGAGCTTCGGCTTTGCATCGTACGCGAAATCCAATTTCACAGTCGCCTTACCTGCGGGCAGCGCTGTGTCTGATCTCACTGTAAAGCTCTCGAGGCCAAGGAAATTGTAGGCATAGACCGGCTTACCTTCGCTCACGAAGAAGCTCCAACCACCAAATCGCCCTGCCTGGCTTACGATCACGCCGCTGGTCTCAGCGCCCTTCGTTTCAACATCGGCGACGATATCGAACGAAGAATTCTTCGTGTTGATAAAGTCGTTTTCAGGCAGGAAGCCCAGACCTTCGTACACGGTCAGCGACTTCCGCCCCGCCATAATGTCCGGGCGACCGGCCAGGAGTGAGTTGACGCGTTCGAGGACGCGGTCATCAATCGGCAATACTTTGTACTTTACGGCCTCGGCAAGGAAGACCTCCTGCAACTCTTTTAGTTTCTCCGGGTTCTCGGCAGACACATCGATCGACATGCTGAAGTCCTCGGCCACGTGGTAGAGTTCCCAAATATCTTCCGTCAACACACGGCGCGGCTCGCGTTCCCACGGTGCTCGATGGAGTGTGCCAGCGAACCAGCCGTCATAGTACACGCCGCGGTTGCCAAAGATCTCGAAGTATTGCGCGAGATGCCGATCGGCGGCTTTGGGATTGTCAAACGTGTACATCATGCTCACGCCTTCCATGGGGCGCTGTCCCACTCCATTCACAATCCTTGGCTGCGGCAAACCGACCGCATCCAGAATGGTTGGTGCGATGTCGATCACGTGATGCCATTGCTCACGCAGGCCGTTTTGGGATTTGATCCGTGCCGGCCAGTGGATGGCCATTCCCTGCCGGGTGCCACCGTAGTTCGATGGAACCTGCTTGGTCCATGTGAACGGCGAATCAAAGCAGACGGCCCAGCCAGCGGCCATGTGAGGATATGTGCTGGGACCGCCCCACTCATCCAAATGTTTCAGCATGTCCGGAACCTCTTCCTTGACGGCGTTGAAGTAGGTCATCTCGTTGAACATGCCTTCCATGCCACCTTCAGCACTCGTCCCATTGTCGCCGGCAATGTAGACGATCATTGTGTTGTCGAGTTCACCCAGATCTTCGATCGCTTTGATCAGACGTCCGATCTCGGTGTCTGCCATATCGAGGTAAGCGGCGAAGACTTCTGCCTGATGCGCGAACAGCTTACGTTCATCGGGCGAAAGGTCAGCCCAGTCTTTGATGTCCTTCGGTTTCCGTGCCAACGTGGCGTCCGCTGGAATCACGCCCAGACGCTTCTGATTCTCATAAATCTTCTGGCGAATCACGTCCCATCCGGCATCGAACTCCCCTTTGTGCTTCTTGATGTAAGACTCGGGGACGTGATGAGGTGCATGTGTGGCCCCGGGGACGAAGTACGTGAAGAATGGCTTCTCAGGTGTGAGCGACTGTTGTGCTCGAATCCAGTTGATCGCCTGGGTCGTCATGTCGTTCATGAAATGGTAGTTCGGATCACCCTTCGTCGGATCATCGACCGGCGTGACGCCGTCGTACAACGCTGGCGACCACTGATTAGTCTCGCCGCCAAGGAATCCATAGAACTTGTCAAATCCGCTCAGCGTTGGCCAGCGAGTCAACGGACCGGAGGGGCTGATCTCCCACGCGGCCACTTCATGGCATTTCCCGAAATGGGCGGTGCTGTAACCGTTCAGCCGCAGGATCTCTGGTAGTTTAGCGCAATCTGCGGGCAAGATGCCGGTGTTGCCGGGAAATCCAGTCGCTGTTTCCGTGATGCTGCCCATGTTCACGCTGTGATGATTCCGGCCCGTCAGCAGGGCCTGTCGAGTTGGCGAGCAAAGCGCCGTGGAATGGAACTGGTTGAATCTCAGGCCGCCCTTGGCGAGCCGGTCGAACGTCGGCGTCGGAGTCACACCGCCGAAGGCGCTCGTGCCTCCAAAACCAAGATCATCGATCATGATGATCACGACGTTCGGTGCGTCCTTAGGTGGCTTGACCTGGAAGACGGGCGGTGCCTTGACATCCCGTGCGTCGAGTGCGGTAATCGGTTTGTTGTAAGGAGCTTGTAACGGCAGCACTGTGCGATCAATCGGAACACTTTCCAGGTCCACAAATGTTTGTGCCTGAATTGCCGATGAAACCGGCAACAACGCGACCAGGGCCGCAAGGAATCTCTGTACCAACCATTTCCTGGTTTCCGTCTTCATGTCTGCGGTTCCTTAATCACTCGCTGAGATCAAAGTTTATTAGCTGGAATACTGTAATCATTTCGCACGCCATCAGGGTGCAGTCTGCTGTGAGGCGTCCGGATTCTTTAATCGAACAAGCAGCATTTGCTCGGTGCTGTCCTTGCCGTGATGCACGAGCGCCGGAGCTTCATCTTTGGTCAGATTGTACAACCCGGTCTCGATGACGTCCGTTGTATTGTCGCCGACCGTGAAGGCGACCCGCTGGGTTTGTTTGTCAACCGAGCCCTGTACCACCTGATTCTTTTCTGTCGCTGAATCGGTGTAGTTACCTCGGATGACGCCCTGTTTGTTGACGGCCAGCTGAATACTGACGTCAGACTTTTCCTGATCCTCTTTGGTTAACGCGAAAACTCCCAGCGGTAGCCAGTCGCTGTCCGGTGACGCTTCGGCCTGCGTTCCTGTTGTCGCAAGACTGGCAGCCTGATTGTAATATTCCTCAGACGTACCAACATTGTCGCCATTGATGTACACACTGTTGTCTTCGTACGTCACGTTATTCCCGTAGTCATAGTACACCGGCGGTTGCTCAGCATAACCGCAATATGGAGCCGCCATGCCCCAGGTGCATGCTCGCCAAACGGCACCTGTCGCCCACCCGGTGGCAAACCACGCGTCCGGATATCGCGCTCGCCATGCACCGCCGTAGACGCCCCAGTGATTGAAGTTGACCCGAACTGAAGACGCGCAGAGATAACGCGAAGACGCCGTTACGTGCCCGAAGCCACCCACGCCGCCACCAGCACGGCCTCCACCGAATCCGGCATCACCGCCAACACCCAGTTTTCCAAACCCAAACCCCGAAGATCCAAGGCCATGTAGACCTTGATCACCGGGCAAGCCTAGAAAACTGTCCAGCTGACCGCGGCTTGGATTGCCGAAGGCCGCAGAGTTCCGGCCAGCGCCACCGAATCCGCCAGCGCCACCGAATCCTCCAGCGCCACCCGGACCGCGACCTGCACCGCCAAATCCGCCTGCACTTTCAAATCCGCCTGCTCCACGACCTGCGCCAGCTTCCCCAAAACCTCCGCCTCCTCCGCTGGGGCGGCTGCCACCGGCACCACCGAAACCACTCGGGCCACGGCCCGCGCCGGCTCCACCACCTCCGCCAAACCCTCCTGAGCTCCGCCCACCTCCACCAGCTCCTCCACCAGCTCCTCCACCAGCTCCACCACCAGCTCCACCACCAAATCCACCGCCCCCGCCCCGGCTTGCTCTACCGCCAAAGCCACCACCGCCTCCGCCGCCAAATCCTCCTCCGCCACCCCCACCGAAGCCGCGAGCCCAGCAGTCACTGAGCGGCAGACACAGTACCAGACCGAGCGCCAGTGACTTCAGAAAGTAGTGTCGAACCATGTCTCAATTCTCCCTATAAAACGATGTCTGTGTGAAATTGCCCGATTGGGTAGTCTCAGTGCCCATTTGCAACTGGCTGGCGTTTCAACACCACTTCGTCCGTATCCGGCAAGGCAACGCCACCCAAAGAGCGCTGAGTGGACTGCCAAACATAGGCATTGTCATCCAGCCGCCGGAGTGTGGTGACAGACATGGACGGCACACCGTCCCCTGTGGTTCCTTTCACGATCACAGACCACCCGTCTTCTGTTGGCGACCAAATGCCGACCGAGTGTCCGCCCTGCGGTTCAAACGTCCAGGACTGGATATGGTTGCCCTGCGGATTCCAGCCGATCATCTGGATTCCGGATGTTTGGCTGCCATCGACATGGGTGACGGTGTACTTACGCTCCACAAAACTCTGATCGGCCACCCAGCGGAAGACCGATTCATTCACGTTACCGCGATCTTCAGCGATCCAGGTCCCGATCAGCCAATCGAGATCGGCAAGATTTCGCTGAGCCAGAGGAGGTTCAATCGACGAATCACGTACCGAAGACATCTTCCATTTTCCATCCACTTTGACATGGATCGCTGTGTACTGCCCCATCGCGGCAATACTCGAATCCGCCTTTTCGAGCGCACTGCTGCCGTCTTCAATGGCCGCTGAATCACTGAGCAACCGCAGGGAATCAATGTTGATCCGAATCTTCACTCCGGGGCTTTCCAGGAAGAACGCCGCATATCCCTCTTCAATCGCGTTACGCCCCAAAAAGCTGCGTCCCGCATCATCAATGTATTCTCCTGTTTCAGTCCACAACGCTGCAATTGCCTTTGCGTCGCCCTGATCAAACGCTGAAATAAACGTCTGTGACGTCGCACGAATCGCAGCGATATCCGGCGACTCTGCCACTGCCAGAACTTCCGTCGATTTCGTCGTGTCAGCAGGGACCGAATTCGGTTCCTGAGCCTGAATCAGGCCTGCAGTTCCAAAGAGACCTAGTAGCGTAAGTATCATCGTTCGTGTCATTGTGACTCCATATTCAGACAGACTGGTGTTCGAATATCGCTGCCTGCGATGTTTCACGCGGACCAGGCCAAAGAGCTCAGGAGCGTCTAACGGCCACGTTCGCCAATTCGGCCAGCCTGCTGTATCTTCGACTGAATGTTGCAGCAGGAGACACAGCGAGCAAACTCCAAACGAGTTACCAAATGTCCGCAGTGTGAGATCATTAGGTGTTCCGCGCAAATGATTCTCCTAATCGCTTCGGTTTATCAGGGTACAACATTGCTCTTTCCAGCCAGATCTGGCGAAATCTGGAGAATCCGAAAACAATTCTTTCAGACAGCAATCCAGCGACCGACTCACCGGTCATTTTCTGTTTAGCATCGAGCGTTCAAAAGAAGACCGAGAGCGGCACTCCGAATCCCTGGGAATCTGGCTACAAACGCTCTATCGACGGGTCTCAAACGCTGCGGGCGTCAACAATCAGCAGTTCATTGGCAGACCGTCCAGGGCCAGCGCACACTAAGTCGCCTTGATACCAGGGACTTGCATCAGGAAGTCGTCATTCCAGCCACAGATTCGACGCTTCATCGCGAGGCTATCCTTGCCGGGATGTTGTTTCAGCAGGGACAAAGTGAAGCGTCGGAGCCATGCGAGATTTTCGGCGATCGTCCTTTGACGATTTCGGTAGATTCTTGCTGCCGGAAAGGACTTTCGCCGCAAGGCGAAGCGAGAGCGGGATGCAGCAAGGCGAAACAAAAAGCGGTGCCGTGATCTCCGGCGACATGATTTTGAAGTGGAAACTCATCTGGTCGCAGGTCGCAGCGGGGCTGCGAAGTCCTTTCCGGCAGAAAGGACCTACAGAAATCGCCGAAACGCAGCCTCCTGCAATTGCTTTTCCCATACGGCACCGGGCGGCGTTCAACCAGCGGGCTTCTTGAACAAATGCCGCGCTCCAAGGATCGACGAACTTCGGCTCGACGGGCTCTCATCGCCTTTCGCCAACTACGCTCAACCCCGATACTTACTCCGCGCCATTCTTACGTGACCGCAAAGTCAAATCCCTATTAGTTATGCCATTGCACGACAAATATTGTCCTGCGTTAAGCCCCCATGTCGGACGGGTCGAGCGAAGTACAAAACTCAATTATTAAGACCGCTCAGCTACGGTGATGGGAAATGGCCCGTTTCCTTGATAGATCGGCATTGCGAGCGGCCACTTGAATTAGCTGGTATGTGGATAAACTTTCGGGAGCAGAGAGACAACGTCGTGCAGGAGAGTGGGCATAACCCCGGCCACCTGAAAACTCCTGTTCTCATTCTGAACGTGGTTTAGAAATTCGCAACAAACGCCAGAACTCGCGCCGCGTGGTCTTTGCTTTTCGCGTGATGCTCCTGGCTGACCTGCACGCGAACTTCGTGAGGTCCGTCCGGCAAATCACTCGCAAACATCACCGTGCGAGGATAGTGGAGTCCGGCGCTGTAGCTGTGATATAGCTCGACAGTTTTCCAGTCGCCGCCATCAATCTGAACCATCAATTGTCCGGCATCCGGTCCGGCCAGCACGAAGGCACCAACGGCTGTCCCAGTGAATTTGAGCGTCAGTGCGGCACCCGGTTGAGTGCTGAAGAACATTTCCTCCTGATTGAATCGCTCACGCTGACTGCCGGCAATGGATTTCCAGTCCGGAATACCGCGCGTCCATCCGTCGCCGATTGTTACAGCATCGTGCGAAAGAAACTGACCATGCTCGAAGCTCGATTTCAGCAGCGGCGTCAGGCTGTGCCGGGGAGCTGCGTCTGCTGGTGCCGCCTTCCAGCCAGCAGTCAGAAGCTCTGCCACAAGATCGGTCGCCAGTTGATTTCCGATCGGCCCGGGATGAGTCCCGCCGAATTGTTCCCAGGTCAGTGTTCCGGCGGTGACGCGATCAGAGACTTCTCCCGGCAGATCTATGGAACTCACGTTGTAGTGTTTCGCCACCGCTTCATGCTGCGCGGCGCTCAGATGCATCGATCGGGACTGTGCTGTCGCCAGCATTTCCGGATTGACGAAGTGAATCATCACGATGTCCGACTTCGGATTGTGCCGGCTGACGTGCCTGATGATTCCTTCCATGCCGCGAATACAGTCATCCGCTGTGTGGTGCGCGTCCTGATCGTCGTTGACGGCGAATTCAACGAGTAACAAATCCACAGGGCCTTTGCTCAAGACATCACGATCGAGGCGAAAGGCTCCGGTGTGAGAACACGTCGATGAAATGCCGGCATTTGTGAAAGTGAATTTGGTCTCGGGAAAACGGGCGGTGAGCCAGGCTTCGACGCGGGGACGGTAGCCAGCCATCTCGGTAATTGAACCACCCAAAAAAACAACATGGCCCTCTTTGTCGTGCTCAAATCGGTGCAGACAGTTGAGCAGGCTGCCCCGCAGATGCACGCGATTCGATTCCACATTCGGAGCGGCTGCGGCAGCCTGATTAGTATCATCGACGGCAAGTGCTGTCGCAGAACTCGGGCAAAAAAAATCATGCTGGCAGCCGATGAGCAGCCCGATGAATGTCAAACGAAAAAAAGAATGCATGGTGGCTTTCCAGTGGGCAAAAGTTTCAAATGGCACTTCGATCGGATCAAGGGTTTCCCAGCGATCTCGCTGAGCAGAGAGGAAAGGATCGTCGCTGGTCACGGAATGACATGGACCATAATCAGGTCATGTGTTTCACCGAGCCAGTTTGTGTGGCCGACGATAATGACTTTACTGCCGGAGCCGAGCAACTGATGCCGTCCCCCCCACTTAACCACGAACGCCAAAAGCGCGTCTGCGGATTGCTGTACGACGCGGCTGAAAATCGGAGTTACTCCCCAGTACAACGTCATTCGCCGCGCGACCTCTTCGCGATCTGTGAAAGCCAGCACGGGAACATGTCCGCGCAGACGTGACAGCGCGAGTGCTGTGCGCCCTGTTACCGTGGCCACGACAATGAGATCGGCCTTCAGGTATTCGGATGCCGCGATCGCCCCGCGTGTGACGGCTTCTGTAATTGGCCTGGCGCGACGAGATTCATCATCACGGAGATCGTTCAAATTGGCGGCGTGAACAAGGGGCTCCGCTTCAGCGGCAATGCGTTCCATCATCCGCACACACTGGACAGGATGACTTCCGATGGCTGTTTCTCCCGAGAGCATCACCGCATCGGTTCCGTCAATTACTGCGTTGGCTACGTCCGTCACTTCAGCTCGCGTGGGCAATTCATTTGTCTGCATGCTGTCGAGCATTTGCGTCGCCGTGATGACAGGAATGCGCAATTCATTGCAGCGACGAATGATCTGCTTCTGCAGAATCGGAACGCGGCTAATGTCAGCCTCGACGCCGAGATCGCCGCGCGCGACCATCACCGCATCGGTCACATCGAGAATATTGTCGAGATCTGCGATGGCCTCCGTCTTTTCAATCTTCGCAACGATTAGCGGCGTTACCTTGGGATGGTTCGCTTCGATCAGCCTTTTTAATTCGATAATATCTTCCGCCTGCCGCACGAAACTCAGACCGACGAAATCCAGTTGATTTTGGAGCGCCCAGACTAAATCCTTTCGATCTTTTTCCGTGACGCTGGGTGTACTGAGCGCGACGCCGGGCAGGTTGACCCCCTGGCGACTGCGAATCCGGCCCGCCTGAATCACCTGACACCTGACCCATGCGGAATCCTTTTCCAGGACGACCATCGCGACAGTGCCGTCAGCGAGCAAAATCCTGTCACCCGGTTTCACATCATCGATCAATGGTTCGTATGTACAGGTCAGATTCGTTGGCTCGTCAGAGATCATTCCACGAACAAATCGAAACGACGCACCTTCCGAACAGAACACTTCGCCACCGGGGATCTCTCCAAGACGAATTTTTGGACCGGAGAGATCACCGAGAATTCCAACAGGGCAATCCAACTCCGCCGAGACCCGACGGATACTGCGCACAATTTCGGACAACCAGGTATAATCTCCGTGCGCAAAGTTCAGTCGAAAAATATCAACACCGCTGATGACCAGTTCCCGCAGCATCTGCATCGACTCACTGGCCGGACCCACCGTCGCGATGACTCTTGTCTTCACCAGCTTTTGACGCTGCGGCACTCCTGGAACAGTGGCTACCGACATATCCAACTCCTTAGTCGCACGGCGACACTTTCCATTCCACTAAAGATGCACGGGAATAAAGCGTTGTTGCTCGCCAGGCAGCAGTGCTGTCGGCGGATCGCCCCACGGAATCGGGCGATTGTTCTGAAGACAGTCCTGAACAAAGGCCTTGAACCGCTTTGTCAGCAGCATGAGCAGTTCCCGTTCCGCATTTCCTTCAGCAGTCATTTCCGGAAGGTTGGCGACTCGTGCGAATATTCGCCCCGTCACTGCATCAGGCGACAGAATCACGATGCAGGTGAACACCGGAACCGGGGCACCGCCCGTCCCGCATGAGGCGTTCGAAATCTGAGGCAGGGAACCAGAGGAACTCATTTCACGGCACTCTACAGATTGAAATCATTGTCAGCCATAGGACTATAATTCTCAAACCGCATGTACTCCTTGCGCCACGTCAGACGGATCAGACCCGTGGGCCCGCTGCGATGCTTGGCGACAATGATTTCGGCCTCCCCCGGGCGATCTTCAGGATCATACGCATCTGGCCGGTGCAGAAACATCACCATGTCCGCATCCTGTTCAATCGCGCCGCTTTCGCGCAGGTCAGCCAGTCGCGGACGCTTGTCGTCCCGCAGTTCCACGCCACGATTTAGCTGTGCCAGGGCAATCACCGGGACTTTGAGTTCCTTCGCCAGAAACTTCAGGCGACGCGAGATTTGGGCAATCTGCTGCTCTCGGGGAGCCCCTTTTTCGTCGGGTTCTATCAGCTGCAGATAGTCAATAATGATGATCCCCAGTGGTGATTTGCGATGCTGTCTGCGAGAGATGGCCGCGACCTGAGTCATCGTGCGACCGGGTTTGTCATCAATGAATAATGGGAGTCGCGACAGATCATCCGATGCCCGTACAAGCAAATCGTGTTGCGCGTCGGTCAGTGTTCCGGCTCGCAGCGAATGACTGTCAATACGAGCCGTGATGGACAAAAATCGCTCAGCCAGTTCAAGATTTGACTGCTCCAAACTAAACAGCAGTACTCCCTTGTTGGATTTTCGCGCGACAGCCTCCGCAATATTGCAGACCAGTGCCGTCTTTCCCATGCTGGGCCGAGCGGCCAGGATGATCAGTTCGGTCGGCTGAAATCCTGTCGTCTGATGATCCAGATCAGAAAATCCGCTGGTGATCCCGGTGACGTCACCAGCTTTCTGCAATCGTTCCTCAATGCGACTAAAGGCTTCGAGCAGAATATCGCCGATCGCGAAACTTGCCGTGTCGCCCTGCGATTCCAGAATCGCAAAAATCCGCCGCTCGGCATTCTGCAGCAATCCTTCGACATCGTCGCTGGCGTCGTAGCTGTCGCCGAGGATTTCGGTACAGGCATAAATCAAACTTCGCTGCATCCATTTTTCGCGGACGATCGTGGCATAGTATCGCACGTGGGCGGCATGTGGAACGGCTTCAAGAATCTGAGCCAGATAGGCCGAGCCGCCGACGTCTTCAAAATCACCGCGACGGACCAGTTCCTCCGCGAGAGTGATGGCATCAATCCCGCGGATACCTTTTTCGTACAGCTGCTGAATCGCGGAATACATTTTCTGATGCGCATCGCTGTAGAAATGATCGGCCTTGAGTGACTCACCCACTTCGTCGATGGCTTCATTCATCAGCAGAATACTGCCCAGCACACCGCGTTCGGCATCCAGATTCTGCGGAGGAAGTCTGAGCGCGTCGTCTGCCATCGTTGTTGTCTTCGCTCCATTTAGGCGCACTGAAGGACGCGTGCAAAAACAATTTCCGTACGACGGACTTCCAGTCCGTCGAAAACCCGCGACGGACTGGAAGTCCATCGTACAAATCGGGATGTTGTTTTTGTACGCATCCTAAGCTGCGCCGAACTATCCAGAAAAAATCCTCAGACAATTCAATGCCTGAGGATTCTAATTTGTCAGGCAGGGAAGTCACCCTGCTTTGGCGTTCGCTGTGATTCGCTGAGGGTATCAGCCGCTGGTTGCGGACGGCACAACCCAGACCTTGACTTCGCTCTGGACCTTGTCGTGGAATTTGAGCTTCACAGTGTACATGCCCAGTTCCTTGATCGGGCCGTCGAGACGAACATTTTCGGCCTCGACTGGATGTCCTGCGGCCTTCAGTGCTTCGCTGATGTCACGAGCGACCACGGAACCATAGAGATGATTGTCCGCAGTAGCGTGCGCTTCGATGGTCGCACTGTACTTGCTGACCGCATCCGCAATCCGCTGCAGCTGCTTGACGCGGCCAGTTTCGATCGCGATCAGACGCACCTTGTGCTTTTCGACCATTCGCTTGTTATGTAGTGTCGCAACGGTCGCTTTGCCTTGGGGCAGCAGGTAGTTACGTGCGTAACCCGGCTTCACGCGGACAATTTCACCACGCTGACCAAGATTGTCAACGTCATGCACCAACAGCACTTCCACATTGCGTGAAGCAGAGGATTGAACTATGCGAGTCATCGGAAACCAAATCCTTTTTCACCGTTTTCGATCGATCCGACTTCGTTCACCGAAAGTCGCCATTCGATCATCAGAATTCAAAATGCGCCCATTACCACGAGATCCTAAAAAGGAACCTCGTCGCCCCCACCAGAGGGCATATCGTCATAAAATGCCTGATCAGGCGTTCGATACGAATCCGCTTCCGCGTCACGATCATTCCCGCCACTCTCGTTCACGCGATTGTCGGTTCCTCGATTCGATGCGGGCCGAGACGGAGCAGCGGCCGGTCGAGAAGACCCTCGTGCCGCACCACCTGCAGCGGCACTTCCACCGCCAGAGCCGCTTCCACCGGAACCGCCTCCGTCGCGACTTCCCAGCATCTGCAGAGATTCGCCAATGACTTTCAACTTCGAACGTTTTTGTCCGGACTCCTTATCTTCCCATGAATCCAGATGCAGTCGTCCTTCGATGAGTACCGGACGACCTTTGGCGAGATACTCACCCGCAATTTCCGCCGTACGTCCCCACAAGGTCACATCGATAAACGTGACCTCTTCCTTCCGCTCGTTGGTCTTGCGATCAGTCCATTGACTGTTGACAGCCAAGCCCACGTCACAAACGGCTGTTCCACTCGGAATGTACCGTACTTCGGGGTCGCGGGTCAGATTGCCGACCAGAATCACTTTGTTGAAAGAGGCCATTGAGAAGCTCCGTTCCTGAAAGACTGCCGGATCGATCGACGAAGTCTGGTCAGTTCGTGAATCCTATTCGTTATCAGAAGTATCGTCGTCCGAAGTATCGTCATCCACAGGACGCTCATTGCGCCCTCGTACCGGACGGTCACGGTCACCTGCGACCGGTTCTTCTTCATGCGATTCCCCGGCACCCGTGAGGGCTGCCACCGTCGCATCAAAGATATTTTGCGGATGCGAGATCACCATTTGACGAATGATGGTTTCATTCAACTGACACTGGCGCACCAGGGTTTTCATTCCAGCCCCACGCATTGTGAAACACACAATGTAGTGCAGGCCTTTCTTCATGCCTTTGATTTCATAGGCGAGTTTGCCATCCTGCCACGGACGATGAGCAACCACAGTCGCACCGCACTTAGCAAGAATCGTCATAATTTCGTTGGTCACGCCGTCTGTGTCAGTTGCAAATTTGCCACTGTCGACAAGGAACATGCCTTCGTAATAGTGCTGACGCACTGGGTTTTCCGCTACAGCTGACACAGACCGACTGCTCCTGAAAAAACAATTACCAAGTGAAGGATCCTTAACGGTGGAAACCGAATCACTTCAACTGAACCAGATGCCGAAAATTGGCGGACAAAACACTATTCTTCCGACGAACGATTAAATCGGTTCATCGCACTCACAATCCCCTCCGCAATCCATGCTTCCACAGAATCTGCGGCGATCCTTGTCATCATTTCTGCTTCTTCACGCTCGTCAGCACGAAACCGCGCCAACACAAAGTCTGCAGCGTCCATCTGCCCCGGAGGACGCCCGACACCAAGCCGCAGCCGGGGGATTTTATCCGTCCCGAGCCGCTGAGTAATATCGGCCAGTCCTTTTTGCCCACCTGCGGACCCACTGGCACGCCAGCGAATCTGACCCAACGGCAAATTAATATCATCACAAACAATCACCAGGTTCTCGGGCAACACCTGATAAAAGCCAGCAATCTGTTGAACAGCTTCGCCGCTTCGATTCATAAATGTTGTCGGGGTCGCCAGGAAGACCTTACCCTTTTCGGTAAAGACCTCCCAGATTTCCGACGAGAACTTTGCCATCGACTTGCCCGGTTGCAAACGCCGGACAAGTTCCTTAATTACATCAAAACCCGCGTTGTGGCGAGTCCCGGCGTACTGCAAACCTGGATTTCCAAGCCCAACGACCAGTTTCATCGCCATGAATCCGGCATTGGCTCAGGATTCACTCGACGACCTTTCGAGCGTCGTACAACTCTACAATAACGTTGTCGCCAGGAGTGACAAGGCTTGCATGTGGGGGCAGTTGAAGATCGCTGGCTTTAACTGTGTCTCCGACCTGCAACGCACCCACGCGAACTGTGATCGACTTTGGAATTCGAAAGTCCGGGCAATCGATGGTCACCACTTTCGCCAACTGACGAATGGCTCCGCCATCTTTCAAACCCACTGCGTCACCCCGGAGCTCCAGAGGCACATCGACCGTCGCGCGGCCACTCGGATCAACACGCCGCAAATCCACATGCAGGACCTTCTTACTAAAGACGTCCCATTGCAACTCCTGAACGACAGCCTTATCAACGGCGCCATCCAGTTCAACATCAACGACACTCGACAATGTGGCCACAAGTTTCACCACAGTTTCGCCACAAACAGAGGCAGAAACTCCGGGCTTGCCGAGTCCATAAATATTGGCAGGCACTCGGCCTTTGGCCCGCAGGCGATTGGTATCAACGGAGCCGACTTTGGAACGGCGTTCTGCCTTCAACAGAAGATCTTCAGACATCTTTGGAAACACCCTGAACAAAACTCGCAAAAACGTATCAAATCACCACAACCGTGAGTGACCGGGAAATTTGACGTGAATCATCAAACACCTGGATCTGCCATGCAACCGAATGGCGTCCACCACAACAAAAGTGGTGGCTTGCAGCTTATTGCGGCGCGGCTGAAGCCCGGTTTTTCGCAAACGGGGCAGCATATCGACTTGGAAATCAACGTTCAACACCAGAACGGAAACTGTTACAGAGATTCGCAGAGGCTTCTCATTAGGGAGTGAAACGGCGGGCTGGATGGCGACATCCGCCCCACCGCCAATTAATGGCACAAACCTCCCGCCGTGATTGATCCAGTAACGAAGAATCCGCAGTGAATTCGATAAGGATATCTTCGTGAAAGCAAATGAAACCGGTATGATTCCGGGGCTTTTCGGTCGCATTCTTTCCCGGATTCCAGTCGCGTCGGTCCTCGACGCACTCCGTGGTCACCGCATTCGCAATCGATCGAACTCCCAGGGTATTTTTCATGTCTGCCGTTGTTTCTCTGCCTGTGGTTGATGACCAGGGTGTCCTGCGCCGCACCGACATTCGCAATATTGCCATTATCGCTCACGTTGACCATGGCAAAACATCGCTGGTCGATTGTCTGATTCGCCAAAGCGGCATGTTCCGGGAAAACCAGCAGATGGGAACCTGCATTCTGGATTCCAACGATCTGGAACGTGAACGCGGGATCACAATCCTGGCAAAAAATATCGCGATGATGTGGAATGGTGTTCGCATCAATATCATCGACACCCCAGGGCACGCGGACTTTGGCGGAGAAGTTGAGCGAGTCCTTAAGATGGCCGACGGCGCGCTGCTGGTCGTCGATGCTTTTGAGGGGCCTCGTCCCCAAACCAGATTCGTCCTGCAAAAAGCTCTGGAGTGTGGCCTGTCCCTGATGGTTGTTATCAATAAGATCGACCGCGCTGATTGTCGCCCGGACGAAGTGTTGTCGCATACATTCGACCTGCTCGTCGAATTGGGCGCAGATGACAGGACTCTGGACTTTCCCTACATCTTCACCAGCGCTCGCGAAGGCTACGCGACCCATGATCCGCAGCAAAAGGGGGGCGATGTGCGTCCGTTGCTGGAATTGGTGCTGGAGAGAATTCCAGGCCCGATTGTGCGTCCCGATGATTCGCTGCAACTGATGGTGACGTCGCTCGAATGGTCACGCTATGTTGGTCGTGTGGCGACGGGACGAATTGCCGCCGGACGGATTCGCACGGGGCAGCAGATCGCGTTGATGCGTGCAGACGGTTCAAAGAAACTCGCCAAGGTTGACCAGATCCAGCTGTTTGATAATCTCGGGCGATCCGATGCTGAAGAAGCCTGCGCTGGCGATATTGTGGCCGTGATTGGTCTGCCGGATCCGGAAATCGGCGATACGATCGCCGATCCGCTCAACCCCGTCGCCCTGGAACGCATTGCCGTCGATGAGCCCACGCTATCGATGAAATTCACGATTAACAGTTCGCCATTTGCCGGTCAGCATGGCAAGTTCGTCACCAGTCGCAATCTTCGCGATCGCCTGTATCGCGAACTCCAGTCGAATGTGGCTCTGCGAGTTGAAGAGACAGAAGACAAGGAATCTTTCATAGTCTCCGGACGCGGCGTTCTGCATCTGGCGGTACTGATTGAAACGATGCGTCGGGAGGGATTTGAGCTGTCCGTTGGAAAGCCTGAGGTAATCGTTCGCGAAATCAACGGCAAGAGATGCGAACCTTACGAGTTGCTGGAAGTCGATGTGCCCAGCGTGGACGTTGGTCCAGTGATGGAATTGGTCGGATCACGCCGCGGTCAGGCAAAGACAATGACAACCACAACGACAGGCATGACACATGTGGAGTTCAGTATTCCGGCCCGAGGACTGATCGGCATGCGGACCAGGATGCTCAACGCAACCCGCGGCGAAGCCATCATGCATCATCGATTCGAAGACTACCGCCCGATCGAAGGCGAGATCCCGCATCGGCAAAACGGCGTGCTGATCTCTCAGGATACAGGCCGTACCGTGACTTATGCGCTTTGGAAACTCCAGGACAGAGCCGACTTGTTCTGCCACGGCGGCGAAGACGTTTACGAAGGCATGATTGTTGGCGAAAATGCTCGTGACAACGACATGGTTGTCAATCCAATCCGTGAAAAGAAGCTGACTAACATTCGATCGGCCGGTGCGGAAGATGCCGTCTTGCTGCGTCCAAAACGTGAGTTGACGCTGGAGTCGGCTCTCGAATACATCGAATGGGACGAGTACGTCGAAATCACGCCACAGATCATTCGTTTGCGGAAGGTGCTGCTCAAAGAGAACGAGCGAAAACGTCAACATCGAGGCAGTATGTAATTCACGCTCAAGAAAGTTTGGGGTTCCCATGATCGTTCGATGTCTCATCGCAGTGCTGCTTGCGGGCGGAGCGTGTCTGTCCGCCGAACAAATACCAGGAATCGGTCCGGTTGGTCACGTAACAAAGCTGCATACCGGCTTTGAATTCACTGAAGGGCCGACTGCTGACGCCGCAGGCAATCTCTATTTTACTGACATTCCGAATCAGCGAATTCACAAGCTGGATTCACAGAATCAGCTGTCCGTGTTTGCAGAGAACTCCGGTTACAGCAACGGACTGATGGTTGTCGGTGATCGCCTGCTTGCCTGCGAAATGAACGGAAAGCTCAAGGAGTACCGGCTGGCAGACGCCGAACAGACGACGCTGGCGGAACAGTTCGAAGGCAAACGATTTAACGCGCCGAATGACCTGGTGATTGACCGAACGGGCGGGATCTACTTTACCGATCCACGATTCAGGGCACCAGAAAAATTGCCACAGGGTAAAGAAGCCGTTTACTACCGTGCCGCTGACGGAACTGTGATGCGTCTCCTTGATGACCGCAAAGCGCCAAACGGCGTTATCCTGTCCCCCAATGAATCGACGCTGTATGTCATCCCCAGCATGGAAAAGCAGATGTGGGCTTACCCGGTCGAGGCTCCAGGGAAGATCGGAGCCGGGAAAGTGCTTTGTGAACTGCAGCAGCGCCCCGGACAGGACAACGGCGGCGGTGATGGACTCACAATTGATACCCAGGGAAATCTCTACATCACGTCAGCACTCGGAATTCAGGTCGTGAGCCCGGATGGAAAAATTCTCGGCATCATCGAGATTCCCGAGCAGCCAGCCAATGTGACGTTCGGCGGCACTGACCACAGAATGCTCTTCGTGACCGCTCGAAAATCCCTGTACGCAGTGCCGATGGAATCGATCGGACACGTATTTTCCGGGCCAGCAGCGAAGTAAGGATCGCTCGATCAGTAAGTGTTCGATCAGCCAGACTTGGAGTCCTGTTTTCAGGCCCAACGGGACGACTCTATGTCAGCCCAGGGCAACGCCCTGGGAAATCTTCCACGCGATGATTTCCAGCCCCAACGGGGCGGCACTAATTTTTGCAGTGACCCGCTCGAATCTGTTTAGGTCCGCCCCGTTGGGGCTTTTTTGTGCCTGACATCCCCGAACCCAGGGCGTTGCCCTGGGCTAACTTATGGCTGGCCCGTTGGGCCGGAACGCAAACGGAATTGCACTCAAACGCTGCGTACTGGGCCGCATCCGATTTCAGCGACACACACACTGCGGACGATTCAATCACGACTGTAATTCATCGAGCGATCCTAAGGATCGAACTGTATAAGCACCCATGCGTAAGTGTTGGGGCATAACTTGGCGAGCGGTGGGTGTCAGCCCACCGAGTTACACGCATTTGGCTCGGAGGGCTTACGCCGCTCCGCTCGCCGGGTTTGCGGCGACCAGGGACGTCACTCCCCTAATTGTGAATCCTGCGATTATGCCATTTAAATTATGCACGGGTGCTTATTATTGTCTGATCAGCCGGAACGCGCCAGCGTGCGGTTCATTGAAAACCGGGAGCTAGCGCTCTTCGGCCGATTTAGCCATGACACTGTGTGCGCAACTCCAGAGTCTACGCGGACCAGCCGTAGCCATCCAGCGCCATGATGAGGAAGATGATTCCTACGATGACAGCGCCGAGCGACACGAACATCAAGCCATCATAAATTGTTGGATCAGAACTTTGTTGTGACATTGTCGCCTCGTTCAATTGTTCCGTTGCGTGTCTCTTCAATGACCCGGCCAACAGCCTTGTCCGGGTAGACCTCAGTAATCTCTATGGTGGCCAAAAACTTTGAGCCGCGATAGGCGGTCATTCGCATCTTCTTGAAGACACCGTCGTCTTTGCCGACGGAAATCTGAACGTGTTCCGCACTATTTGAAGCATTCTTCAGGGCACCTTCCACCACGCCATCGACCTTTTCAACGAACTTTGGAATTGGGCCGATGACAGGATCACGCGGATCGATTTTATTCAGGCGGCACAAGTCGTTCAAACGGGTGATTTCCTTCAGGAACTGCGCTTCGCGGCTGCCCGCGTCGGCCAGTTCGCCTTCCATTTGCAGATTCTTGTCTTCCAGGTCACGCCGCACGGTAATCGCGTCATTGTTTTGATCACGTAAGCGTTTGATCTCAGCTCGAGCGTCATTGGTTTCTGTGATCCTCGCATCAGTTTCCTTCTGAGCCAGCGCCAAATCGGCCAGATGCTTGTCGCGTTCCTTCTCCGCGTTCGCCTGATTCGAAACTGCCTGCTGCAAATTCTGCTTCAGCCCCTCCACCAGGCCTTCGGCTGCGTCGGCGCGGTCACTCTGTTTCTTGAGGTCTGATCCCAGCGTTGTTTTGAGATCGTCTTTCTCTTTTTGTGACGTCTCCAATTGCAGCTTCACGCTCGTCAATTGCTCGACCGCCGCCGTTGCCTTACCACGCCAGCCAGCTTGAAACGAATAGACAGCGCCCGCAAAACACATGAAGCAGAGACTGAATACCAGGTTGGCCACAATCAGGATTTTGCTGACGACATTGTTCATCGTTCGGCTCCAGTGTCTCTCAGGTTCTTCAACCGAACCCACTCAGGTTAAACGCTCAACACAAAACAAGGCGATTCACTTCGCACGAAACAAGATCGTGATTGTCCGCGTGTACGGCGGACGAGACCACAGTCAATACTCCACAGCCATTTTTTGCAGTTGCTGCTGGCGCTGTCTCAACGCCTGATTCTCCAACTGCAGCCGCAACAAATAATCGGTGTCATACCGCAGAATTTCATTCAATCGATACAGGTCCGTTCGCGCCTCTTCCAATTCATGACGAAGCCGCAGCACGTCGGTTCGCCGCGCCGCCGTCTCTTCGCGAACTGCCAGTGTCTCCACCGAAAGCGCCTGCGCCTCGTCTGACCTTGCCTGTACGGCGGTCTGCAATTGTTCAGTTGCCGTTCTAAGCAGTGCCACACGCACCGCGATTGCTTTGGTATCCTGCAACTGAGACGCTTCAAATTGAGCGACCTGCCCGGCCACGATCTCCTTCGCGGCAGTCTTTTCATTTTTCTGACGTCCCATTTGAGTCGCCAGATCTTCGTGAGCCTTTGTGATCGCTTCGTAGGCCGTCTTGTAAGTCCCAAGAGTGCCACGTTCCTTTGGGGTGGCGACCGGATCGATGGAAAATCGTCGTTTGACAGTCCACGACTCATTCTCACCTGTCGTATGCTCAAACGTATAATTCAGCATCGCCGATGTGTTGATCTCCGCGTTCGCATCCGGATGCACGAAGTACACGGACAACGCCGCTCCCATAAGGCTTACGGCGATGACCGTCACAAAGACGGCACATACTTTGAAAATCAGGCTTTTCATGAAGTCCACTTGCACCAGGCGAAAGACATCAGGTCATCAACCAGATTGTTCTTCAACACTTGTTGATGTCAATTGCACGTATATGAAACATTGTCAAAAACAGAGTCAAACACAAAGTTGGCCGGGTTTACCCAATTCGTCAAACACTCCTCCGGCGCGCGGAAAATCACGATGGGAACTCCAGCCTCGCTGTCTTCATATCGGCGGAATGGTCGGCTGCATCTGTTCACCGTCTGCCTCTCCGCGCCACAATCGTTCGCCGGGAAACCCTGGAGATCATTAAAGTCGTCGCAGCCGGAATGAGCCGACACGACCATTTCGACGAATACTGATCTTATGTGCAGTCATACTCAAAATCAATGCGCCGGATGGCTGCAACAGGACAAAGGTGTCCAAACAGGTTGAATTTCGGCATACTCCGCTTTCATTCGTAATTCCTGACGTCTTTAGTGAAGCGATCAATGAAACCGAGAGTTTGGCCTGGACGCCCAAATCCGCTGGGAGCCACCTGGGATGGTGGAGGTGTCAACTTCGCCTTGTTTTCTGAACACGCCACAAAGGTTGAGTTATGCCTGTTTGAAAGTGCGTCCAGCAGGGAAGAGTCTATCCGTATTCGGATGAAGGAACAGACCGACCGTGTTTGGCATGCCTACCTGCCGGACATTCGTCCCGGGCAGCTTTATGGTTACCGTGTGCATGGGCCGTTTGATCCGTTCGCCGGACATCGCTTCAACTCGCAGAAGATCCTGCTGGATCCCTATGCCAGGGCGATTGGTCGCGGTATCGGTTGGTCGGACAGCATGTTTGGTCATCAGGTTGGAAAAGTTGACGAAGACCTGCACATTGACATTCGAGACAACGCATGGTGCGCTCCATTGGGGGTTGTCGTAGATTCACATTTTCGCTGGGGAGACGATGCGCCAATGCGAACGCCCTGGCACAAGACCTTGATCTATGAGTTGCATGTCAAGGGTTTTACCCGTCTGCACCCCGGCGTGCCGGAACCTCTCCGAGGAACCTACGCGGGACTGGCGTCACGCGCTGCGATTGATCATTTGAAGGAGATGGGTGTCACGGCCGTCGAATTGATGCCTGTGCATTACCACGTCAATGATCGTCACCTTGTATCGCACGGACTTAGCAACTACTGGGGATACAACACGCTGTCTTTTTTCGCGCCGGATTCTCGTTATTCCTCGGCGGGCCGTCCAGACGATGTGCTGCACGAATTCAAGAGCATGGTCAAACGCCTGCATGAAGCCGGAATCGAAGTGATACTGGATGTCGTCTATAACCACACTGGCGAAGGCAACGAACACGGTCCGACGTTATCTTTGCGCGGCATCGACAATGCATCTTACTACCGCCTGATGCCGAACAATCGACGCTACTATCAGGACTTTACCGGCTGTGGCAATACGCTCAACATGCAGACGCCGAGGGTGTTGCAATTGATCATGGACAGCCTTCGCTACTGGGTTCAGGAAATGCACGTTGACGGTTTCCGCTTTGACCTGGCCAGCGCGCTCGCCCGTGAGTTACACGACGTTGACAAACTGAGCGCGTTCTTTGACATTATTCTGCAGGATCCGGTGCTGTCAGAGGTCAAGCTGATTGCAGAACCGTGGGATCTGGGCAACGGTGGCTATCAGGTCGGCAACTTCCCGCATCTTTGGTCCGAATGGAACGGGCGTTATCGAGACACAATCCGTCGATTCTGGGCCGGTGACGGGGGGCTGATCTCAGAAGTCGCCACGCGTCTGACCGGCAGCAGCGACCTGTATCAGCACAATGGCAGAAAACCGTATGCGAGCATCAACTTTGTGACGTCCCACGACGGTTTCTCACTGCGGGATCTGGTCACCTACCACGAAAAACGCAATCTCGCTAACCTGGAAGAGAATCGAGACGGTGACAGTCACAACAACAACTGGAATTGTGGTGTCGAAGGCGAATCAGAGGATCCGGATATTCAGAGTCTGCGTCTGAAACAGCGCAAGAATTTGTTTGCAACGCTGCTGTTATCTCAGGGCGTACCGATGATTCGCAGCGGTGACGAGATTGGCCAGACGCAACAGGGCAACAACAACGCTTATTGTCAGGACAATGAGATCAGTTGGCTGAACTGGAACCTGGATGAGGAACAGCAGGGGTTTTTGGAGTTCTGCAAAAAAATGACGGCACTGTGGCACGCTCAGCCAGTTCTCAGGCGTCGTAATTTCTTTCTGGGACGTCGGATCCAAGGCCCCGGAATCAAGGACGTCGCCTGGCTGACTCACGATGGCGAAGAAATCAGCGATCATCTCTGGCACAGCGGCCAGCTGCGAGCCCTCGGGATGCGACTCAATGGCGAATCGATCGATGAAATGGACGAACGTGGCCAGCCGATCGTGGGAGACACTCTGCTGGTGCTGCTCAATTCACGTCCCGAGGATGTCAAGTTTCGTCTGCCGAGGCACAAGCCGTCGGAGCGGTGGATTCCGCACGTCGATACGAGCCTGGAAACCGTCCCTTCAGAACCGTTATCTCATTATGACGAATACGCGCTACAGGGACGGAGCGTTGTCGTCCTTATTCTGCATTCCGGCTGGCCGTCGCACAGAACTGTGATCCACGAATCACATCCACTGCCGCGCAAGGAAATTCACGCCAGGACAGTGTAGAACAGTTGTCTCACAGGACCCTCCCATGCCTCCACAGCGTTACCAGGTCACTACCGAAACTACCGGAGCGGTGCTCGGTGCGCTGCGAAAACATGCGACGGAACTCACATGGTCAGCGGCCCGCAAACATCTCAACGGTCATCGAATCACGGTGAACGGTATCCTGTGCGTTGACGAAGGTCGACGAGTCGTCGCCGGTGACTTGATCGAAATCCGCACTCAGCCGCTACCGCCGCCGCCGCGCGATGAAGATATTCAGATCCTGCACCTGGACGCCCAGGTTGTCGTCGTCAACAAGCCAGCTGGCATGCTGTCACTTCGTCATCCCGCTGACGTCAAGTGGCGTCAGGAACGCCGCGACCTGCAACCATCGCTCGAAGAATGCCTGACCCGACTGATCAGTCGCCGCGAATCCCGACGTGACGGTAACGCGCCGGAATTGCTCGCCGTTCATCGGATCGACCGGGAGACAAGCGGCGTGCTCGCCTTTGCCCGCACAGAATCCGCCCAAGTCCATTTGATCGAACAATTTGCGACGCACTCCTCCTTTCGGCGATACCTGTGCGTGGTGCCCGGCCACATTTCAGCTCGGACAATCCAGACGTCGATTGTGCGAGACCGAGGTGACGGACTGCGTGGCAGCGTCAGCGATTCCAGCGTCGGAAAACATGCGGTGACCCATGTTAACCCGTTGCGAAAAATTGGGAACTACACGGAACTGGAGTGTCAGCTTGAGACTGGTCGCACGAATCAAATTCGAATTCATCTTGCGGAACTTCGGCACCCGATCTGCGGTGACGTGAAGTATCGCGGTCCTTTTGGCGAGCCCCCGATCACCGACGACAGTCGAGCGCCCCGGCTGGTTTTGCACGCTGCGAATCTGGGCTTCATCCATCCGCTGACGGGACAGAATATGAAGTTTTCGGTGCCGCTGCCGAAAGACCTGCAGCAATTTTTTGCGAGGCTGGAAAAGTCAGCGCTGCAGGGATGAAGCATCAGAACTCGGCAGCTTCATCGTGCGGATGAACGAATCGGCGTCATCTTTCGTTCGCGTTACGGCGACTTGCGGAAGACTCTTGGGTTTGCTGACGAGCCAGCTCCCGAGTTCTGTAGTCGTCTCCCATCAGCAGGTTTTGCAGCGTGTCGCCGTAGCGTTCCCAGAGTTGCTCCTTCTTTGACGTCGCCGGAATAGCGAAGGTCAGTATCTCGCTGTTGGCAGAGCTGGCAAGATGCCGTTCAAGCGAACCTGAAACGGCCTTCTCTGGCAGACTAATCACTCGGAAATTCAGCCATTCGGCCACATCATCTGCCGCCGCCCGACAGCCGGAACTGGCTGCGATCAGGCCCGAATCACCCTCGATCGTGCGAATATGAATCACGCGCTGCGGTTGCAGAGTCTGAATCTGACTGAGTAAAAACGTAACTTCCGCGGGCTGGTTGGCATTGGCAATGCCTCCATCTTTCGGGAAGCCGTGATTGATGTACTGGCCCTTTTCATTCAGGATCTTGTCCAGAGCTTCACCGTCGGGGTTCAGGGTGCGAATGATGGTTGATTGAAAGCCTCCCAGGATAATTTTCCCATCGTGCAGATGTCGGGCGAGTTGTTCGACAAGTTCAACCGCCAACGGATCGTTTCCCGCGACACTGCCGATCACCAAAGAACGATATCCTTCGTCTCCCGTCGTCACGGTTTGGAATGAACGACGGCCGCTGGTGAATCCGCTGGATTGCCAGACAAACGGCTTTGGGGCGTTGATGCGCAGCGTCGGAAGTTCCACCGACGCCGGTCGATCCGACGCCGCGACACCAACTCGTGCGACTCCAACAATGGGTTGAAGGGACGCAGACGATGCTGTCGGGATGCGGGGCTCGTCGAAATCCGGAATCGCGGGTAAATCGGAAAGTCGTCGCTTCTCCGCGTCACTGTAAATGCCGTTGACGGACGCCTGATCATTCATCGCCACCTGCGCTGGCACAGATTGCAGCGTTGGCAATGCAGAGCAGCCTGTGAGTGACAGCAGCGTCGTGATGAGAAGTGGCGAGACAAATCGCACTAGTGGCACAATGCGTGCTACAGGACGAATCAGTTCGACAAGTGGAGGAGTCCACTTCATCAGAACCTCCCGTTCAGAAACTGCGTCAGCAATTCACTGACGCACAGAGATCAGAAACAAATAACTGGTGATTTTTGGGTCGTAAGATAGGCTTCCAGCCTGTCCATTTGCAGAAGACAGGCTGGAAGCCTGTCCTACCTATTTCTCGATCGTTCCTAACTCTCGATTCCCAGGTGATAGCAAAGCTGTTCAAATCGCTGCTGAAATTCGTCGCTGGAAGAATGGACGTGTTCGGCCTCGGTGATGAATTTCAGATTGTCAATTCTCGCGACATGATTGTCGAACAGTGCGCGTTCATAGTCGGCGTTGTCATGACCGTACACGAACATCAGTTTGTGTTCGTCGAGTTGAACTTCCATTGGTTTGCGAGGGTTCAGAATCGCAATGCCGCAGCAGCCGTCATCCAGCAGCAGGTCTTCATAGTCCATCAGAATGCTCTGCAGGACGGGCATGTCGATCTGTTCACGGTAAAAATCCGTGTGCTGGCCGTTGGACTTGTCGTGACTTGTTTCGAGTACGACGTCCACAGCTTCACCCAGCGGATCCAGCAGCGACAGGAAGGTGTCGAACAGTTTTTCCCGTGTGACAGCAGTCATCAGGACGGGAATCCGGGCACCGGAGTCCTGATCAACGTACCATTCGTTGCGGTAACCGGTTTTCGGCACGACTTCCAGATTGTAGGAGGGCCGCACCGCGTCGGTGAGCGTGAAGTCACCGTAGCGTGCCACGCTCATATGCGTTTCCAGCTGGGCTTCCGACAAATTGCGGAAACTGCTGACTCCACGCGGTGCCTGGCCATCACGGTAGTTGGTTTTCAGGAAATTTTTCAGGAAGCTCATTGACGTAATTCCCATGCAGAAACATTGTCGGCAGTACCCGCCAGTCATTCGAAACCTAGCACAAGGGCTGCAAGAGGCTTTAGAGTTTCAGCAGATTCGAAGATTTTTTGTGGAAGGGTGCCGCCTGGAGCACGAACAAACAGTCCGCGGCAACTCTTCCGGACCGGCAGGATGTAGGCGTGTCAGGAAAAACCGCTACAGATACTGCGGTCGATTTCATTGGAAGATTGTGTGATACTTCCGCCCATGACACGGATGCATTTCATCACTCCTCTTCTAACCGTTGCCGGACTGCTGGCTTGCGAGCACACCTCCGTTGCGGTGCAGCCACCCATTGTGACTCCCCAGCTGAAGATTCAGTCGAGGCAGCCACGTTCGTTTCAATCGCCCCAACCGGATTCGACGACGGAACAGGCCGATCGAAGTGATAAAGAAGACGGCTGGTTTCTGATCCAATACGAAGGTGCGACGATCGGCTACGAGACATTGATGACAACGGTCGCCGCTGTTGGCAGTGTTGACGCCGATACGATTCAAGCTGGCGATGCCACTCCGATCGTGCATCGCAGCCGCGACACCCGCCTGCGACTGAAACGATTTGGCAATGACCTGTCCGTGTCGGCTCATCTGGAGACCATCGAATCGACCGACGGCCTGTTGTATAGCTGGTCGCTGCGTCGGACGGCGGCGGATGGTTCCGTGATTTTGCGGTCGGCCGTGTGGAACGTTGAACGCCAGGCGTATTTGATCAACAGTAATGACATTGACAACAAGAAGCTGGAGATATTGTCATCTCGCGTCCAGCCTCGATCACCGATTCTTCCCGAATGGCTCTCGGTGCCAGAACTGGATCGTCCGCGACAATGGTCCAGTGCCATTCTGTTTCCGGAAACGTCGGCCATCGTCGATATCGAAATTCGTCGGTTGCCGCCTCAGAGTATTCGCCTTCAGGATGGCAAAACGATTACCGCCACGCGGCACGATTACTGGCCCACGAATCAACCGGACCTCCGTTCGTCGGTCTACTATGATGATCACGGTGAGGTCGTGCTGGTGGAACAACCGTTGCTGGGAAAGACGTTGCGGTTTTATCGAACAGATGCGGCCTCGGCTCTGGGCGAAGAAAATCTGAAGTCGCTTGATCTGCAATTTCTGACGTCGCTGCCACTGCGCCGCCCGTTGCTGAATTCGGAGCGGAGTAACGAAGTTCGGATGATGATTTCTGTTGGCCCCGCTGAACAAATCTCACTGCCGTCAGGCGATTTTCAGGCAATCGAACAAACGACCGCCAACAGTCTGATCGTGACGTTGACCAGACCGTCAGAAGAGCCCGAAGGTGTCCTCATCACAAGACCTCCCGCGCGAATAACCTCTGTCGATCGCAAGTTCAGGGAAAGTTCACGCTGGATCAATTCGGCCGACGACACTGTCCGGCGGATGGCTGTTTTCGCTGGCGGAGCAGTTACGGATCCACTTGAAAAGTGCGGACGGTTGAGCAGTTACCTTCAGGCGCATCTGCGGATCTCCGCGTTTTCCACGTCGATGCTGCCAGCCAGCGAGGTTGTCAAATCGAAGCAGGGCGACTGTACCGAGTTTTCCGTACTGCTCGCTGCTCTGATACGGAGCGAGGGCATTCCGTCACGCGTGGCCGTGGGATTCGTCTATGTGCCAAATCCAGCTTCATTTGTCCCGCATATGTGGACTGAAGCGTGGATTGACGGCGCATGGATTCCGTTTGACGCGACGCTTGGCGGAAAAGTGAACCCCATGACCCGCTTCAAGGTGACCGATTCGGCTCTGCCGGACAGCGTCAAAAACGGCACGGTCCTTTTTGTTCCACTCCTGAATTTCCTCGGTCGCGCCACGGTTGAGATTTTACCGGAGAGTCAGCGATGACGGTGTTAAAAGCTCGCCAGCTTCTTGAGTACGGATTTTTTCAGACACTGCTCTTCGTCGTCAAGTGTCTGCCTGTGCGGGCAACGATCACCATAGCGTCGGGGCTGGCATGGGTGATGATGCATCTGGTGCCGAAAAAACTAAGCCGCCATGACGTCGCGAGGGAAAACCTCAAAGTGGCGTTTGGGGAATCGTTGTCCGACGACGAGGCGGATCGAATTATTTACGGGATGTGGCGGCACTTGTTTCGCATGGTTTGTGAAATGGTCCAGCTTCCGCGACGCTTTCGGCTGGAAAATTGCGGTGCAATTCTGGACTTTGATCGTCGGATCGACTGTGTCAAAACGGTCTGTTCAGGTCGCCCGGTGTTGTTTCTGGGCGGTCACTTCGGGAACTGGGAAATCAGCGTCAACACATTCGGTCATTTCGGATTTCCCATGGGTGTTGTCGCTCGGCACCTGGACAATCCCTGGCTGCAGAGTTGGTTCAAGGCTTTCCGCGAGTCCACCGGAAACTGGCTGATTCTGAAACAGGGAGCCGGAGCGGAACTTTCTGCGATCATGGAATCCTGCGGAATGGCATCGCTCTTGTGTGATCAGGACGCCGGTCGGACTGGTGTGTTTGTCGATTTCTTCGGTCGGCCTGCGTCCACATTCAAGTCGATTGCTTTGCTGGCGCTGCAGTACAACGCACTGGTCGTGGTGGGCGGTGCCTATCGACTGCCGGATGCGGCGCAGAATGATTCGCACTGGGTCCGCTTCAATCTGGCCACTCAGGACGTGATTGATCCGGCGGATTTCCAGGGTGCCAACGGAATGAATGAACTGACGCAGCGATTTACTTCGTCCCTTGAAGCACTCATTCGCAAAGCACCCGAGCAGTACTTCTGGGTACACCGCCGCTGGAGGACACCTCCCGACGCACGCCGCCGCCGCCGGGAAGGTGCCGCTGCGTGATCGAATGGCGAGGGTCGGGACAGACGCGCTATGGCGTCGTGGTAGGCGCAGCCTGTGGTGTGCGACAAATAGCAGTTTTGTGGAAATCTGGATTTTTTTACGAGGCGCTTTTTGTTCCATGAATTCAACGACGGGTATGGCCCGATCAGGCTTCCGCCCCTTGCCGGCTTGTCCGGCAGGAACGCAAGATTTGAAATGAGTGACACCATCATCAACACGACCGCTCCCCTGCCCAGCTTGACTGGCAGGAAGCCGAGTTTCGCTGCGTTGCTCATATTTCATCGTGCAAAACTTTCCGTTCCGGTTGGACAAGCCAACCGGGGCGGCCTCGTGTTCGTGTACGCTCGCTAATTACAAATCTTCCGCTCGTGCCAGGCGAGCTGGCACGGGGCGAGATCAAATGTTGCCCCAAAAATTTTTCGACTGATTGCTATTTGTCCCGCACCCCAAGCGCAGCCATCGGCTGAATCGCAGCAATCAACGCCAATTTCCCGCCAACCACCGGCAGACTGATTGAGGTCGCATCGAGATCTACGGTCAGTTCAGTGCCCGGTTCCGGCCAAAGCGTAAAGTCCCGGTCGCTCGATAAAATCATCAGTCCCACCTGTTCGCCGACCTGAATCACCTGATCGTCCGGCTGCAAATCGAACTTCAGATCATAAAACTGTCCAGGAACAAGTGGCTCACTTTCGGTGAGTGAACTGTAATTCTGAGGATCAGCCCAGCCTCGGGTGATGACATCGTCGGTGATGCGTTCGCTGCCAGTCCACGGAAGCGACACCAGCCAGACCGAAAGATTCGCAGCTGGCTTGCTGCTGGCGAGGCGAATGGTCATCTTTGCTGTGCCGGACAAATGGAGCGGTTCAGTCAGAGTGGGCGTTGCATACAGAAGACGATGATTGGTCCATTCGGCTTTCGCCAGGACAGCCCCGCCGAAGGAGAAATTATCGACGAGTTTTTCCAGGCCCTGTCCCGGAGACGATTCCAGTTCCAAACGGCCCACCTTCGATCCGCTGGTCTTTGGATACAGCGTCACGTCGCTCGCTGCGGGATTGGGATAGTCCGCATACGACGTCGGATTCTTCTGTTCTTTGTCCTCGCGCACGATCCAGGCCTTTGGGTCTTTTTCAACGCCGTTGTCGATTCCATACAGGTAGTGCGTGAACCAGCGATTCATCAGCTTCAGCGGCGGCGGGCCGCCGTGACCCTGCTGATGCATGAAGAGTTGCACGGGCAACCCTTTGGCTTTTGCAGCCTGATAAATCCGCACACTGTGCTCCGGCATGACGTTCCAGTCATTAAACGCATGCGACATGAGCAAGGCAGCTTTCATCGGGCCGAGATCATTGATGTAGTCCCGACCAGCCCAGAAAGTATTATAGTCGCCAGAAACCCGATCAAAACCCGTGGCCATTTCCTTGTCGCGCACGTTGCAGTCGCAGAACTTCCGCAGCTTCGGATTACCGCTGTTGATGAAGTTGTACAGCACGTCGATATCTTCACCCATGTAACCGCCGGGATGGCGAATGAGTCCGTTGGATCGGTAGTAGTGGTAGTACGACGTATTCGGTGCCACGGGAATGATGGCTTCGAGTCCGTCAACGCCGGTGGTCGCTGCGGCGAGCGGAATTGTGCCGTTGTATGACGTCCCAGTCATTCCGACCTTGCCCGTGCTCCAAAACGCGGCGACTCGTTCGTCGCCGTCGGGTGTCGTGTAGCCGTTGGCGCGACCATTCAGCCAGTCAATGACGGCCTTCGGGGCGAGAGATTCGTTGTCGCCGCCGACCGTTGGGCAGCCCTGCGACAAGCCAGTGCCGGGCGAGCAGGAATGGACCACCGCAAACCCTCGCGGAACCCAGTCACCGACCTGCGACTCAGAAATCGTCGGGCGTTTGCTCTGCTGTTCGATAAGTGGCGGTGTCACATGTTTCGGTGGCTGCGCGCCGACTTCCTGGCGAGGGTTCCAGAAGTACTGCGATTCATTTGTACCGGTCCCGCAGTAGTACGGACTGGATTCGTAGACCACGGGCACTTTCAGTCCTTCAGTGTCCGTTTGTTTCTGACGTGTCACATCGACATGCATCCTATCAAGTTTGCCGTCGTCGTCCGAATCGAATTCTGTCTCGACCCACAGATCGTGGCGCACCCAGCCCTTGTTAAAGGCCTGAACAACCTGTGCTTCGCCATCTTTGAACACCGGTTTCGCCTGTTCGTTGGCTGCCGCGATTCCAATTGAAGCGACGCGGCCCGCTGTCATCGCGATCACCAGCAGTCGCCACGCAAATTTGAACCCCTCGACACGCATTTCCATTGACTTCATCGCCTTTTGAAATCCTCAATCTCATTCCTGATGCCGCCCTTGTCGCACTGGTATCCCTTGAGCCGTCATCGGGCGTGGTGGGGCGGCGGGCAATTCAAATCGTCTCAGGAATGCCGGTCGGTCTCGACGACCGCCGCGAGTGTAGTCGCTCCACAAAGTTTCCGCGACGATCTGTTCACTTTGTCGCAACTCAAGTGTCAAAAATTCGAACAAACGTTCAAACAGGCGGATGAGCGAGATCCCGTGCCGCCGCTGTTCTTTTTCATACAACCAGTCCGAAAGTTGCAGCAGCCGCTTAAATGCAGACGACTGTTCATCAATCAGCAGTCGCAGCGTCGCCGGAAAATTGCCACTGTTGCCGATCAGATCCCAGTACCGCGCAAACCGTCGCAGCCGATGCAGCGTGTCGAAGTCCAGAAGTCGATTGCTGAGAATCTCAAACGGCGGCGACGGACTGTAAACCATTTGCCATTCATGATCGTGGCGAACAATCGGCGTGCCTTTCAATCGCTTCAGGATTCCGACCTGAATCTCCTGTGGTCGCAACGCAAACAGCCGATCAAAGCCGCGACCGAAACTGTCGAGCGATTCGCCTGGCAGGCCGACAATCAAATCCGCATGAATATGAACACCAGAAAAATCACGTAGGAAACGAAAGTTGTCTTCGAGCTTTTCATTGTCCTGAGGCCGACTGATGAGCCCACTGACTTCGTCGTTAAAGGTCTGCACTCCGACCTCAAACTGCAGCACACCGGGAGGAAACTGCACGATCAATTCACGCAGCGATTCCGGCAGGCGATCCGGGATCATTTCAAAGTGCAAAAAAAGTCCCGGCTCACAGCGATCGCGGAAGAATTGCAGAATCTTCCGGCTGACACGCAGATTCAGATTGAATGTCCGATCGACAAACTTGAACTGCCGGGCTCCTCGCTCAAACAGCGTCTGCATCGTCGCCAGAAACTGATCCACGTCGAACAGGCGCACGGGAATGTCGAGCGCCGAAAGACAGAACTCACACGTAAACGGACAGCCACGCGAGACCTCGACATAGATGACACGATTCGCGATGTCTTCATCAGTGTACAGCTCGTACGGCGTTCGAATCTGATCGAGTTGCGGCACCGGGGCATGGATGATTTTGGGCGGCGCATTGGCATCGGGAATCGATCCGGACGACGCCAGCAGACGTTCGCACAGTTCCCGGAACACAACCTCGCCTTCACCTGTGATCACAAAATCCGCCAGAGCGACGATATCCTGCTGCTCAGTTTCATAGCTGACTTCCGGCCCGCCGAGTACCACGATCACCTGTGGCCTGACACGTTTCAGGTCCGCGATCAGCCGCGTCGTCTGTTCGACATTCCAGATGTAGACGCCAAAACCAACAATCTGCGGCGACTGTTCCAGGATCGCCGACAGCATATCGACGGTATTGTCATTGATCGTGAATTCAAGCAGCGTCGTCCGATCCCGCAGGTCTCCCATGTTGGCAAGCAGATACCTGAGACCAAACGAACTGTGGCTGTAGCGAGCATTCAATGTTGAAAGAACGATGTCAGCCAAGGAGAAAAGCGTTCCATAAGAATACGGGAGATCGCCTGTTCGCGAAGGTAAGGAACGAGCGAGAAATAAATGTACGTCAGCCCTTCAAGGCTGACACGGAAACACGACAGGTCAGGCTGGAAAGCCTGACGTAAACCCTCATACATAAATTAAGTGTCATAAACGCGGGAATCGCAATCAGGGGACTGACGTCCCCCGCTCGCCGGGAACCCCGCGAGCCGCGAGACGTCAGTCTCCGGATACAGTTTTCGTAATCCATCGTTATGCCCCAAAACTTACAAATGGGTGCCTACTTCCAACAGGCCGGCTGAGAGGGCTTGCCCCGATCCAAGCCTTGACTTACCAATCACCAACCGGACAATGGATCGCTACCGACCGCAATGATGTTCCTGGGACCGATTCATGAGTATAGC
>Ga0154020_10000474_pt1 | contig 48843 bp, 47 predicted proteins | sample Klosneuvirus_201_FD_109709 | JGI IMG/M metagenome (GOLD analysis project Ga0154020, IMG submission 109709) | Active sludge microbial communities from wastewater, Klosterneuburg, Austria - Klosneuvirus_20160825_MG | ecosystem: Engineered > WWTP > Aerobic digester > Activated sludge | place... | reverse complement strand
CAGGCGATTGCGCGGCTCGGTGGCCACAAAGGAAAGTCGCGCCGCCCTCTGTCTCCCACGGCGCTGATGCGCGGCCTGATGCGCCTCTGGGCCGCCCTGGACGCGCTCCAGGATGTCGACCAACCCACTCTGCAACGCTGGCGCCATCAGCTACAACAACTCTTCGGCACCAACACTCCTCGACGCAGACGGGGTGTTTTGTAGATCTGAAAGGGGTTAGCGTGCTTGATCAAGAACTCTCGTTCGGCCGTCCTGAGCCCTCGGTCAGAATGCTGCTTAAATGGTGTCAGAATGTATCGTTGCATGCTAGTTCCTCGCCTGCGAGTGGCTCTAGCAAGTAACGGACCATCCTGGAAGCTGGCTCCCATCGGCGCGGTCGTTACAGACCCACAAGCTCCGCGCTAAGTTCCCACAGCTTGGCACGCGCGGTCGCATCGCTGGCAAGTGGCGACGGGCGCGCGGGCTTCTGCTTCTTGAAGTAGCCACCGCTGACAGTCGCCAGCTCCGGCGCAGTCGCTACATGCAGAGAAGTCCGTGATGCGCTCACCGGAGTATCGAACAGAGGCGCCGCCAGCCGTCCGAAGAAACGCAGCAGCGGCTTTTCCCGCAGAATGTCACTGACCACATCACCGGGATGCAGGGCGTTACTGACCACCTGGGTTCCGGCCACCCGCGCCGCCAGCTCCGTCGAGAACATCACGTTGGCGAGCTTGCTCTGCGCATAGACACGGAGTCCGTGATAGCTGCGCGTGCTCTGCGGATCGTCAAAAGGAAAGTGCTTCTGTCGTTCGTGCAGGCGCGAGCTGACGTGAACGATCCGCGCCGCCCCGGTCTCAGTGAGGCGCGGCAGAAGGAGGTTGGTGAGCAGAAACGGCGCCAGGTGGTTGACCGCAAAAGTATCCTCAATCCCGTCGCTGCTGAGCCGTCGTTGGGGGTGCCACAGACCCGCGTTGTTGATCAGGACATCGATCCGTGACTCGCTGCGGAGTAGCTCTGCCGCGAGCTTCCGTACCGATTGCAGAGACGAGAAATCACAGAGCCGCGCCTCCACTCGCTGACCTTGACCATGCGCGCGCACGTACGCGGCGGCGGCTTCGGTGCGCTGCGGATCGCGTCCCACCACAACCACCGCATAGCCACGCTCTGCCATGCCGCGCGCCGTCTCACGACCGATTCCGGCGCTCGCGCCAGTGACCACACAAACAGCAGGCTTGTCCATTACGCGCGTTGCTCCTTCGGAGTACCAGTCATCACGATCAGCATGTCCATCAGGGAACTAGTAGATCCGCGGCAGATATCACGGCACGATAGCGCTCCGGTCAAGCCAATGATGATGACGAGCGCTCATTTTTTCGTTTCGATAGGAGTCCGGTTCTGATGAAAGCGGCGATCCAGACTGCGGTGGTGACAGGGGCAGGAGGTTTTGTGGGCCGACATCTGGTCGAGCGGCTCGTCGCTGCGGGGACTCCCGTGATTGCTTCCGATCTGCGTGATCCGGGCATCGCGGGGGCGCGCTTTGTGCCGTGCAATGTCACGGATCTTGCGGCGTGCGAGCGACTGGTGGCGGGGGCGGGTGTGGTCTTTCACGTCGCCTCGATGGTGCAGACACGGCAGAGCGGCGCGGCTCCGGTGTGGGCGGTCAATCATGGCGGAACCCGCAACTTGCTGACGGCGAGCGCAGCGTCGGGGGTGTCTCGACTGGTCTATGTCAGCTCGGCGAGCGTGGTCTACCAAGGGACAGACATCGAGAACGGCAACGAGACGCTGCCCTATGCCGCAACCACTCAGGCTCCCTATGCCGATAGCAAGATTGCGGCAGAGCGTGATGTGCTCGCGGCCCACTCAGCGACGGGTCTGCGCACCTGTTCGATTCGTCCGCATGTGATCTATGGTCCCGGCGATGGACGGTTCCTGCCGGCGATACTGCGGCGGGCGCGCTCGGGGAGTCTGCGTTACGGCGTCGGTCGTGACAACAAGCTCTCGGACTTTACGTACATCGACAACCTGATCGATGCGCTGTTGCTCGCCGATCAGCGACTTGGCGAAGATGCTGCGTTAGGGGGCCGCGCGTGGTTTGTCACCAACGGAGAGCCGATCGGATTCTGGGAGTTTGTCGATCGCGTCCTGAGCGCAATGGGAATGCCTCCAACCCGAGGCCGGATTCCCTACCGAGTCGCCTACGCTGCGGCTGCGGTAGCCGAAGGAGTCACGTCGCTCCTCGGTCGTGATGCCGGTCCGGAAAACGGCTTTACCCGCTTCGCCGTCCGCTACATGTGTACGCATCACTACTTTTCGATCGACAGAGCCCGCCGTGACCTCGGCTACCAGCCCGCAGTCAGCATCGATGAAGGAATCCGCCGCACCATCGAGCACCTGCGAAGGACGGGCGGGCTGTCGTAGCAATCAGCGGGACTGAGTCCGCACCGGAGTCCGCGCCAGAGTCCGCACCGGAGTCCGCGCCAGAGTCCGCACCGGAGTCGGTGCGTTGCACGGCAGAGGCTTGTGTCCCAGGAAGATCAGGTGACGCGGGCCGCCTTGTTTGAGACGCGCTCGGACTCGCTCGACTGCGACGACAAAGCCGAGCTGAGCAAGCCGCCGCTCGAAGCTGTGATCTTCCCCTGCCGACCACACCGCCAGCGTTCCTCCCGGTCGCAGCGCCGCGCGAGCCGCCCGCAGTCCGCGTGGACTGTAGAGCTTGTCATTTTCCGGCGCCGTAAACGCAGAGGGACCATTGTCGACATCGAGCAGAATTGCATCGAAGCGGGCCGAGGACTTCTGTAGTAGCTCCGCCACATCGCAGATCTCGATCCGCACGCGCTCGTCGAGCAGCGGGTTTCCTGCGAGGTGTCCAAGCGGGCCGCGATTCCACTCCACGACCGCCGGAACCAGCTCGGCCACCACCACCTGCGCATCCTTGGGCAGAATCGCCAGCGCCGCGCGCAGCGAAAATCCCATGCCCAGACCGCCGATCAGCACACAGGGCTTTTTCTGAGTCCGCGCCCGTCGACAACCCAGCTCGGCCAGTGCCTGCTCGGAGCCATACAGGCGACTCGACATCAGGCCCTTGCCGTTTGCCAAGATCACAAACTCGTCATCCCGCCGGGTCAGCGAGAGGACGGTGCCGTCGGGAGTCTGTGCCTGCGCGAGTAGCTCGGTGGTCTTCACGCGGCGCAGCGTACTACTTTTCCGACTTTTCGTACTTGCCGCCCTTGAGGACGTAGCGCGCTTTTTTGTCCTGCCAGGGGAGCAGTAGCGGCTCGATGTCCGTCGCTGGCATCTCTCGCCAGGTCGCTTCCGAGAAGCCCTGCGGCGGCTCCGGAGCCAGCTCGATGTCCGTCCCTTTGCCCTTTTTCACATAGTCGACTTTGACCGACAGCTTGTTTTTGCCCTGCTCCTTGCCGACCTCTGCCGCAAAGATCGGCTGGAAGCGCGAGCCCTCGAGCTTGAACAGTCGCAGCACTTCGCGGTTGCCACTCGGACTCCGTTCGATCACCCGCGCAGCGACGGCAAATGTATTGGTGTCAAGCTGCACGAGCTGCACATCGCTGATGTCTTTGCGCGAAGTGGACAGCTCTTGATAGCAGTAGCCTTTGCCCAAAAACGCGAGATACTTGCCCGCCGCGACGACTTTGCCGGCACCTTCTCCGACGTTGGCGTTCTTGTTGAAGTAGACATCGCTCTCCGACAGCTTGAGGTCGGTGAGCAGCTCGCTATACGCAGAGTGTCCTTCCTCGAAACCAATCTCCGACAGATCCGAGCCCTCTTCGACCGCCGAGGTCTGCGCGTAGCTCTGTTTTTCCTTGCCACCGCCGTCGCTGTCATTGACAAGTACCGCAAACTTGAGCGGCGCCCCTTCGCGATAACCGGGGATGATCTTCTTGGGCATTCGCAGCTCGAGCGCATAGCCGCGCTGCTGCATCGCGTCATAGACCTCGATCGCCGGCGGCCCCTTGAGCGGCTTGAGTCGCCCGACCGGACCCTCGCCCTGGATCACCTTCGGCACCTTCTTGGCCTCCCATTTGACGACCCGCGGAATCTTCTGCGCCGGCACGCCCGGCCAGATTCGCATGCGATCAATGCGCTCCAGATCACCGGCCTTGCTGACGATTCCGAAGGCCAGCTGGACATGGTCTTCTTCCATTCCGCCGGACTTGGTGCGCAGCATCTGATCGTCGTCGACATCGACCAGCAGATAGACACTCTTGTCGTCGTAGTTGCAGTAGACCTTGACTCCGAGCGTACGCGGTGCCGCCGAGAGTCCCGGTGCCACTTTCGGAATGATCGGCGTCACTCCTTCCCAGTCCGAGGTCAGGCCGTCGACATGAATGGTTCCGGCTTCGACCAGACCGCAGGGAATGGTGGTCGCATCGGCGTATGCCATACCCGCAGACAGAGTGCCACCAAGTGCCGAAACAGAAGCCAAGACACCGATGAGAAAGCGGGACCAGTGCGAGGCCGAGGGACTTCTGTGCATGGCCGCAGTATATCGATTCTTGCCGGGCGACAGGATAGCCGTCCAAGACCCAAACAAAGGCCGCAGCATACGGGCTTGCTTGACGGCGGCTTGCTTTGTTATCTGTGGCGCGATGCAATATCGAGAGCTTCGGATCGAAGTGGCGGCGCCGTACGCCGAGTCGCTGAGTGAGCTTTTGGGCGAGCGCCTGCTGCCTTTTCAAGAGTGCGATCAGGGGACGCTGGATGCGCCTCCCGTCGGACGGACCCGCTTTCATCTGTACTTGGAGGACTCGCAGGTGCCCCAGGTCGAGGGCCTGCTTACTGCGGTCCACGAGCTTGTCACCGACGGCAGCCAGATCGTCGTGGAGCAGCGCGAGCGCGATGACTCCGAGTGGCGCGATGTCTGGAAGCAGTACTTTGCGACGCGGCGGATCGGTCGGATCGCGATCGTGCCGAGCTGGGAAGCGGAGCAGCACACGCCCGCTGCCGACGAGATCACGCTGCATCTCGATCCCGGTCGGGCGTTTGGTACGGGCGGTCATGCCTCGACGAGATTGTGTCTGCTCTTGCTCGATCGCTTGGCCGATTACGAGGCGACTGCGGAGGCCCGAGCGCGGCTTGGACGTGAGCTGCAGAAAGGCGATCCGGCAGAGATCCTCGACGTCGGCTGCGGCTGTGGCGTGCTCGCGCTGGCGGCGCTCAAGCTGTTTCCCCAGGCACGCGGTCTGGCGATCGACATCGATCCCGAGGCAGTTGAGGTCACCGAAGAAAACAGCGAGCGCAACCAGCTTACCGAGCGGCTCAAGTCATCGACCAAGGGCCTCCAGCGGCTCAAAGAAAAGGTCTCGCTGATGTTCGGCAACCTGACCGGACCGACGCTGCACCTGCTGTGCGACGACTTGGTGCGCCACTTGGCTCCCGGCGGTGTGCTGATCGGCTCGGGAATCTTGACCCACGAATCGAGCGGCGTCATCGAAGCTTTTGTCGAGCGCGGCCTTGTCCTTATTGACCACCTGACGGAAGAAGAGTGGTCGGGAATCCTGATGAAAAAGCCCGATCCGGCTGCGTCTGTCGACGGAAAAGAGTCCCAGTCATGAGCGAAACCCTGCGATATCGACGACTCGAATCGGAGTGGGCGCGCCTGACGCTACGCGGTGCGGATCGCGTCCGTTTTTTGGGCGGCATGGCGACCTGCGACATCAAGAACCTCAGCGAAGGCAGCGGCGCTTACGGAGCCCTGCTTACCGTCAAGGGCAAGGTCATTGCCGACTTTGTGGTCAGCCAGCGCGGCGAGTCCGGACTGCTGCTTTTGGTCCGGGCCCAGGTCGCACAGCGAGTCTGCGAAGCCCTCGAGCACTACATCATCGTCGACGACGTGGTGGTCCAAAAGGACAGCGCCGAGCTGGCGCACCTCGGGGTCTATGGCGACTCTGCTGCGGTGGTTCTCCTCGGTGATTCGAGTGCCAGCTTGACTCCGTATCACCACCGCGAACAGGCCGGCGTCACCATCATCGCCACCCGCGAGCTTGGCGAGCACTGCTTCCAGGTGATCGGTCCTGCGGAGTCGGTGCGTGCCATCGAAGCCCAGCTCGTCGCTGCCGGCGCGACCGAGCTTTCCGAAGCGGAGTCCGAGGTTCGCCGCGTCGAAGCCGGACGGCCCCGCTGCGGGATCGATTTTGACGAGGAACGACTCCCGCAAGAAGCGTCCCTCGAAGACGCACTGTGCTTTACCAAGGGCTGTTTTCTCGGCCAAGAAGTGGTGGTGCGGCTCCGCGATCGCGGTCAACTGAACCGCAAGCTGATGGGATTGCGCCTGGCCGGGGACGAGCTGCCCACGGCGATCAAGCTCAGCCACCCGACGCGACCACAAGCCGGCGAGCTGACCTCGGTGGTTCGTTCGCCGCGCTTTGGCATCATCGCGCTCGGCTATGTGCATCGCAGCTGCTGGGAGCCCGGTACGCAGCTCGATCTGGTCGATGCGGAGGGTCACTCCCTAGGTCGCACAGCGACGGTCACGACCCCACCATTTGCAGTGGCGTAGAGATCCGATAACTGACCGCGCACTTCTGTCCTGCGCCCGGTATGCTGAAAAGGAACTGCTGGAAGGGACCGGAGGTTAGCGCATGGACGCGATCTACATCATCCTCGCCATTCCGTTTTTCATTCTCTTCATCGTCCTTGAGCTGCTGTGGGATCTGTACAAAAAGCGCGGCTTCTACCATGTCGCCGACAGCATCGCATGCCTAAGCTGTGGCGTCGGTCAGCAGATTCTGTTGCCGCTCACCGGCGCGGGCGGACTCCTGATCTATGAGTACGTCCTGAAACATACCGGTCTGTTTGAGATTCCGATGAACTCGGTAGGAATCTGGATCGCGGTCTTCCTGCTCGATGATTTTTTGTACTACCTGTATCACCGTGGATCGCATCGCGTAAACTTCCTGTGGGCGACTCACGCGGTGCATCACCAGAGTGAAGAATACAACCTCTCGGTGGCGCTGCGGCAGAGCTGGTTTACGTCGCTGACGAGCTGGATATTCTACCTTCCGCTCGCGCTGCTCGGAGTCCCGATCGTGATGTTCGTGGTGGTGCGAACGTTCAACACGCTCTACCAATTTTGGATTCACACCCGCGCGGTCGGGAGGCTCGGATTCCTTGAGAACTTCCTCAACACTCCTTCGCATCACCGGGTTCATCACGGAATCAATCCGCGCTACATCGACAAAAATCACGCCGGCATCTTCATCATCTGGGACAGGCTCCTTGGAACATTTATCGAGGAGGACAGCGAGCCGGTATATGGCACGGTCAAGCCACTCGCCAGCTTCAATCCGGTGTGGGCCAACGTTGCGGAGCTGGCTCGGCTGTGGCAGATGTCGCGGCAGACCCGTCGCTGGTTCGATAAAGTCAAGGTCTGGTTTGCGCCTCCGGAGTGGTATCCCGCGGACCTCGGCGGAGTGGTCTCGGTTCCGGAAGTGAGTCGCAGTGAGCAGCACAAATATCGCGTCACGCCGCCGCTGTCGGTCAGCATTTACACCGTGGTGAGCTTTGCGGGACTCCTGCTTGGCGGCACGTTCCTGCTCTACATCGAACACACGCTACCGAGGCCGCTGCACCTCTTGTATCTTTCGCACCTGATTCTCGGACTGGCGACGGCGGGCGCGCTCGCAGAAGGAAAGCGGTGGGGCAAGACGCTGGAGCTGGTGCGCTTTGCGGCGCTGCTCGGAGTCTTGCCGCTTCTGCCGGCTCCCTATCAGCTCATTCTGCTGGCAGCGACGACGCTGCAGGCGCTGTTGTTTGCGCTGATGGTAGGTCGCAAGCTGGTGCCCGCGGCTACGGCGTAAGCGGGGCGAGCGGCTTGCTGCGGATGCTCAGCAGCAGAGCCAGCACCACCACAGACGCGCAGCCAATTACGTTGTACCAGAGGAAGCCGATGCTGCTCAGCGCGAAGGTCAGAATCACCGCAATCTGACCCACGATGAGCGCCACAAAGACCGCGGTTCCGCCGACGCGCCTGAGGAAGAATCCCACCAGGAAGACTCCCAGAGTCGGTCCGTAAAAGATCGAACCGAGAATGTTCACCGCTTGGATCAGGTTGTCGAGCAGCGAAGCAAAGGTCGCAAACAGCATCGCCAGCACGCCCCACATCACCGTAAATAGCTTGCCCGCGATCAGGTAGTGCTCGTCGCTGGCGACCGGTTTCATGCTGCGGCGATAGAAGTCGATCACAGTGGTTGATCCCAGCGCACTGAGCGCGCTCGCAGTAGCCGACATCGCGGCGCAGAAGATCACCGCGATCAGGAGTCCGACCAGTCCGATCGGAAAGTGCTGCTTCACAAAGGTGATGAAGATGTAGTCGGCGTCTTTGCTCTCCACACCGGGGCGTGCTGTCGAGATGATCCGCTTGGCGGTGCTGCGCAGATCGCGCGCTCTTTGATCGGCAATACGGAGCGCAGCTTTCGCGGCATTCTCCTTTGCGACATCTCCTTCATGACGGGCCGCCAGAAGCTGCGCCAGCTCCTTCTGCTTGTCGGCAAACGCTTGCTGATAGTGCAACTCGGTGCGGAGTAGCGCGGGACCTTGAGCCGTCTGTCGCGCGCGCGCTAGCTCCGCTGTGTGGAAGAACACCGGCGGCTGATGGAACTGATAAAACACAAACACCATCAGACCGACCATCAGGATGAAAAACTGCATCGGCACTTTGAGCAGTCCGTTGAGCAGCAGTCCGAGTCGACTCTCGGTGAGCGTACTGCCGGACAGATAGCGCTGCACCTGCGACTGATCTGTCCCAAAGTAGGCGAGGGCGACAAACAGACCGCCGGTCATTCCCGACCAAAACGTATAGCGGGTATCAAGGCGCGGCGAGAAGTCGACCACATTCATTTTCCCGAGGCTGCCGGCAATGTGAAGCGCATCGGAGAGCGAGACCTCGGCAGGCAGCGCGCGAAAGACAAACACCAGCGCCAGCGCCATTCCGCTCAGCATCACGGTCATCTGATAGGTCTGGGTCTGACTGACCGCTTTGGTTCCTCCCGACACCGTGTAGAGGATCACCAGCACTCCCATGATCAAGTTGGTGAGGTGCAGCGGCCAGCCGAGCACCGACGACAAAATGATCGCGGGCGCATAGATCGACAGACCGGCTCCTAGTCCGCGCTGAATCAGGAAGAGCAGGGCCGTGAGCTGTCGCGTTTTGCGATCAAATCGGGTCTCCAGATACTCATACGCGGTCGAGACGCGCAGGCGATAGTAGACCGGCACCATCGTCGCGGAGAGCAGTACCATCGCGAGCGGCAGTCCGAAGTAGAACTGCACAAAGCCCATGCCATCTTCGTACGCTTGTCCGGGCGTTGACAGAAAGGTGATGGCGCTGGCCTGTGTCGCCATGATCGACAGGCCGATGGTGTACCACTTGAGGTCATTGCTGCCGCGCAGGAAGGCATCGGCAGTCCGCACGGCGCGACCCTTCCACGTTCCGTAAGCCACGATGGCGACGAGGGTGACGACGAGGATCGCCCAGTCGATCGCGCTCATGAAAACACCTTGCTCAGGGCCGCAAACAGCACGATCACCGCGAGCAGGACTCCCAATACCAGCAGATACATGCGCCGCCACGTTCCCAAGATCGGAGGCGGCTCCTCCGAAAGCTCACTGCTCATCGTATGGTTCGGTTTCTCGATCTGGGGGAGGTGTAGCGCGGTCGCTCTCTTACTGTCCATAGGAGATCAGATTGGCGAGCAGGCGGTAGGCTCCAGCGACGCCAGCGGGGAGCTGACGGAAGAAGGCGAGACCGGTGTAAAGGAAGGCTCCCTTGCCGTGGCGGACCACCAGCAGACTGCCTTTTTTCGGTGGCTCGCCCGGGTCATGTAAAGACAGCGGCGTCTCGTATTTTGGGTCCCAGTGGCCCGCAAAGTACAGCCCGCGTTCCTGCACCCATCCCGCAAAGTCTGCATCGGTAATGCGGTTCGGACGATGGAGCAGCGGGTGACTCGCTTGTTCGATCGTAACGGTCGCGTTCTCGTCGGTGACGCGGTCCTGCGAGATCTCAAATGGCAGCGGTCCGATCGGTGCGCTCAGCTTGCCGAGTCGATTGCTGGTGTTGTACTGCACGACCAGATTGCCTCCCGCTGCGACGTACTCCATCAGTCGTCTGTGAAAGAACGCGAGCCGCTGATTGACGTTGTACGCACGAACCCCGACGACGATTGCGCCGTACTGATGGAGTGGCTGCCGCTCCAGTGCTTCATCGCTGAGTATCGTCACGTCATAACCAACCTGCCGCAGAGAAGTCCCGACCTCATCGCCCGCGCCGGCAATGTAGCCAATCTTGGATCGCCCCCGCTTCAGATCAAAGCGCGCAAGCTGCACCGTAGCCTCGGGAAATAGAGTCTGAATGGGAATGTGGGAATGGTCGATGCGCAGCAGTCCGCGCGACAGAGTCTGTCCCGAAATCTCGGCCTGCACCCGCAACAAGCCGGACTGCGTCGCACCTGAATGGGGCGCCGGTTTTACCTGAAAACGCAGCTCCTCCTCCGCTCCCTTCTTTTCCAGAGTGAACGGCAGAGAGGCCGGCTCAGCGACGAAGCCTGGCGGCAGATCGAGCTTGACGGTGCCGGTGGCGTGATCGATTCCAGCCTTTACGCGGACTCGCAGCGGATGCGGCTGCGCATCGCCAAACATCAGGACTTTGCTATCCGGATTCACCATCACGACGGGCCAAATTTCGATCGATCGGTAGCGCTCACCGGCCACTGGATCGGTCCACTTGTGATGCACGGAACGACGAACCACAAGCGGCTCCTGGCCGGTGGCCGTTCGGATGAGGAGGTGAAATTCAGCGACGAGAGAAGGCGTGTTTTCGGGCTGACCAATCAGCTGCGGGTCGGTGACGCGATACAGTCCGGGATCAGGACGTACAGAGAGCCAATAGGGGTTGCTGAGCGGAGCGCTGGCGGGAATTTGCAGACTCTGTTCGCGCTGCCACGGCTCATGGTTGGGAAGGGGACGATTCACGGGCACAGTCACGGATTCTGCCGCAGCGCCGACCAAGCGCACTTCCTGAAGCGTCACTCCCACCGTCGAGCGATTGAGGGCGGACAGCGCAATCGGCAGAGATCCTCCCGGCGCGACCGAGGGCTCGGCAGCAGCGGCTTCCACAAACAGACCCGCGCAGCCGACCAGCAGATCATTGAGTTCGCGCAGCTTCGGTTCCTTCCACGGATTGTCGGGAAGTCGGGACAGCTCGGCACGGGCTTGCAGCAGCGTCGGCAACATCGCCTCGGGATGATGCGGCGCCCACTCCTTGCGGGCCTGCTCTAGGAGCTGGACGAGTCGTGCGGTTCCCGGCACGCGGCCCCAGGTCCAGTCGATACCGACGAAGACTTCGCTTCCTGCGGGCGCCTGATTTGCACCATGTTTTGTGCCCAGGGCTCTGCCGAGATCTTGAAAATACTCGACGCTCGGACCTCGACTGCGGGCTGCGCCAAAGCCTTGGCTCTTGTGCATGCTGCGACTGTCGGAGGAAAGCTCGCCGTACGACAGACCGCTGAGCGCGTCATAGCCGCCGATGTCGAGCTTTGGGAGTGCGGACAGATCGTCGCTGGGACGGCCTCCCCACAGCGAGCGATTCCAGACAATTCGCTTCGCCTGCCAAGTCCCGAGCTGCTTCACTTGTTCCGGGGCAAACGCGGGATCGGCAGCGGCCCGGAAGGCTTCCTCGGCCAGAATTGCAGACGCAATGTGATGCCCATGGGTATCGGAATTTCCCGTCGGAAAGCGCGTGATGATGAGGTCGGGCCGGAATCGGCGAATCTGCCACACCACATCGCTCAGCACCGCGTCCTTGCCCCAGATGTTCATCGTTTCGGTCGGAGTCTTCGAGTAGCCAAAGTCACGCGCGCGGGTAAACAGCTGCTCGGCCCCGTCGACACGCCGCGCCGCCAACAGTTCCTGGGTCCGAATCAATCCGAGCAGCGGCCCCTGTTCCGCCCCGATCAGGTTCTGTCCCCCGTCGCCGCGCGTGATCGACAGATAGGCCGTACGAAGGCGCTTTTCAGCGACCAGATAGGCCAGCAGGCGGGTGTTTTCATCGTCGGGATGCGCTGCGACATACAGCACATTGCCTACCACCGCGAGTCGCTCGACCGCACGCAGCTGCTCACTGGCCGATAGCTGGCGAGGCGGCGGTTCGGCAAGGACGCTCGATTCACACATTCCGATCACTCCGAGTGCGATTCCCATCACGGCGCCCAGGGTATTGCGCAGGTTCATGGCGGGGAGTATACCGAGCGCCCATCGCTCACAGATAGAGGTCATCCCATGAGAACCACACTTCCCGTTCTGTCCGCTTCCCCCGTTTCCCTTTGCGCGCCTTCTGTTCGGGGCGCTCTGCTCGCTTGGGCGCTGGCTTTGCCGCTGTCGCTGCTTCCGTCGCCCGCTTCCGCGCAGCAGCTCGATCTGCCGCGACCGAGTCCACTTGCCAAAGTCAGCCAGCTGGTCGGCCTCACCGAGGTGGCGATCGAGTACAGCAGTCCCGCTGCGAAGGGCCGTAAAATTTGGGGCGGCGTGGTTCCGCTCGGACAGCTGTGGCGCACGGGCGCGAACGCCGCCACCAAGATCACGTTTGGCAAAGACGTGATGGTGGCCGACAAGCCGGTGCCAGCAGGAACCTATGCGCTGTTTACGATTCCGGCGGCGGACTCGTGGACGGTGATCCTCAACAAGAATCCGAACCAGGGCGGCACCGGACAGTACAAGCAGGATCTCGATCTGCTGCGCGTGGTGGTGAAGCCGCAAGCGACGACGAATCACCGCGAGCGCCTCACCTTCCTGTTTTCCGCGACCACGGAGAGCAGCACCTCGCTCGATCTGGAGTGGGAAAACCTGCGGGTCTCGCTGCCGATCAAGGCCGCGACCGATGCGCAGGTGCAGGCCGCGATCAAGGGAATGGAAGAGGGCGCGTGGCGACCGTACACCGCGGCGGCGCGCTATCTGCTCGAGAGCAAGGGCGAGGCCGAGTGGGCGATGCGTCTCGTCGACAAATCGCTGGCCGTGAAGGAAGACTGGCTGAATCTGTGGACCAAGGCGCAGCTGCTCGGGGCCAAGACCAAGGCTGCCGATGCCTGTAAGTTTGCGACCAAGGCCAAGGCGCTCGGGGACAAGAATCCGGATGGCTTCTACTTCGCCGAAGACGTCAAGAAGGCGCTGGCCGACTGGAAGTGCAAGTAGTCACATTCGGCGCCTGCTGCCGACGTAGCACCTGTCGGTAGTAGGCTTCGTAGCGACTGACGGCGGGGCAGCGCTGCCAGTGTCTCTCGACGCTCGAACGGGCGGCGTGGGACATCTGCGCGCGCAGCGTGTGATCAAAAAGGAGTCTGGTTGCCGCAGCGGCCATCGCGGGAATGTCTCCGGGCGGAAACAGAAAACCCGTCTTGCCATGATGGATCACCTCGGGAAGTCCTCCCACCCGCGAGGCGACGACGGGAACCCCGCAGGACAGAGCCTCTAGCGCTGCCAGTCCAAAGCCCTCGGTACTGCTCGGCAGAAGGAATACCGAAGCACGCTGGAGCCATGGCACAAGGTCGCGGTGCATTCCCAAAAAGGACACCGCGGCGCTCAGTCCAAGCTGTTGCACAAGCTGCTCGATGCGAGATCGTTCGGGGCCATCTCCGACGAGAAGAAGTCGCGCTGGGAGCTGCTTGCGAACTTCTTGCAGAATGTGAATCACGTCTTCCAGTCGCTTGAGCGGACGGAAGTTCGAGCTATGAAACAAAAGCGGCTCGCGCGGTAGGGGCGACTGTGGCGGCGGAACAAAGTGCGCGGTGTCGACAAAGTTGGGAATCACAGCGATGCGAGTACTCGACGGCAAACCCAGCGCGTGGTGTGCCATCTCGGCCAAAAAATGGGAGGGCGCAGTCAGTCCATCGCAGCGCTTCAGCGAAAGACGAGTCATCGCGACCAGCGCCGGATCGCTGCCGACTTGGGTGATGTCTGTGCCATGAAGCGTTGTGATGACGCGCGGGGGTTGCTGCCCCTGATCGTTGAGAAGTTCGCGCGCCAGCAAGGCACTGGTCGCGTGGGGGACGGCGTAGTGCAGGTGGAGCAGCTCGAGCCCGGCTTGGGCACTCACCTGCGCGAGGCTGCTCGCCAGCGCCAGCGGATACGCACCAAGATGGGGTAGGGGGTAGTCCGGAATCACGACGCGATGAAAGGAGAGTCGTTGGGAATGGGTAGTTAGGCTCTCATTCCTAAGCAAATCAGGAGGCAGCAGTCGCGCCGGCAGGTCGTAGCAGATGAAGTGAACGTGATGACCACGCTCCGCCAGCGCCAGACCAATCTCTGTGGCAATGATGCCGCTGCCGCCGGTGGTGGGAAAACAGGTGATGCCGATGCGAAGCGGCGCGTCGCTCATAGCTCCAGTTCCCGAACCGCATAGATTTCAGAAAACGGACTCTGCTCACGCAGACTGTGCAGCACCAATTCCTTGAAGGGAAGGAGTCCCACGCGACTCGCAAAGTAGGGCAGCGAATAGACCCGCTCTTGCGGTACACCGTCGGGAAATAGCAGAGTCTGGAGTCTGTCGATGCGGTCGCTGTGTACGCGATCACGTTCGTGCAAGCGCCGCTGGTACTTTCCAATTAAGCGATCCACGTTGATCCGCAGCGAGCGGCGCGTTCGTTCCACAGCGTCCGTGAGCGATTTCTCTTGCGCGGCCAGGGTGGTGAGCTGCGTCTCTGCATCGGCCAGAATTTTCTGGCGCAGCGTCGAAAGGTTGGGAGGTGCAGACTGCGGTTCGGGGGCGATTCGTGGGATTTGATCGAGCAGCGCAGTCCGCGACGCTTCGATCTGGGCAGCAGGAAACGCGAGCTTGCGCAGCAGCGATCGACAGGCGTCATCGGTACAACGAAATCTTGCGCGCGGCAGAAACAGACAGGGAGGAACCGACAGCTGCTCGTACAGCGGCGCAAGCTGGGCAAAGTAGTTCAGCTCGCCGGGTCCTCCCACGTACATTGCCGTCGGCAGCAGGGAGTCCTGTACCAGCGGACGAAGCAGCGCCGAGGTACCAAAGCGCAGCGGCTCGCGATCGAGAATTGTCAGCAGGTCTGCTTCCGAATAGCGCAGCTCGGGCAGCGGATCGCGACCAGTCTGCGGAGGCAATAGCCAGCCGTTGTCATGGTGAATGAGGCGATAGCGCGGCCCCGTCGGTCCCGTCGGATGGAAGAACAGCAGAGAGGTATCGGGGCGGACTCGCACTTGCGCGGCAAAGCCCTTTGCTCGCAGCGCATCGGTTCGTGTGAGCATCGCTGTGTTGATCTCTCTGTGCATCATGAGCGAGCGCCGATACAGCGGACTGGCCAGCTCGGCAACTATGGGCTGTCGGGGGTCCAGAAACAGCAGTCCCTCGTCGGAAAAGATCGCGGCCAGCAGTCCGGAAAAAGCGCTCACCAGCGACACTCCGGCGCGGTAGTGCTGGGTCAACTGATCGAGAAAAGGAATCGCGTGGGGAAGCTCGCTGAGCGCTTCTCGAAGTAGGCTAAGCTGGGTCTCGATCTCCGGTCCTAGACAGAGATGCTCGACCGAGATCCGCGACTCGGGCCGTGGTGCAAGCTGTAGCGTAAGCGGCGAATCCTGCGGCCTATACACCACACAGTGATCGATCTCGGCAAAGTCGTGGTCCTCGGTCTGTAGCCAAAACAGGGGCAGACAGCGCACCCCCGATTCCTGCGAGAGCTGGTGCGCTGCCGCAATCGCCGTCGCTGCTTTGTAAATCGTATAGAGCGGACCGAGCAACAGCCCAAGCTGCTGACCCGTCACCACCAGCGCGTAGCCTCCCGACGGAGACGCCAGCGCCTCCAGGTGGGCCTTTCGCGCCGAGCTTGGACCAAGCGCCTCGTTCTGCGTGCGCAGCTCTGCCAAGAGTCGTGGGTCGATCGGACGCTGGGCGGCCCGCAGCGCACTTATCAGCCGCGCCGCAGGGTCACGAAAATCGCCCGCTAGAAAACCCGCAGCCTCAGCTGAGCGGGCCAAGAACGCAGACGAAAAGGCGACATCCATAATGGGAGCCACTCTACGCCACAGCGTATTTTGCGGGGCGCAGAACGTGGTAGTTTTAGGGCTCCGATGGGGGCTTTTGCGATGGGTGATTTCGATCGGTCAGCGAGCCGGCGGCCAGTCTGCGGGGGCACGATCATGCGGCGTCTGCTGGTGGTAGGAATCCTCAGTGGCGGGCTGTGGTGCTCGACGGCAAGTGCTCTGACCACGAAGTTTAGCGAGCTACCACCGCTGCCCGAAAAGCCGAGTCCACGTGCGCCAAGCACTCCGCCAGACCTCCTCAACCTGGAACTGGCGGCGGGCGGCGCGTATGGCTGGCTCCTCTCCGATTCGCTGTTCGCTGGCTGTGTCGCCGCGAAAGTGACGAAGGAAGGTCCGCGCTTTGTGCTGGGCTGGGGACTGTCAACCTGTGTGGGCCGAACGCTGATCGGACTTGTGACCGCGCCGCTTGCGCTGGGCTTTCACTTTGATGGGATTGTGAAGCCGTGGCTGCGTTTGGGACTGAGTCTGACCGGCGGTGCGCTCATGCTACGACGGAGCACCACCGGCACGTTGGCGTATGGCAGCGTCGGACTGTACGGTGAGGCAAAGTTTGACGTCTATCGCGCCGACAAGGGACGCACGCTGTTTGTGTTCGTGAAGGGTGGTGGCGAGATCCTGCCGACCGCCGTCAGCTTCATGCCGCTTCTGATCACGGGAATTGGTCTGCGGATGACGCGCAGTGCTGCTGGCAGCCCGCGTTAGGAGTCCACCATGCACAGTCCGCTGAGTCCTTCTCCGCGACGCACAGTGACTTCGGTTCTGCGCTGGTCGCTTGTGTTTGTGATGCTGGCCGTCCGACCACTCGGTCCGGCGTGCGGTCGGGCCGACGAGTTCCAGTGCGAAGAGGCCGCCCAATACCTGTCCACTTGCTGCGGCGCTTCTCTTCCTCTGCACTGCACCTACGAGCGCGCGGTCAACGTCGATTCAACGGGCTGCGGAGTCTCGCGAACTACCATCAGCACCACCACGACCACTGAGGTTGATCTTCAGCCAGCGGTCGCCGCCTGTCTGCTCGGTCGAACCTGCGACGAGATTCGCAGCTCGGGGGCCTGCACGGTGTCTGGCTGGCTACTGCCCGTAAAGTGTTCCACGAAGACCGGAACCTGCCTGACCGATCCGTCCACCGGCATGCTCTCCACCACCGACTGCAATCAAACCACCGAGTGCAGCTCTCCCTCGCAGAGCGGAATCTGCACGAGCTATCGACAGAGCGCGGCCTGCGACGCACTCCAGCTGCTGACGTGTGATTAGAAAGGGACGGAGCAGAAGCGCCTAGTCGCGTTCCAGGTAGGTGTAGCCCGAGAGTCCTTGCTCGTAGATGCGCAAAAGATGGCGGCTCTCTTCCAGCGTCATGCGGCGATGACGGAGCGCGTGTTCCACCGAGCGGCGCAGACGCGTCGTCATCTCTTCGCGAGAGTAACCGACGTACTTGAGCACATCGGTCACCGTGTCGCCCGTCACCACATGCTCGATGTGATACCCACCGCCCGAGGCACACGCGACGTGTACGGTGTTGGTGTCGCCAAACAGGTTGTGCAGGTCGCCCAGGATTTCTTGGTAGGCACCGACCATGAACATCCCGATGTAGTAATCGCCTTCGGTCAGCGGGTGCAGCTCGAGGACGTTTTTGACCTCGCGCGGGTCGATGAACTGGTCGATCTTGCCGTCGGAATCGCAGGTGATATCGGCCAGCACGGCCCGCCGCGACGGCTCCTCATTGAGCCTGTGAATCGGCATGATTGGGAACAGCTGATCAACCGCCCACGAGTCCGGCAGCGACTGAAACATCGAGAAGTTGCAGAAGTAGGTATCTGACAGCGCGTGCTCCAGACCCTCGAGATCCTCGGGAACGTGCGGCAGGTCACGCAGAATGCGCAGCACTTTCTGACACAGCGCCCAAAAGATGTCCTCGGCAATCACGCGATCTGCCAGCGACAGGTGACCGAGCGCGAACAGCGTCAGACACTCGTCTTTGTACTCAATGGCGTCGTGGTAGATCTCCAGGAAGTTCTTGCGGGTCACGTCGCGATAGGAATCGAACAGGTGACGGACCACCTGCGCCGCGTTCTCGGGCAAAGACTCCGGTAGCTTGCCGACCGCGAACTCACTGACGCCAAGCACGTCGACCACCAGCACCGCATGATGCGCCACCACCGCGCGACCCGACTCCGAAACAATCGTCGGATGGGCAATCCCGGCAGCGTCGCACAGCTCCATCAAGCTATAGACAATGTCGTTTGCGTACTCTTGCAGCGAGTAGTTCATCGACGAGCTGAAGTTGGTCTGGGAGCCGTCATAGTCCACCCCCAGTCCGCCGCCCACGTCGAGATATTGCAGAGGTGCCCCCATCTTCGACAGCTCGACGAAGAAGCGGCCCGCCTCACGCATCGCATTCTTGATCGACCGAATCGACGAGATCTGGCTGCCCAAGTGAAAGTGCAGAAGCTCGAAGCTGTCGAGCAGCCCTTCGGCCTTGAGGTAGGTCATCGCCTCGAGCATCTCGCGACTGGACAGACCGAACTTGCTGCGATCCCCACCCGAGGCTTCCCAGCGACCCGAGCCCCGCGTCGCCAGCTTGGCGCGAATGCCAATCCGAGGCTTGATGTTGTTGCGGCGCGCAATGGTCGCAATCAGTGGCAGCTCAGAGTATTTCTCGACGACAAGAATGATGTTGCGGCCCAGCTTGCTGGCGAGCAGCGCACTCTCGACGTACTCCTCGTCTTTGTAGCCGTTGCAGATGATGAGCGCGTCTTCGTCGTCGAGCATCGCAATGACGGTGAGCAGCTCGGGCTTGCTGCCGGCTTCCAGTCCGTAGTGGAAAGGGCGGCCATACTCGACGATCTGCTCGACGACGTAGCGGTCCTGGTTGACCTTGATTGGATAGACACCGCGGTACCGGCCTTTGTAGCCATACTCGGTGATGGCACTGCCGAAGGCTTGGTTTAGCTCGACGATGCGCGTCTTGAGAATCTCGGGAAAGCGAATCAGCAGCGGCAGGCCAATGCCACGCTCGCGAACCTCGTCGACCAGCTCCTTGAGGTCGATGCCATGGTTCAAGCCGTTGGCGACGTCACTCGGGAACGCGATGATGTTGCCACCATCATTGATGTCGAAGTGCTGACCACCCCACTTGCGTACCGCGTACGTCTCTCGGGAATCAGCCACGGACCAACGGCGAGGAATCGAACCAGTCGAGTGCATCTTCTAGGGGCTCCTTCGACGGGCTGGATGGCCGGTGCAACGGCACCTTCAGCACACCAGACCGTAAACGGGCCGCAGGATGAACGGACGGTTTCGCGCTGGCAATCAAAAAGTGCGGCGACGGCAATTGTGGCCCTTGCTTCGCAAGTTCGCTGATACACTAAGCGAGTTTTTTCGCTAAACGTCGGCGCCAAGCTTTGTGGGGGACACGATGGTGGATCGGAACACACCGATCGGAGAGCACACGGTTCGGGAAGTCGCGCTGGCCATGCCGATCGCCGTGCCGGTGTTCGCGCACGTCGGCATTGAGTATGCTTGCGGCGGTGATCTGCGGGTCGCGGAGGCCTGCCGGCAAGTGGGGCTCACGATCGAAGCGCTGTGGGCGCTGATTGAGGAGGCCGCGAGCCAGCCGGTTCCAAACGACCTGGAGTTTTGGCACAACGCCTCGCCGGTCTCGCTGATGGATCACATCGTCCATCGCTACCACGAGCCGCTGCGCAAAGAGCTTTCGCGACTGGAATCGATCGCCGCCAAGGTCTCGGGTCGCTATGGCGCGGCGCACCCGCAGGTCCAGACGATGCAAAGGCTGATCACGTCGCTGCATCGCGACATGGAGCTGCATATGGTCAAAGAGGAGCGGGTGCTGTTTCCGCTCATCAAGCGGCTTGATGCAACGCTGGGACGAGGACTGACCGACCAAGCGACCGCTCACCAGCTGCTGCCGCCGCTGCGCCTGATGCTGACCGACCACGACGGGATCATGGACTTGGTGCGAGCGCTGCGCGAACAGAGCGATGGCTACAGCGTGCCGCCCGGGGTCTCGGCGAGCTATCACCTGCTGTGCTCGGGGCTGCGCGGCCTTCAGAACGACCTTCAGCTGCACCTGCATCTCGAAAACAACGTTCTGTTTGGGGCCGCCCGCGACATGTTGGTCGCCTGCGGACTGTAGCTGGCGCTTCGGCTCTTTACGATTGGGCGCGTCGCTGCTACGGTCTGCGCGATGTCGCGGTCTGATGCGGAAAGTGGCCCAGTCTCGACGGTAAGCGAGCGGGTGAAAGCGGGGATGGGGCCTGGTTCGGGTCCGGTTCAGCGGCCACCAAATGATCCGCAAGCTCTGCCGATCCTGGTGGTCGACGATGAGGCCGACAACCTTGACGCCTTCCGCTTCAACTTCCGCAAGGGCTTTCGCATCCTGACCGCGCAGTCGGCGCAAGAGGGACTCGAGCTTCTGTCGCGCGAACGGGTGGCGGTCATCGTCGCGGACCAGCGAATGCCGAAGCTCACCGGGCTCCAGTTTTTGGAGCGAGCGAAGGCGCTGGCGCCGCTGGCGGTGCCGATCATTGTGACGGCCTATACCGACGTGGATGTGCTCATCGAAGCCATCAACAGCGGTCACATTTATCGCTACATCACCAAGCCCTGGGACGGCAAAGAGCTGCGCGGGGTGCTGCTCCAAGCGCTCGAGCGGTATCAGCTGCTCCAAGAGAATGCCCGTCTGAGCGAACAGCTCGCCCACTACGCCGGCTATCTCGAAAAGGAGCTGCATGGCGCGGTCGATTTTGGTCAGCTCGTTGGGGAGTCACCGGCGCTGGTGGCGGCGCTCCAGCGAGTCGAGCAGGTCGCCCGCACCCACGCCACCGTGCTGTTGCGCGGCGAGAGTGGTACCGGCAAGGAGCTGGTCGCCCATGCCATCCACATCAATTCGCCACGGAGCAACCGGCCGTTTGTGCGGGTCAGCTGTGCAGCGCTGGCGGCGGGTGTGCTGGAGTCTGAGCTGTTTGGTCACGAGCGCGGCGCGTTTACCGGAGCCGTCGCGCGACACCCCGGACGGTTCGAGCTGGCCGACGGAGGTACGATCTTTCTCGACGAAATTGGCGACCTGCCGATGGAGGTTCAGGTCAAGCTGCTGCGCGTCCTGCAAGAGCGATCCTTCGAGCGAGTCGGCGGCAGCGAGACCATTTCCGTCGATGTGCGGGTGATTTCAGCGACTCATCGCGATCTCGAAGCGATGATCACCGACGGCAAGTTCCGCGAGGATCTCTACTACCGGCTCAATGTCTTCCCGATTGAGCTGCCGCCGCTGCGCGAGCGGATGACGGATCTGCCGGCGCTCTGCCAGCACTTTTTGCACAAGTGGCGACGGCATGCCGTGCAGCACGTCACTTCAATAAGTCCCGACGCGCTGCGCTACCTGTCGCAGTACGAGTTCCCCGGCAACGTGCGCGAACTGGAAAATCTGATCGAGCGAGCGCTCATTCTCGCGCAGGGTCCCGAGATCACGCCCGCCGAGCTGGAGTTTGCCCGCCCTGGCTCACGGAGCGGCGCGGCGCTTGTGCCTCGTCTGCCCAAGGTAGTGCCGCCTCCAGCGCCGATTCACGTTGGCAATGAAGCGTCGCACGATCCACCGTCGCGCTCCCTAGCCGACCGGCTGCTGGAACAAGAGCGGGCCGAGATCCTCTCGGCCATCGAGCGCTCCGAGGGCAACATTGCCCAAGCGGCGCGCCTCCTCGGCATCAACCGCAGCACCCTCTACTACCGGCTCCGCAAGAACGAGCTTCTGCATCTTCTGCCGACTCGTCCGGAGCTTCTGTCCCCGATTCCGTGAGGCCCATCGGTGCAACCATTTTTCCCATCGCTGCTCTGCGCTGCGCTCTGTCTTGTGCTGTTCACCACCATTGCCAGCGTCGACGGCCTGTATTTTCATCTGTTCCGCTACCGTCTGTGGGAACGCCCAGTTTCTCAATACGAACACAAGCTGCACACGCTCAACGCGGTGTTGTTTGTGCCGCAGGTCGGGCTCCTGTTCTGTCTGCAACCAAGCGGGCTGTGGCTGTGGCTTTTGCTGGCGCTGTTTGTGCTGACGATGGGGGTCGAGATGGCCGATGTGCTGTGCGAGGAAGCGAGCCGGCGCGACCTCGGCGGCCTGACCAGCGTCGAGTACCTGATGCACTTTCTGATGGCGGGGCTGCGCTTTGGCTGGGTGATGCCGCTGCTCTTTGGGCTGCCGGGAGTGGCGTGGGCGCCGGAGCAGACTGCGATTGGCGGACGCGCGCTGTGGATGATGCTGATCGGCGCGAGCATTGCGCTGCCGGCGATCGTGATTGCCGTCGTTCATGTGGTGCTGGCGCTGCGCAAGCCGCAGCCGGCCACGCCCGAGTCGCGGTGACCGTCAGCCCCTGCGGAGCGGCCAAGGTGATACGATGGATTTGATGCGCATGGCACCGCCCCGTCGGAAAAACCGACCCCAGCGACCTCTCCCGGGGCCTGGACAGTCGCGGGAGCTGCGTTCGTTTCTGTGTGTCGATTTGCGCAGCGTGGAGAACAACTGGAATCAAAAGCCCGTCGATGAGCTGCGGACCATCAGTCGCGGCAGTCGGATTGGGGCGCTGCTGACCACGCTGGATCTCGACCCACGGCATCCACTTGGCAAAAACTCGCAGCGGCTGCCGGCGGAGCGAGCGTTTGCGCTATTCGATGCGCTGTGCGAGGAACTGGCCGACTCGGTGCTGTTCGATGTGCCGTCGGTGGCATGGCGACCGCTGCTGTCGATCCTTCTGCCGTCGGAGAGCGCCGAGTGTCCGTATCCCAAGGAGCTGCATACCGCGCAAAGTGACGGCGAAGGGCTGCTGCTGCTCGTCGATGGACGCTTGGCCGCTGAGACCGCTACGGTGGCGCTACAGCCAAGCTCGCTGCCGAGTCGCGACGAATTGCTCGACCCCCAGCTGTGGACCGACGTGCGACTGGCCGTGCTGCCGATGCTCGAGTCCGTGCGCGACAAGAGTCGCAGCCTGCTGATGGAAAGCTAGCGACAGATCCGGCAGGCTTACCGTCGAACTTCGTTTTGCAGATAGCGGATGATGTCCGACGACTCGTAAAGCGGCTTTCCGTTGACAAACAGACACGGTACTTGCTTGCTGCCGCCGACTCGGATCAGCTCGGCGAGCGCGGCGGGATCTTGGCGAATGTTGCGCATCGGAATCTCCAGTCCCAGCGACTTCATCGACGCCATCACACGCAGGCAGTACGGACAGGTCTCGTACATGTACAGCACAAGGTCGAGCGGTCGGCCTGTGCGATCAGTAAGCGAAGAGCTCATGATGCACAGTGTTACTGATTCGGCGGTGGTGGAGGCGGTGCAACGGGCGGTGGCGTTGGCAGAGCCGGCAGCGGCGGACTTGCGGTCTGGACTGGCGGCACAGCTGGGGGCGATGGAACGGCGGCAGCAGGCTCGGGGCAGCCTCGATGCGCAGCAATACCAGGGACGTCCGGACAGAGATCCACCGTGTCGAGGATTCCGTCCTTGTCGAGATCGGGAAGTCCCGACGGTGGCGCAGCCTGCTTGAACGAGCCAAAGCGACCGAAGACACCGAGCGAGATTTCTCCATCGGCAGCCATCGACGGCCCACCGACCACACCCTTGTGAAGCAGCGCCCTTCCGTCGAGTCGCAGGCCCCAGTTCTTCCCAACATCGACCTTCAGACCCGCGCCCACTCCGACGCTGTAGGTCGTGTCTTGCGCCAGCACGGCGACGTTCGACGACGAGGTGGTAAAGCCGCCAATCCCCGCCAGCACAAACGGTCGCACCCGCCCGGTCAAAATGTGCAGCAGGCCTTGCAGACGGTAGCCGAAGCCCAGCACCTGCGCGGAGCGCTGTTCGCTCTTGGTGAACGACGGCGCCAGACCCAGCTCCGTCTCGAGCATGAACCGAGGGTGGATGCCGACGCCGAGTCGAATTCCCAACAGCCCTCCGTGGGCGATCTGGCTGTCGACGCTGGCACTCAGTCTTCCGACGCCGGTCTCCGGGTTCCACAGGTGGGCTCCGCCGAAGACTCCTAGCTCGTATTCGGGAGAGTAATCGGCGCGAGCGGTGCCGGCAATGGCCAGTCCAAACACCACTGCCAGCGTCGAGAGCGTCTTCTTCATGTAGGCCTCCAATGCTCGGCTTGAATACGCGGCGGCGGCTGGCCCGGGTGCGACTGAACCGAGCGCAAGCCGCTGGACCGGAGGTATTCTAGCGCGCTACATCGCGCACGCAAAAACTCCCCTGCGGCGATTTTGCCGGCCTTTCGCGTGTAATCTGATGTCCGCTCAACCCCTCTCGGAGATTCCTCATGTCACGTCCCTGGTTCCTCTCGCTGTTGCTGTCTTTTGGCGTACTGACCACCTCGCTGCTTGGTTCCGCCCGCGCCAGCTTCTATCCGCCCAGCTACGTCATCGAGACCACCTGCCACAGCGACGGCGCCGTCGAGGTTTGCGCGCTCAATCAGCGCTATGGCATGCCGCAGCTGGTGGTGCGCTATCGAGGGACGCTGCTGGGGACGCAATGGGGACGGATTTCGACCTATGTGAAGCTCAACGGGCGCGACGGTACGTTCCGCATGCAAAACGCCAGCTATCAGGAGTCGGTCAAGCTCGGTGATCCGCAAGAGGAGTACATCTGCTCAATCCCCGACAGTCTCCATCCCGAGTGGACGCCGGCGCCTCCGGGGCGACTGTGTCCGCTGCCCGCGCAGCCTGGGGGCGGTACGACCTGGTACTACCTGCCTGCTCCCGACGCTGAGCGCGCACTGTTTTTCTATGCCCGCGATGGCTTTGGCTCGGCCAACAGCTGGGATGTGGAGGTCGCATTCGTTGCTGATGATGGACAGTGGGACTCGAAGTTCGGTGCCAACTATCGCTTCACCTTTGCGCGCTGAGCGACGTGATACGCTTGCAAAGATGACTCAGCAAGCAGCTTCGGTGGCACTGGTGACCGGCGCGAGTCGCGGCATCGGTGCAGAGACGGCGCGGCAGCTCGCCCGCCACGGCTATCTGGTCCTGGTCGGTGCGCGGGAACTGTCGGCAGGTGAGTCAGTTGCCGAGGCGATTCGTCTTCAGGGCGGTCAGGCCCACGCTGTTTCGCTCGATGTCACTGACGCGCAGTCGGTGGTCGCAGCGGTGAAGGCGGTCCGCGAGCGCTTCGCTGGACTCGACGCGCTCATCAACAATGCCGGCGTAGCGCTGTCCGGTTTCAATCACGGGGTGGTCCAGCAGACCCTCGCCGTCAATTTCTACGGGGCGATGCAAGTCACCGACGGATTTCTCCAGCTGCTGCGTCCGCATGGTCGAATCGTGATGTTGTCGAGTGGCATGGCGGATCGCTCTGTCCTTGGGCCGGACCTGTGCGCACACTTCTCGAAGGCCCTGTCGCGGGCAGAGCTTACGTCGCTAGTCGAAGAGTTTGCGCAAGCAGTGGCCGACGGAACTCACAGCAAACTCGGCTGGCCTTCGTCGGCGTATCGCATCTCGAAAATGGCGCTCAATATGCTGACGGAGACCCTGGCGCGAGAGCAGCAGCACGATCCTCGACGACTGCTCATCAATGCGTGCTGTCCGGGGTGGGTGAAGACCGATATGGGCGGAGAGCAAGCGGATCGCTCCATCGAGGAAGGATCCGATACGCCGGTCTGGCTGGCGATGCTGCCACCCGACGGTCCAAGTGGAGGCTTCTTTCGGGATCGCGCGGCGGCGAGCTGGTAACGCTATTTGCAGCGTGCGAGCGCGCCGGCGGCGCCGTCGGTCTTGAGGTCGCCACCCTGCGGCTCATCCCAGCAGTTGCCCTGGCCGCTGCCGTCCCACATCACGTCGGCGCCGTTGAGCTTGACCGGGGCGCCGTTCACGTACGCAGAGTCGGGCGCCTTGCCGTTGCCGAGGTAGGTGTTCCCGGCGATGCGGACGCGATCACTGTTTGGCTCGACATCGAGCTTGGTGGGATCGGTGAAGAACAGCTGTAAGCCAATCAGCGCCACGCCCGTCGAGCCGTTGTCAGTGATTTCGTTCTTTTCGACGACGGTGTTGTCCGCTCCCATGATGCCGATGCCGATGCCATAAGGCAGCTTGGCGACGAAGGCGTTGGGGTCGGCAAAGTTCTTCAGGTTGTTGCGATAGGTCTTGTTGTTGCGAATCGTGCAGTCGCGACCCTCTTTGCTCGGGTTGTTGGGGAGCACGAACGCCATGATGCCGGCGGTGTTGTCGTGAACGTCGTTGTTCTCGACGAGCGCCGTGACGGTGTTTTCGATCTCGATGCCAGCGACGTTGCCGTAGACGTGGTTGCCACGGACAGTGGCACGGCGGCTCTGACCGACGTAGATGCCGGCGTCGTTGATGCCGGTGGTGGTGCAGTCTTCGACGAGGATGTCCTCGGACTCGACGGGGTAGACGCCGTAGTGGCCGGTCTTGTCGGCGGTGAGGTTGCGCAGCGTGACGCCGATGCTCTTGCTGGCGGTGACGCCGTTGCCGCTGTAGTTGCGGACGGTGATGCCATCCATGGTGAAGCGCGAGCCGCTCACGATGACCGCGTCCTTGCGCTGCTTGCCACCGTCGAGATTGCCGTCGAGGATGACGCGCTCGTCGGGGTGCTCGGATGACGTGACGCCGACCAGCATCACACCGCTGCGATCGATGGCAACCGTCTCGCGATAGGTGCCGGGGCGGACCTTGATCACCCAGCGCGTCGCGTCGGTGGGCATGTCGAAGACCGCCTGCGTGATCGATCCACCGGGCTCGACCGTGACATCGGCATGGCCGCTCGCGACACAGTCCCGTCGCTCACTTGCGTCGAGCGCGCCGGTGTAGCAGGCGTAGAGGTTTTTTTCGGCGCACCCAGACAGTCCACACAGGCCCAGCGCAGCAAGACTCAAGAGGGTCGCTTCTCTCAACATGATCATGGCTTCCTTTCGTCGGTGGATCGAGCGTGCGGGAATTCCGCGCGCGGCTACTGCGGAAGAGGTCCCGTGGCGAGTGGAAGCCCGGATGGCACGGCCTTGGGCATTTCGGGAAGCAGCGACTCGTCGGTGAGCGCTTCCAGGAAGGACTTCAGATCGGTTTTCTCTTCGTCGCTCAGGTCAAACTTGCGAATCTTGTCGTCGACGTTGTCGAGCTTGAAGCCCCGCCCGAGACCGCCGCCCTTTGCATAAAATTCCAGCACTTCATCGAGCGTCTTGAGGGACCCATTGTGCATATACGGCGCGGTCTTGGCGACATTGCGCAGCGTCGGGACGCGGAACGCTCTCTCATAGGCGGTGCCGGGCATGATCATCGCTCGACCGCGATCCTCATCGACCTTTGTCGGATCGAACAGCGACGGCACCCCGAGCACTTTGTACTCCTTCATCGCAAACGTCGGGATCTCGTGGCACTCGAAGCAGCGGGTGCTGACCGAGCGGAACAGGTTGAGGCCGCGCACAGCCGATTCATTCATGGCGCTGCGATCTCCGGCGGCGTAGCGGTCAAATGGCGAGCTGACCGAGGCAATCGTGCGCTCGAAGGCGGCGATGGCGCTGGCGATGTTGTCGAAGCTGACTGCGGAACCGCTCGTCCCCTTGAAGGCCTCGTCGAAGCGGCGGCTGTACTCGGGAATAGCTTTCAGCTCAGCGACGAGCCGCACCGGATCTTCATCCATTTCGATCGGATTTTGGATCGGTCCCTTGGCCTGATCCTCGAGAGTTCGCGCGCGGCCATCCCAGAACTGTTCGTTGTTCCACGCGGCATTCCAGATCGTCGGTGCGCTGCGTCCGCCTTGCTGTTTGCGGATTCCCGTCGCGACCGGGCGGTTGTCTGTAAAGCCGTTGGCCGGGTGGTGGCAGTGCGCGCACGAGACGCTGTTGTCCCCCGAGAGGATGGGGTCAAAGTAGAGCAGTCGGCCCAGCTCGATGCGTTCGGGAGTGGTCAGGGCGCCCGATGGACGGTTCATGGCAGGGAAGGCTTGTTCGAGACCGCTGCGGGGAGTTCGTCCGTCCGAGAGCGGCGTGATGACCTCGCACTCGCCGATGCCACTGCGCGGGTCGTGCCAGATGGTGCGCAGGCCGGGTGGGCAGTTGAGCTGAGCCATGTCGCCGGACAGACCACAGCCGCCGAGGAGTCCCAAGAGGACACTGGTCACCAGACCGGCGCTTCCTCCGCCGACGCACAGACGGTCAGGCCCACCAAAACCACATTTCGCAGCACGCATGTCGGGAACCTACGATCGCAACCATCTCGGTGGCAACCCCAAGCAGGCCGAGGCTTGCACTCGGGGTCTGGGATTGGGCATGCTGCTGCCCATGCCATCGACCAAGCTGATTCGCACCGAGCGCGCGATCTGTCTGTTCGCAGAGACCCTGTTTTCGGATGAGAGCGGCCCACCGCCGCGAGAACGGGTCGAGCTGATTTCGGAGGATGCGGCGAGCCTGGTGTCCTTGTCGACGGAACGCGCACGGCTGATGTTTCAGATCAGCCTGTTTCTGGTGGTGTGGGCGGCTCCGCTGTTCATCAGACGGGCGCCCGGTCTGCATCGGCTCCCACTCGCCGCTCGCGTGGCCGCGCTGGAGGCGATGGAGCGAAATGCCATGGGGGCGGCACTGGTGCTGGCAATCAAAGCAATCCTCTGCATGCTCTGGTACGAGCATCCTGACGGAGCGGCGTCGGTCGGGGCTGATCCACAAAGTCAACCTGGCGTGCGCAGACTGCCGGTTCTCTCGGGAGGTGTCTCGTGAGTCTCGTCGAAGGCCGGACGCTGTGCGGAGTCTCAAAGCCGCTCGAGCTGGACGCAGATGTGGTGATTGTCGGGTCGGGAGCAAGTGGCGCTGTCGTCGCTGCGGAGCTGGCCGAAGCGGGTAGCAAGGTCGTGATCTTGGAAGAAGGTCCCCATCTCTCGCCGAGCGCGCTGGCGCAGTTTCGGCCTTCGGATACGATCCGTCGAGGCTGGCGCGAAGCGGGCATGTCGTTCTCTGTTCCCATCGGGGACAGTCCCGCCATCAACCTCATGGTCGGTCGTTGCGTCGGTGGATCGTCGGTGATGACCGGCGGCGTGTGCTTCCGAACGCCCGATCACATCCTTCACTCGTGGGTCGAGGAGCTGGGTCTGCGCTCGCTGTCTCCAGAGCTGATGTCGCCGTTTTTTTCCGAGGTCGAGCGACGCTGTCACATCGAGCTGGTGCCCGAGCACATGCGCTCACGCTCGACGGTGCTCTATGGCCAGGGCGCCGAGCGGCTCGGCTATTCGCTGCGGCCCAATCATCGCAACACCAAGGACTGCGACGGCTGTTCGCGCTGCAACTTCGGCTGTCCGCATCAAGCCAAGTGGAGCGTCGATCTGACCTACCTCCCGAGGGCACGGGCCGCTGGTGCCGAGATCTTCGCCGATGCGCTGGTCGAGCAGATCCTGCTGCGCGGGGATCAAGCGACCGGCGTTGCGGGCCGACTTCTCGACGAGAACGGCAAGCCGCAGCGACGCTTTGTGGTGTGGGCACGGCGGGTGATTCTGGCCTGTGGCGGTATGCATACTCCGCGCCTCCTGCAAGACACGGGCATCGCCGCCCGACTGACGGCGGTGGGCGAGGGCATGACGCTGCATCCGAGCATGCGGGTGATGGCGCGCTTCGACGAGCCGGTCTATGGCTGGCGGGGAGCGCTCCAGAGTGCTCATTCCGAGGCCTTTGTCGACGAACGAATCACGCTGATGAGCGTCTTTGTGCCGACCGGCGTGCTCGCGGCGACGCTCCCCGGAATTGGACACAGTCATAAGCGACGGGCAGAAATGGCACCGTACCTGGCGGTGTTTGGCGGGCTGATTCACGACGATCCGGGCGGACGGGTGTTGTCGCGTCGCTCGCCGCTCGGTCTGCTGATGGGTCGTACCGAGCCAGTGGTTACCTATCGAATGTCACAGCGCGATCGTCGCGGCGTCAGTCGCATGCTGCGCATTCTCGCCGACACGTTCTTTGCGGCGGGGGCGCGCGAGGTCTTCTTGCCGATTCTCGGCGGTCCACCGGGCTTTCCCGACGGGGGACTGCGACCTGACGATCTGCGGCAGATCGACCTCGACAAGATTCCCAGCCAGCGCTTCGAGTGTGCGTCGCAACATCCTCTCGGCTCGTGTCGCATGGGTCTGTCGAGCGATGACGCTGTGGTCGACGAGTACGGTCAGGTCTTCGGTCTGCGCGAGCTGTTCATCGTCGACTCAAGCATCTTGCCGAGCAGCCTCGGCGTAAATCCGCAGGTCACGGTGATGGCGATGGCCACCCGCCTCGCCGAACAGCTCCGGGACCGACCTCTCCCGCCACGGGCTTAGCTTGGGTCTTGTCGCCATACGTGGTGATGCCAAAATGGGCACATGGCGATGCAGAACTTGCGGGACAAGCTGCTCAAGGCAGGGCTGGTCGATAAAAAGCAGAAGGTCTTGGCGGATACCCAGGACCGACGGGAAAAGAAGCAACGCGGCGCCGACGAGCTAGCCGCGGAAGAAGCCGAAAAGCAGCGACTGTTCGCGGAGAAGCAAGCTGCCGAGGCCGAGGAGCGCAGGCAAGCGGACCTCGCGAAGGCCACCGAGCGGGCCCATCGGGACGCCGCCCATCGGATTCGCAACATCTGCGATCGCTGGGCGGTGCGGGTGACGCGTCCAGGGCAGCGACGGTTCTACTTTGTGCAGCGGTCAGGACGAGTCGGTTATCTGTGGCTGCCCGATGCGCTGTGCGATCAGCTATGCCTCGGTGCGCTGGCGATCATCGAGAGGATTCCGGCGGAGGAGATCGCGGAGCTGGCGAATCGGCCCAAGCCTATCATTCGCAAGCCGCGAAGCCTGCTGCAACAGCTGGTCAGTCAGGTCAAAAAGGGCGAGATGCAGTTTGTCAGCGAGGAGACCCACGTCCTTGTCGCACCGGAGCCGACCGAGCGCATCCTCGCCATTGACCCGTCGGCGGTACGCTTCTGGGCGCGCAGTCAGAAACCGCTCGGCTACGTCACCGAGACCGGCGAGTCCGCGGCAGCTGTTACCGCATAAGGGTCCTTTCGCAGCATCAGCCACAGCGCCAGCACGATGCCTCCGAGCGAGATGATCTGGCTCGTCGACAAAAAGCCCATCAGCACCCCGCGCTCATCATCACGCCAGACCTCGACGACGATCCGCAGCACCGCGTAGAGCGCAAGACACGCGCCGGCGACGAAGCCCTCTTGGCGCTTGCGCGGCCTGACGATGAAGTAGGTAAAGCCAAACAGCAGCAGGCAGCCGAGCGACTCGTAGAGCTGCGTCGGATGGACCGGGAGCATCTGCTGGCCGGCCATGATCTGGTGGGCCTCGTACTGCGCCCTCCACGGTGAGCTGCCAATCGGGAAGCGGACGCCGAGCAGCGAGTGGGTCACTTTGCCGTAGCAGCAGCCATTTAAGTAGCAGCCGAGTCGTCCGAAAAACAGCCCGAGCAAGATCGCCGGAGCCGCCAAGTCAGCGACGCGCAGAAATCGAATCTTGGCCTTGCGAGTGAAGTACACCGCATACGTCGTCGCCATGATCAGTCCGCCGTAATACACGAGTCCGCCCCGCCACAACTTGGCCCAGGCCAGACAGTCGCGCGGCGGATAGCACAGGTGCTTGGTCGTGTCGCAGAGGTAGTCGTAGCCGCACTCGCGGGCAGTGTTGCAGTGGCGGACCAAGGCGTCAATCGCCGGTACCTTCATCGGATCGAGACAGAGGTTGACGTAGTCCATGAAATGACCGTCGACAAAGACATGCAGGATGCGCGACCCGATGACCCCAAAGATGGTCATGTACAGGTTGATGTCGATGATGTCGTCGGTGTCGAGGTCGAGCTTGCGGGCCTCACGCACCGTCAGGATGGCGGCAAACAGAAGGCCCAGCGTCAGGAACGTAAAATAGGCCGGGAACGTAACGTCCCCAAGCAGCGGCAGGGTAAATTTCCAGAGGAGCGGCTTCACAGTGCGCGCTTTAGGCCGAGGCAGGCTTCTCGGCGGCGGACGGGCTGGGTGTGGCAGGCTGCTCGTCTTCCGGCGAGAGCGGGTCACGTGGGCGGTCGATGAGGATCATTCCGACCCCAATCACCAGCGCCGCGTCGGCCACGTTGAACGTCGGCCACTCGTAGGTCTGGCTCGCCGTCGTGATCTTCCACAAGATGAAGTCGGTGACCCGACTGTACATCGCGCGATCAAACATATTGCCGATCGCACCTCCGGCGAGGAGTCCGAGCTTGACCCCCAGCCACTTGGCGTTTGCCGGCAGCCGAAACAGCCACAGGCCAATCACGCCAAGACAGACCAGCCCGATCCCAAACAGAAAGTAGCGAGCGCCGGCCTGGTTGCGAAACATCCCGAACGCCGAGCCGGGATTTTCTGAGTAGCGAAAGTCCCAATAGCCCTGGATGACCGTCTTGGGAGCCGAGATCGCCGCCGGATAACCAGCAGGCTTGAGCGTCTTGCGAGCCCAGATCTTGGTGCCTTGGTCCAAACCAAGGCTGAGCAGGAACAGCAGCAGGAAGGCGACGTATTTTGACTTCATCGTGTTAGCCGCGAGTTATATCACTTGAGGTTTCTCTTCGGCAACGCCGCGCTCCCTGCAAATATTCCGCGTGCAGGCAAATTTATGCGTGCAGGGCCGCAATTGCTTGCGCCCGCTCCGCGACTTTTTGGCGTAGCTCACTCGGCTCTTGGACCTCAACGCCGGCGCCGAAGCCGAGAATCCAGCTCACCAGCCAGTCGGAGAGCGGATTTTCGAGCGTCACTTGCAAGCTGCCATCTCGTCCCACCTGCACCCGGGCCGGATCGAAGCGCGTACGCACTTCATAGGCGAGGGCTTTGTCGAAGCGTAGCTCGATGTGCGGATGCGCCATTTCCGGCTGAAACAGCTGGTCGCGGCGGAACTTCTCGAGGTCAAAGTCGCTCGGCACCGTGAAGGTTGGCAGGTCGCTGAGCAGCACCACGTTCGACAAGCGCTCGACCTTGAAGAGGCGCGGCTCGTTGTGACGATGACAGCGACCAACCAGATACCAAGATCCGCGATGGTTGAGCAGCGCATACGGGTCAATGTGGCGCTGCTCGGTCAGGCCCCGCGACGCCGAGTGATATTTCGCAACCAGTGACCGACGGGCGGTGATGGCGCGGTGCAGATCGGAGAGCAGCGACAGCTTGTGGTGATCCTCGGTCTCGACGACCGACTCGCGCTCCAGGGCTAGCAGCTCCGGGGACGCTTCACCGAGGGCGGCACGGATCTTGGCGAGCAGGCGTGCCACCGCATCTTCATACGGACGAACGCCAGAGCCCGCGAGTGCTCGCAGCCCGAGGGTGAGCGAGAACGCTTCAGCCGCTGTGAGCCGCAGCGGTCGGGTCAGGCCCTGCGGAAGCTCCGCGTAGACGCAGTCGTCCTCGTCGTCGATCGTCAGCAGCAGAAACTCATCGGGCGCCCCAGCCGGCGGACCAACCTGCGACAGCAACTCGATGTCATCGCGGAGGGTGGTGACATCGACATCCAGCTCTTTGGACAGCTCAGCGACGGGGACGCCTTGCCGAGCGAGTACAGCCGGGACCAGGTACAGCAGGCGACGGAGACGGGCGGCGGTATCCATGGTTAGCTCCGAGCGACGGCACGAGGCAGGCTTGCTTCACTGCTGCCGGGGCTGACGTTGCGACGAGAGATGGCGCGGGCGGTCTCAGCGACGCGCTGGCGCAAAGAAATGGGCGTGAGTATGCGCAAGCTGCCCGACGCGGACAGTACCCGGCTGATCAGGTAGTCGGGATTGCCACACTCGAACTCGACGACGGTGCCGCTCTGGCCGTGGTCGTCGCCGGGACTGCGGGTTGCAGGGCCAAAGTCTTCGTCGGCCACCCACGGTGTCTCGGCGCTGACAAACAGCCGTGCCCGCACCTTGGCCTCCCGCTCGAATCGCCACGGTGAAATCGAGCCTTGCTCTTGCAGCGAGAAGTTCGCCGGGATGTCAAAGTCGGGCGTCTTCGGACGCGGCGCGACGGTGAGCTTGAGGATGCGGTCGATGCGAAAGCGTCTCAGACCCTGGGCGCGATGGCAGTAACCGACGAGCAGCCAGGCTCCTTGCCGATAGACCAAGCCGTAGGGATCGACCTCGCGCACGCTGGGACCGACGATGCTGCTCTCGCTGCCACCGGTGTCTCCGTCGGGGAGCCAGCCGCTGCCACGATGGGCGTCGTACTCGAAGGTGAGGCGCTTGCGGTTGTGAATCGCCGTTTCGACCTGCTCGAGGTGAGAGGCCAGCGAGCCCGACTTGTAGGTCGTCGGCAAGTGTACCATCACGTCGAGCTGGGACGCACTGGGCGGCGGTGCTCCAACCGACTGGGCCTGGCGGCGGGCGCGTCGACGAGCTGGCAGTCCGGACAAGTCGAACATCAGCTTGCGCACCGCTAGCTCCGCGGCGTGACGATAGGGGAAGTCGCTCTGGTGACGAACCGCTGCTGCCGTCGCCACCAACACTGCCACTTCGTCGGGGGCCAGCACCACCTCGGGGAGGCGATATTTTTGGCGGTCAATCATGTAGCCGCCTTCGCTCGGCGCATCTTCGACGTCTTCGAGGGTCACATAGCGAACCGGCACGCCCATTTCCAGCAGGGTGGCCTTGTCACGCTCGAAGGCGCGGGCGCCGGCTTCGGGCTTGGCGCTGCGATATTCCGCGAACTGTTCCTTGAGCTCCGCAAACGAGATTGGCCGACGGGAGTCAAGGAGCAGCACAACCAGATCGAGCAGCCGCTTGGTCCGAGTATCAGAGGTGGCGTGCATGGCTGCCCCGGAAGTACAGCGTCGCAGGGTGTGAAGTCAAGGGCAGGATCGCGTCCGTTTAGGTTCGCGCGTATGGACCCAGCGGGAGCGACAGCTGCACCGGACCCGTCGCAGCGGCTGATGCTGCCGCCCTGGCCTGTTCTTCACCGATAGTGTCCGCGTCGACGAGTCCGTGCAGCGAGACCCCAAGCAGGCGAATCGGGCGCTGCCCCGCGGCGGTCTTTTCCAGCAGTCCAATTGCTCGCCTGGCAAGCTGCGTTTCGTCAGCGCTGGCGAAAGGCGCCGTCTCGCTGCGGGTGATGGTCTGAAAGTTGTCGTAGCGAACCTTGAGCGTGACGGTGCGGGCGAATAGCTTGTGACGAGCCAGCCAGTCGCTGCACTCCTTGGCAAGCTGGCGGACCTCGTGGGCGATGCGGTCCTTGTCGGTGAGATCGCTGGCGAAGGTGTTCTCGCTACCGACCGACTTGCGCTCGCGGTTGGGCTCGACGGGGCGGTCGTCTTCCCCTTGCGCGAGCTTGCGAAGTATGCCAGCGAAGCTGCCGACGACCTGGGCCAGCTCGGCATCGCTGCGGCTGCGGACATCGAGCAACCGAGGCATTCCAGCGTCGCGCAGCTTCTTGGCGGTGACCGGACCGACGCCCCACAGCGCATCAATCGGCAGCGCCGCCAAAAATCGCTCCACTCGCTCGGGCGCAATCACCGTCAGACCATCGGGCTTGCGCCACCCGGACGCGATCTTGGCCAGGAACTTATTTGGCGCGACTCCCGCCGAGGCCGTGAGTCCCGTCTCGGCCAAGATTTGCTGCTTGATGCGTCGAGCGACTTCGACGCCGAGCGGCTCGTTCCAGGCGTTGTCGGTCACGTCGAGATAGGCTTCGTCTAAAGACAGCGGCTCGACGAGCGGAGTGACCTGACGAAAGATCGCAAACACCTGCTGCGACGCGGCCTTGTAGCGCGCGAAGTCGGGAAATACCACCTTGAGGTTTGGACACAGTCTCAGCGCCCGTGACATCGGAATCGCAGAGCGAACGCCAAACCGCCGCGCTTCGTAACTCGCCGCGGCCACCACTCCACGATGGACCCCACCGACGGCCACCGGCTGACCGCGCAGCTCTGGCTTGTCGCGCTGCTCCACCGACGCGAAAAATGCATCCATATCGACATGCAGGATGCGACGCACTGTCATGGGCAGCGCTCCCGGCGCAGCTTACCTGGCGCCGTCTTTGCTCGGACGACTCTTCATGCCACGGGTCAGGCGGGCTTTGACCTGGATATGCTGCCGCTCTTTGTAGGCCTCGTGACTCGACTCGCCTTGCTCGTTCGTAATGGCGGTCTGCGCGTCCATGACCTGAAACTCGGTCAGTACGTAGACCACGCCCGAGGGATCGAACTGCGGATCGTTCATTCCGACGTGACCCATAATCGGACCGACCCGCAGCGGCAGATCAGCGACGAAGTTAATCATCCGATAGGCGGACGAGGAGAAGAAGTTCGGCTGGCTCTCGGGAATGTTGATCTCGGCGTCAGCCTGTAGCACGGGGCGAAGTCGCCGCGTCGCTGGCTGCACCTCGAAGATCTTCTCAAACGGCAGCAGGGTGTTTACCGACTGACCGGGGATGACGTAGTTGAACGGCACCAAGCGATTGCACAGCTCACGCAGCACCGACGGCAGGTCTTCCCAGCGACGGGTGATCAGTCGAAACCGGATCTTGTCATAGACGTGGGCCGCCAAGGTGTCGCGCTTCGCCAGCAGCTTGGTGATCAGGCTGTCGCGCTCCTTGCGGCTCCACGCAAACTCCACGATCGGCAGGCCCGCCGAGCGCATCTGGTCGACGATCAGCACGACCTTCGACTCCACCAGGCCAAACACCTGATCGTCGGAGACTGGCAGCTTGAAGAGAATCTCGCGGCCATCCAGGTGCTGTAGAACGTGCATTACCTTAAGGACCACGCAGGCATAGGTCTGATAGCGCGCCCGTCGCGATGCCAGCATCAAGAGCTCGTGGGCAGGGACACCCTCGGCGACTTCCTCGGGGATGCGATAGCCGAAGTGGCGGGTCAGGTACTCCACGGCCTCGGCGCGAACGTTCTCGAGGCGCTCCATGTCCTCGGCGCTGTCGGGATTGAACTCGTTGACGCGCAGGAAGCGATTGACCTGGGTCTGATCCGTAAAGGCGAGCTGATGCCAGTCGAGCACCGAGCTGCCGGCGAGGAGCAACCGAATCGCTTCGAGATCCGCCGCCGAGGCACTGCTGCCGTCGTCCACCATGGGCTCACGACGATTGGCGGGAAGCCGACCTGACTCCTTTGGCGAGACACTCTGCTGCCCAGCAGACCCAGCTGACGTCGACACACTCGAGTCAAGGGAGAGAAGCGCAGCGGGTAGAAGTGTCTCGTCGTTCATGTTGTGGCCCTCGGTGTTGGCCGCCCTACGAGCAGGCGGGCTCGGCTTGCATTGCGCCTGCCTACGCGATCCTGCGACTACCACCGGGCCGGCTTCTTAGCGCGAGCCGCGACAAGACACAAGCTGCGTAGGTCCACTCTTACAATGTCAGCCTCGGTGAACGAAGGTAAAGCGCTGAATTGGAGCGCCTACTCGCCGTTTTCTCAAAGCCGTGATCCATCCGTGACTTGCAGCCTACTGGGCGGGTCTGATTGCGGGGAGGATTGGGCAGACGGCGGCCCGTTATGAAAGAGCGATCGCGCGGGAGCCAATATTAGTCGTATTTGCCGCTACTTTCCGCGTCGAGTTCCTCTCTGAGAAGCGCGAGCGCGCGGGCGTGCAGCCGAGAGGTCCACGACTTCGAGAGGCCCATGCCGGCTCCGACCTGCTCCAGCGTCTGGTCGTGGTAGTAGTACTGCTCGATGAGGCGACGTTCTTTGTCGGGGAGCCGTTGGAGCACCCGCCGGACCCGCTGCGCCATTTGCCGTCGCTCAATGACTTCCGGTGGCGCTGGTCTTTCGTCGGGAAGCTGCTGCTCGTCGCGCTGATCGAGCATGGTCACGAACACAGCGGCGATTCCACCGAGTGCGTTGGCGAGATCGCGGACCTTGTCTTCGACCTGATTGCCGTTGGCGTCGGTGGTGCGATCGGCGTGCGATTGGATGTAGTTGTTGGCGCGCTCCTCGAAGCGGACGCGGGCGTATTCGCTGCGAGGCAGCCAGCCCATCGAGCGCAGTCCGTCGAACATGGCGCCGCGGACGCGGTAATAGGCGAACGTCGTGAAGGCGACGCCGTGGCGATCATCGAAGCGCTGCGCAGCTTCCAGCAGGCCCTGCATGCCGAAGCCGACCAGATCATCGAACTCGATCATGGGTACTTGCTCACGCAGCTTGCGGGCGATCGAGCGGACGAAGGGGATGTGATCCTCGACCAACCGCTTGGGGTCTTTGGCTCCCGGCTTCCTCGGGGGGGCGGCGGACGGGGGCTTCGACTCTGCCATTTGAGTCAGTATACCGCGCGGCTTGCTTCTTGGGTGAGCTTGCTCGCGCCGTCGCTGAAGACCGCCAATTGGTCGCGTCGTGCTGCCTCGCGTCCGGGGCTCAGCGACGAAGTGGCCAAGTCGATAGTCCCATCGCGACGAGCACCAGTAGCGCTCCCAGATAACCATGTGGCCCGAGCTGCGCTTCTCTCAGCACCAGATCGAGCCCGAGCGCCAGCACCGGCTGCACCAATCCCAGCGTCGACAGCACCGAAAGATCGAGCTGTCGCAGCAGCGCTAGATAGATGCTCCAGGCGACGACACTGCCGGCCACCGCCAAGAACACTAGCGCCAGATGGGCCTGAAGCGGTGCCACCGAGATCTGCGGCAGCGGCTCACCACGTAGCGGCGCCAACAAGAGCAGGGTCAGTGCGGTATAGAGCATGAAGTACAGCGTCGATACCAGCGCCGGCAGATCGCTCGCGTAGCGCTTGAGCAGCGCGCCATAGATCGGCCACATCAGCGCCGCTGCCGTGAGCGCAAACAGCATCGCCTGAAACTGATCTGCACCGAGCGACTTGCCATCCCAGAACAGCGCCGCAATGCCGCCCAACCCTAGACTCATGCCTGCCACCCGCCGCATCAGCAGCTGCTCCAGGCCAAACAAGCGGGCGACGATTAAGGTAAACAGCGGACTCGAGGCACAGATGATTGCCGTTGTGCCGCCCGACAGCTTTAGCTCTGCCAGATAAATCAGCGCATAGCCGAGCCCGTTGACGATGCCGGCGACCAGCATGGCCAGGTGTTGGCGGGCTCCTCGGGGCAGCCCGAGTGGCAGCTTGCGGACACGAACGGCGATCAGCAGCAGCGCGGCGGCGATCAAAAAGCGGAGGCTGGCTCCGTAAAGAGGCGGGTATCCCGTCAGACAAATGCGAATCGCCTGCCAGGTCGTTGACCAGATCAGGCACAGCGCTAAGTAGCCAAGGATTTCCACGCTGCGCAGAAGGGTACGCAGTTCGCAGGGGGGTTGGCAACGATTCTTAGGCTTGGTGCGGGGGGCGTGGTCGTGCAACAATCGCCGCCGCTCGAGACAGCCGATGAAAGAACGAAAGTGCCGCTGTGGTCATGACCTGTCGCACCCGCTGGTGGTTCCTGAGCCCAAGTACAGTGCGTGGGGCTGGTTTCTGCTTCTAATGGGCGCGACTCCGAAGCCAATTCGCGCGCTCTACCGATGCGAGCGCTGCGGTCAGGTGCTCGCGTCGACCCGCGACGAAAATGTCCTGCGCGAGTTTTCCTAGCACGAGATGGCACTAACAGCGACGGCAGAGTAGGGCCAGTCCACTGGGGCTGAACGCACCAGCAGTGGGCATCACGCACACCGCCAGCCAGCCACTGCGACGGAGCAGATCACGAACTCGCTGGAGTGGAAACGAGCGCGAGCGCAGCACTACGAACTGGCAGGTTCGATGGTCACGTCGTCCCAGGCTCGCGATCACGCACTGGGCTTCGCTGCCGCGGGTCAGCCCGGTGTCGTCGCGAGTCAGTTGGAACATGGGCTGCTCATCGCTGCATCGTGGAGCCCGGCTGCTCGCAAGGACCTCGAACAGCCACTCGGCAAGCTCTACTGGACAGCTTCGTTCCGGCTCCGCTTCGTCGCTCAGGCCATCGACAGGCCGATCCATTCCTGACGTACTGGCCGTGCTGGGCAGCAGGTCGACATCGAGGAGCAGCAGATCACCGGGACAGGCGACGCTGCCGAGAGTATCGCGCAAAAAGCGCACTTCGTTGTCAATCTGCGAGAGCGCTCCGAGCAGCACAAACAACTGCTGACGCTGGAGGTTGCGCGTCGTTGCAAGCAGCTCGGTGTACCCGGGGAGCTGATGGAAGTTCCCTTGCACGGCGCGGACGTCAACCCCTGGCAACCCGGCAAGCAGCGAGTTGGCATGGTGATACGCGACGGTGAGCAGCGGCTGGCTGCAATCGAGCAGCCACAGCCCAATCGCTTGCACGCGAGTGGAATACAAGTGCTCGATCAGGCGGACCTCGAGCTGAGCATCGCCCGGTCCGAGCGCCATCACGGTCAGGTCACTCGACTGCTGGTTCGCGACGATGGCCTCTGCCAGCTCGAGCAGAGGAAGCTGCTGGCGACGGTTCTGTTCCTGCGGCGACTTGTGCAGGTAGCGCAGATAGCCGAGCGCGCTGTGGTGGGTAAGGCACAGACAGCTCTGCTCGAGCTCTCCACCGACGCCCGAGAGCGTCCGCTGCAAGTCTTCGACCAGGCGCAGAGAGTCAAAGCCTGGCGCCAGATAGCAGTTGAGCAGTGGCCCCAGTGTAGCGAGCCGTGGGAGCGGTAGCTCTCGTCGGGTCACCGGCAGATCACTCGGTGCAAGACCGAGATCGATCACCCGCAGCAGACGCAGCAGCGTCGACCGGGTCGGTTGGGTGCGCGCATTCTCGATCAGCTTGATGGTGGCTTCCGACAGCTGCGCCTCCTGCGCGAGCTTGCGGCGAGACAGTCCGGCAGCTTCTCGACGCAGACGCAGGAGACGGGCAAACGCCGGGAGCTGCTGCTCACGACTGAGCGACGGACACACCACCCGCGGTGGGGTCCGACCGGACGAAGGAAAAGGGACGGTTCTCGGTGCGTGTGACATGGCGACCTCTGCGACCTATCGAGGAGCCGCTTGGCTACCCTGCCGTTTTCGCCGACGAGGCTGCCCGCTGAAAACGTTATTGAGGTGTCAATGTGTCGTTTTCCCCTCTTTACGTTTCCACGCCGGCCCTCTGCCGTCGCCCTCTGGCCAATTCCCTCAGAGATGTGTACGGTGAGAACGGGTTGGCGAAGGAGCCTGAGGATGCGAATGCAGCGTCTACCAGACCTTGTGGCGATGTGCCTGTTCGGCGCTGTGCTCTGCGCGGGTGGTTTTACGGCAGGGAAAGGTCGTGCGGCGCAGCCCCGGCTGCCACAGGACGCAATCCCAGTGCCGGTGGTTCGACAGGTCACCGACTATAGCTGTGGGCCGGCGGCTCTCGTCGCGGTGTTGCAGTATTTTCAGGTGTGGTCAGGTACCGAAGATCGGCTGCACCGGCTGCTTGGAACCGCGGCGGAAAATGGGACACTACCCGAGGCGCTGGCCAATGGAGCGCGCAGGTTCGGACTGCAATCCTCGGTCGAACAACCGATGACGCTGGCCCAGCTCAAAGCGGCACTACTCGCCGGTCGAGTGGTCATTCTCGAACTGCAAGCGTGGCGCGACCCCAAGTCTCGCTATGAGTCGTGGATCGACACATGGACCGACGGGCATTACGTGGTGCTGGTCGGGATGGACAACCAGTACGCCTACTTCATGGACCCCTCGATCTCGGATGCGTACACGTACGTCCCGCAGCAGGAGCTTTTGTCGCGCTGGCACGACATCAACGAGCAGCGGGGACCGCGCGCGCAGCATGACTATCACCTGGGCGTGGTGATCTCAGCTCCGGCGTCGCTGACGCAGCGTCGTGGTCTAAGTGCGCAAAACAGACGCACCATTCAGCGCCTCATCAGTCTCGATTAGCTCGCGAGTCCCAGCGTCACGCAGCGGAGCGCTGGTCTTCCATGCTCAGCGGCAGGATGATGCGCAAGCTGGTTCCGCCCAGTCGCGGTGCCATCAGCGTCAGCTCGCCACCAAGGGACCACAGCGACTGCTGAATGCGATGCAGACTCGGTCGGTCGCCATCCAGCTCCGCCGGCTCGGCCAAGTCCTCGTCGGTCATCTCGATCAGACTGGGCAGCTCGGGAAGCGGCGGCCCCATTCCGTTGTCATGCACGAACAGCACGACGTGATCTTCTTGCGGTGCCAGTTCGACCGTGACCAGCGCCAGACTGTGCGAGCCGTGCTGAGCGCTGACCGCCGCCCCCCGCAATAGCTCCCGCAGCGTCTGGACGAGCAGTCGCCTTTCGCCCACCACCTGCGTCGTCGGACCGAGCAGCGAAAAGTGGACCCGCCGCTCTTGAAGATCTCCCCACGCACGTCGAATCAGCGGCCCCAGATCGATCGCTTGCGGTCCCCGCTCTCCGCCCGAGCTAGGCCGCGCCCCATCGAGAGGATCGGGAGTCATTTCGTCCGAGGCTTTGATCTCCGGCGTCGGCTCGCGCTCCATTCCCGTCGGCGTCCACAAGTCCGTCACCCGCAAAAGGCGGCTCGAGCTTGGCGTCTCTTCATCACACAGGCCAAGCGAGTCCGCGGGCATCCTCGGCAGCAGATCGAGCGGCGGCGCGTGCTCGATGACCGACAGCGGCTCCATGGAAGGCGTACTCATTTGGCGCTGTCGATACGGCTGCATGGCTTCTTCGGTCCGCTCAAACAGCAGGGTCTTGGCGAGGCGCATCACCTCATGCTCAGGCGATCGCAGCACCCGCTCCGCTGCATCGGCCGCTGCCGAGGTCAGGCGGAACGCAAACTCGCCGGGCGGACTCTCCGTTGCTGTACGCGAAGGAAGCGGCTCGACCAGTCCGCAGCGCTGGAGCCGACGGATGCGCTGCCACGGAAACAGATGCCCGTCGACAGCTCCATCGAGGTCCGCCGTCCGCACCGTAAAGCTCGGTCGCTGAGACATCTCGGCCAGCGCCACGCTCGAGACGCGCCAGCGATCGTAGGGGTCGAGCGCCTGCAAGGACTCCAGCGACAGAAGCAGCGGCCAGGCATAGGCACGCGGCAGCTCGAGCACCGCGTCCCCCAGACACGTTCGCTGCCAGCTTCCCGGCCTCCGGGTGAGCAGCCCCAGCTGCATCGCATATCGTCGGGCCAGCAGTCGAAGTCCCAGCCGGTGCCCATGATCCCCCGTCACTGCGCTGGTCGTCGTCCGCAGCAGCTGATGATCCGCCGGCGTCAGTAGTGGCGCTTCCTCGTCGGCAAGGCTCAGTGGCGGTGGGCTCTCGCCAAGAATCTGCTCGGTGGCCAGACAGAGCAGCGCATCGAGGTGATCGGCGTCGCGAATTGCCAACAGCTCGAGCAGCGCGTCGCGGATGTCCGACAGATGCTCATCCACCCAGCCGTCAGCGATGCAGCGAAATACCCATGCCACCGTCGGTTCGTCGAGCTGTCCGGACCGACCTCGTCGCCACGTCTCCGCCGACAGCAGGGCGCGGTAGCGATCGCCATCAAACGGCAGCTCGTCGTCGAGCTGAAACAGCTGACTGTGCGGGTTGCGCAGCGCGGCAAGCAGGTGGTCCAAAAACATGCGCGCACCATACATTGTGCGGTTGAGTGCGCCAAGTAGGACATCGTGCCTACCACCATCTATGAAAGTGGTGGATTGGTCCCATGCCGTGACCCACTGACAGCCGATCGGCGCTCCGAATCGCCTCGCTGAGCCAGGTCTTGGCGCGCCCGATCGCATCCGACCAGCTGCTCGACTGCGGACGGAGTGCCGCCAGCGCCGCCGACAGAGAACAGCCGGTGCCGTGGGTATTGTGCGACGCGATGCGGACTCCCGGAAAGCGCACTTCCTCGCTTGGAGTGATCAGCCAGTCCGGACAGGAGTCCCCCGGCAGATGGCCTCCCTTCATCAGCACCGCTTGCGCGCCAAGCTTCACGAGTTGCCGTCCCTGCACGCGCATCGACTCCTCATCCATCGCCATCGTTTGACCGAGCAGGACCGCGGCTTCCGGCAGGTTGGGAGTCAGCAAATCGACAAGGGGCAGAAGCTCACTCCGCAGCTCTCCGATCGCTGAGTCCCCGAGGAGCCGCTGCCCTCCTTTCGCCACCATGACCGGATCAAGTACCACTGTCCCAAGCTCCGCTCGATGCTGTTTGAGAAGGTCGGAAAGGGTCCGGACTGCCTCTGCTTCCCCGAGCATTCCGAGCTTGATGGCATCAAGGTGAATGTCCGCAAACAAGGCTTCGCACTGCGCTGCGATGAAGGAAGCGGGGACAGAGTGGATCGCGGTGACGCCTTGGGTGTTCTGCGCGGTGAGGGCGGTGAGTACGCTCATGCCGTAGGCGCCGAGTGCAGAGAAGGTCTTGAGGTCGGCTTGAATGCCCGCGCCACCGCTCGGATCGGAGCCCGCGATGCTAAGTACGTTGGGAATCCGCAAGCGGACACACTCCTAAGATGGTTGGGAGGATCAGACTGCCGTCGGTACGGACTTCCGACCGAGCTGCACCAGCTTGTCACGTTGGATCTGTTCCGCAGCGGAAGGATCGAGACAATCGCTGTGGCAGATGGCCTTCCCTTGATCCGCGCCTACTGCACGCCGGGTCTTGCTTGCCAGTCGATGAATTTCATCAGGAGAGAGCACTCCGCGCGCCCGCAACACCTCCTGCTGATCCTCGCTGAGCGGAGCCGACTTCACGACCGCTTCTCGCGCAAATCCGTCCGCCTTTCCCGAGGTAAATTCGACTATCTCTTTGGAGATCCGCACCGAGCACCAGTCGTGTCCGCACATCGCACAGAAGTCGGTATCGACATCGAGATCTTCGTCGTGGAGCGCGCGCGCATACTCTCCATCGAACGCCAGCTCAAAGTGCTTTTCCCAGTTGAGCGCCGCGCGCGCCCGGGTGAGATCATCATCCCAGTCGCGACTCCCCGGAATCCCGAGCGCCACGTCCGCCGCATGCGCCGCAATCTTGTACGCGACACAGCCCTGCTTCACATCATCCTTCTTCGGCAGACCAACGTGCTCTTTGGGAGTCACATAACAGAGCATGCTTGCGCCGTGATACGCCGCCGCTGTGGCCCCAATGCAGCTCGTGATGTGGTCGTAGCCCGGAAAGACATCGGTGACCAGCGGCCCCAGGACATAGAACGGCGCACCGTGACACAGTCGCCGCTGGAGCTTCATATTGAACTCAATCTGATCGAAGGGAACGTGACCCGGACCCTCGACCATCACCTGACAGCCGTGCTTCCACGCGCGCTCGGTTAACTCTCCCAGCGTCGCCAGCTCGGCAAGCTGCGCCTGATCGCTGGCATCGCCAAGTCCCCCCGGACGCAGCCCATCACCGAGCGAAAAAGAGACATCATACTGGCGCATGATCTCGCAGATCTCGTCGAAGAAGCTGTACATCGGGTTTTCCGCGCGGTGATGAATCATCCACTTCGCGAGCAGCGATCCGCCGCGGGACACGATGCCAATCAGTCGCTTCTGGACGAGCGGTAGATGCGCGCGCAGTACACCAGCGTGAATCGTGAAGTAGTCGACCCCTTGCTCGGCCTGCTCTCGCAGCGAGTCGAGAATGATCTCCTTGGTCAGCGCCTCAATCTTGCGACCAATGATCATCGAGTAGATCGGTACAGTCCCAATCGGCACCGCGGCGTTTTCGATGATCGCGCGCCGGCACGCATCCAGGTCGCCACCCGTCGACAGATCCATCACCGTATCGGCGCCCCACTTCTCGGCCCACTGGAGCTTCTCAACCTCTTCATCGGTGCTCGAGCTGACCGGCGAAGCGCCCATGTTGGCATTCACCTTGGTCGTTGTTGCTCGCCCAATCGCCATCGCATCGAGCTTGTGGCGGAGGTGCACTGTGTTGGCCGGGATGATCAGTCGGCCTGCGGCCACCTCATCGCGAACTTGCTCGGCACTCAGGTGCGGCTCGCGCTCGGCGACCCGTCGCATCTGTGGAGTAATCAGTCCTAGCCGTGCGTGCTCTAGCTGCGTCACGGGTACAAAGCCCGTCGGTGCTTGCCACCGGCCATCGACCTTGTGCCAGTCATCGGGCATGAAATCCCACGCCGTTTTATGACTTGGTGCCGGCATGCCCGGCGTATCAGGAGAGGAGTAACTGAGTGGGCCACCGACGTCGGCAGCGTTGGCAAAGGAGCCAGGATTGGTCCCGGCAGTGGTCGTCGATGGATTGCTTGCGCCGCGCAGTGGCAGAGAGGTCTTTGGGGTCACGTGGCCCTCCAGGTCTTTCGGAATCCCAGGGCACGTCTTGTAGCGCAACCAGCGCCGATTCGATAGCCGGTAGCTTACGGCTTGGGATGGCTGGCGAAGAAGTCGAGGTAGCTCTTGGTTCCATCGGCGTAGCGCTGGGTATCGCTGTTGCTGCTCGGCCAGACGTGACTGCCTCCGCTGATGGTGCAGAGGTTGACGTCAGCTCCGCCGGTACACGGCGCATAGGTCTGGCACGTCACTTTGCCGATCTGCGAGGTGACCTTCGCGGGCGTTGCGCAGCTGTTGCGGGTGCCCCAGCCATCGAAGGTGTTCTTGGCGCCGTTCCAGCCGAGTGGGAAGCCTCCGCCATACCAAACCACCGAGTCGTTGTCGCCATGCATGTAGTAAACCGGCACCGGGCGCGTCGGCTTGCACGGGCTAAACATCAGTCCCGCAGAGTTCGGTCCGATCGCCGCGAAGTCGTCGGCCAGCTCGCAGGCGAGACGATTGACCATGTAGCCGCCGTTCGAGTGACCCATCGCAAAGACGCGCTTGTCATCGACACAGAACTCGGCGCGCAGGCTGGTCAGGAGCGTTCGCACAAAGCCCACGTCGTCGGTGTTGAAGGTCTGGGCTTCTCCGCAGCAGCTCCCGGCGTTCCACGATGGAATCACGCCCGAGCCTTGCGGCATCACGGCGATGAAGTTGCGCTGATCGCTGGCAGCCTCGACGTTGATGTCCTTGGTGAAGTCTGTGGCTTGGGTGGTAAAGCCGTGGAAGGCGAAGACCACCGACGTGAACTTGCTCGGGTCATACCCAGGAGGGACGTGCAGGACGTAGGTACGCTTGCCGGTTCCGATGGAGATGGTGCGATTCTGGGTGCCCAGCATGGGCATCGACTTGCCGGTACAGTCCGGCGGTGGCGGCGACAAATCCGGCGGCGTGCTGAGGTCGGCGCTGACTCCCCCATCATCCATTTCACCTCCACCATTAGGATCTGGGCCTCCTCCGTTTGTTTCCCCGCTACAGCCCACAGCCAGCGAAAACACTCCGACGGATAGACACTGCAAAACTCTATCGTGCATGCTCCCCCCTTTTTACCCAGGGTATCAAACAGGGGCGGCCAGGACCTACGGGTCGTGTGGAGCAGCTGCTACGGCGGGCTCTGCGACGGTGGCAGACTAGCCGGCGGAGTGATCGTAAGGCGCAGCACCTGCCGGTCATAGCGCAAAAAGGTGCCGGTGATCGTCAGCGCCAGACCACTTAGCTGCACCAGACCATCGACGACCAGCAGTGCTTGCAGTCCACCACTCGGATTGGGCCGTGATGACTCCTCACTCAAGATCCACCACGGCCCAGCAAACGGCACCCAGCTGACGGGAGACTGCGACAGATCGCGCGCGAGCAGCCGATCGGCGGTATAGGCCGCCAGCAGCGTCGACACGCCGGCAATGATGAGGTTGAAGCGGCGACGGCGCTCTGTCGTCACGACTTGGGACACATTGATGTCCGGCAGTGGAGAGGAGGGCGTTGGCGCCAGATTGTCCGCTGGCACTTCGATGACTGGTTCAGGTGCCGCCGATGCCGCGGCGGTTGGCTCTGATGCTGTCCCGGATGCAGTGGTTTGGGGGGGCACGGTCGCTGGGGGAGTCGGACCAGCAGCAAGGGACTGGCCCGAAGCCAGCAACATCACGAAAGCCCAGGCGGCCCCAAACTCTGGTCGCATCCCGGTCATCATACGGCGACTGCTTCCTGCCGTGCGCTCTCGTCTTGCCGCTGAGCGAGCAGCAGCACAAGCTGCGTCATATTCAGTCCCTCATCGTCGCTGTGATCTTCGGGGCCGGCCACAAACTCAAAATCACCGCTCTTCCAAGACAGCAGGATGAACACGGCATCTACGCTGCGCTCTGGCCTGTGCTCGGCCACGGTGAGTTCGGCGCTGAGCAGTCGCCCCACCGAACACCACAGCCGGCCCACCGCACCAGGCCGTCGCACCGTCAGCACTCCACTCATATGTTCCGACTCAATCAGCAACAGCAGACTCGCCAGGCTGAGATCGCTCAGCGTGCCATGCAGACCCTGCGGACGAGGCGTCTCCTCCAACAGGTCTGGGCGACTCGCGACCGTCACCGAGGGCAGCAGGCGCTCCACCCGCAGATCGAACTCATCGAAGCGAAACGGCTTGTCGAGGAAGTCGCTCTGCGGCACGCGCAGGGCCTCCATTCGCAGCGCTGGTGGCGCATCCTCAGCGAGCAGCAGGGCCGGTAACACCCGCTGACCCAGCTCGGCCCGCAGTCGCAGAAGCCATGCCACCCCCTCCTCGTCAAGCTGAATGTCCCCAATCAGCAAGTCTGGAACGAACAGCGAGAGCTGCCGCTCCGCCTCGCTGGTCGAATGTGCCACTACCACCCGATGGCCGCGCCGCGTGAGCAGCGACGTGACCATCTTCACCGTCCACGGATCGCTCTCAACGACGAGGATATGAAAAGCCGACATGCGGGCCGCATCTTACTCGCTGGCCGACGACGCTGAGGCTCAAACTTCACAAAAAAGCACGAACTCGAAAAAAGATGCCTTGACAGATCAGCCCTCATTACGGCTAATTACCGTCCTGTTGGCGCTTCTTCCCAAGAAGTGTTCAAGCCGCGAAGGTGGCGGAACTGGTAGACGCACTAGCTTGAGGTGCTAGCGGGTAACACCTTGGGGGTTCGAGTCCCCCCCTTCGCACAAGGCTGCATTCCACGACGGAATGCGGCCTTTTTCTTTTG
>Ga0154020_10000471_pt1 | contig 48905 bp, 42 predicted proteins | sample Klosneuvirus_201_FD_109709 | JGI IMG/M metagenome (GOLD analysis project Ga0154020, IMG submission 109709) | Active sludge microbial communities from wastewater, Klosterneuburg, Austria - Klosneuvirus_20160825_MG | ecosystem: Engineered > WWTP > Aerobic digester > Activated sludge | place... | reverse complement strand
CGTCGGAAACCCCCGTCCTGACGGGACTTTCCGCGCCTCGTCCCGTCCGCGGCCTGGCGCGTCCAAAGCGCCCGACCCGTAAACCAAAACGCCCTCGCGTTTCCGCGAGGGCGTCGGTAACTCCCCGACCAGGACTCGAACCTGGAACCTACCGGTTAACAGCCGGTCGCTCTACCATTGAGCTATCAGGGAATCTCGGGATTGCCGCCAACTGCCGGGTCGCCCCTGCCCTTGGCTCGGCGGAACGATACGCCGCCGGTGCTATCGGTCAAGCACAGTCCCGGCTGAAGTCCGAGTCTCCCGCCCGCTCGCCAGCGCCCCGCACGCCTCCCGGCCCAACCTCGCCCTCGCATCTGCCCCTAACGGCCCAACCTCTGCCCCCAACTGCCCAACGTCCGCCTCCAACTGGCATGTGTCTGCCGGGTGGCCTCCGTCTGCGGCCGTCTTCCCCAGCGCCCCCCAGCGTGCCCACGCCACTCCCCCTCGCCGCTCGCCCCCTCCTCCACGCACCGCTCCGCTGCCCCTCGGCTTCAGCCGCAGTCGCAGGCGATCCCCGACGGCCCGGGCAAGTTTCCCTACACCCCGGCCACCAAGCCCAGACCGCGGTGCCGCAGCGATCGCCCAAAGCCAGGGCGCTTCACCCTGGGCACCTCTCCCGGGGGCACCTCCCCCAGCGCACCGCCATCAGGGACACCGAAGCGCGCCGCAGGCCGCACCCAGGCCGCGCACCTTGCACTCCCACGCCCTCGCTCCGCACGCCGTCCCCCGCGCCCGTTCACCCGCCCCCCTCCGAAGGCGGAATCCGCTTCCCATGCGGGTCCACCTCCTCCGGCGTCATCGCCGCCAGCGCCTCCCTCGCCTCCGGCGTCAAGAAGTGCTCGGCACGGTGCGCCGGCTCGTGCAGGTGGTCCGCGGGCAGCGGCAAGTTCCGCGACAAGTACGTCTCCCACAGGCGATGTCCCCGGATGACCTCCTGCGCCCGCCTCAATCCCTCCGCCGTCGCGATCAGTCCACCGCCCCTGGCCTCCGTCAGCCGCCCTCGCCGGAGCCCACGCTCGGCCACCCGCGCCACCACCCCGCCGCCGACCGCCCGCAACGCCTCTGCCTCAGACAGCGGCTCGGCCGCCCTCCCGGCCGCCTGCCCCGCCTCGTGCCGCCGATACAGAAGCCCCAGCAGGTCCTCGCGCGCAATCCGGAGCGAGAGCGCGTACCGCCGCGCGAGCTTCGGCAGCCAGCCGTGCGCCGGGGCCAGCAGCGCCGCCAGCACATACAGCACCAGCGACGCCGTCGCGATCATCCCCGCGATCGACGTGTTCAGCGCGAGCGCCGCCCCATACCCCAGCACCGCCGCCAGCACCGCCACCCCCGCGGCGATCCACAGCATCCGGTGCAGCCGATCCGTCATGAGCTGCGCCGCCGCCCCGGGTGCCACCAGCATCGCCACCACCAGAATCGACCCCACCGCCTCGAACGACACGACCGTCGTCGCCGCGACCACGCCCATCAGCCCATAGTGCATCGCTCCTGCGCTGATGCCCATGGTTGTCGCGAGCGCCGGGTCAAACGCGGTGATCCGCAGCTCCTTGAAAAACACCACGATCAGTGTCACCGATACCAGCAGCATCGCGCCGATCCCGACCATCGCCCGGGGCAGCTCGATTCCCGCCACCGAAACGCGATCAAACGGCACGAACTCGATCAAGCCGTACAGCACGCACCCGGGGTCCAGGTCCACGTCCCGCGCGACCCACGTGATCATCAGCACTCCCAGCGCGAACAGCGACGAGAACACCACGCCCAGCGACGAGTCCTCCGACACCCGCCCCCAGCGCGTGAGCCCCGCCGACAAGAACCCCGTCAGCAGCCCGACGGCCAGCGCGCCAACCAGCATCGGGATTGTGCCCCGCGACTGAGTGATGAGAAACGCCGCCGCCAGACCGGGCAGCACAGAATGTGAAATCGCATCCCCCAGCAGCGACAGCCGCCGAAGCACCAGGAAGCACCCGACCACCCCGCACCCCACGGCACACAGCACCGCGGTCGCCAGCGTCCACGCTTCCGTCGCGCCAACACCCAGCGACAGCGCCGCCACGCCTGATTCCACTCCCGGATGGCAGTGGGGCAGTGTCATGCGCCCGCCACCCCCGCCCGGCCCGAAGCCCGCGCGGTCTCATGCGGCGACCGGGGCACGCCCGCCGGCAGCCTTCCCTCCGCCGCGAGTTTCGCCTCCAACTCCGCGAGCAGCTCCGGCGAGAGGTGGTGCTCGATCTCGTCCGCGTCGCGGTCCACGTGATCCGTCGCCAGGCTCGTCCCTGTGATCAAGAAGAGTTCCCACAGCCGGTGCGCCCGCACCACCCGCGCCGCCGCCGCCCGGCCCGATTCCGTCAGCATCAACCCGCCGCCAGTCATCCGCACCAGCCCCGCGCGCCTCGCCGCGGGCAGCCCCCGGGCCACCGCCGGTTCCAGCACCGTCGGCACCCATGCCCGTCCGAAGTCTCCGGCTCCTTCCAGGTGCTCATACACGCCCCGCAGCAGGTTCTGGCTCGCGATGCGGCGTCGCAGTCTCCACCGCCTCACGCCCGCCGCCACCACGCCCCGTTCCGGCGCTGCCAGCAGCGACACCATAAAGATCGCCGTGCCCACCAGCGTGATCACCGGCCCCGTCGGCCAGCCCCGCGAGAGCCCCGACTCCGGGGCGGGCAACGTCGCGCTCAGCGCCGTCCCCAGCAGCCCGCACGCTCCCCCGATCGCTCCCGCGATGAGCACCATCGGCGTCAGTCGCTCGGTCCAGAACCTCGCCGCCGCCGCCGGGATCACGATGAGCGAAACCATGAGCACGACGCCCACCGCTGGCAGCCCCGCTACGGTGCACACGCACACCAGCGCCATGAGCAGCATGTCGATCAGCAGCGTGGGCCAGCCCTGCCCGGAGGCGAACTCCCGGTCAAAGCACACCACTCGGAACTCCTTGAACAGGAGCGCACACCCGACCAGCACCACCGCCGCGACAACGCCGATCAGCATCGCGTCGCTGCTGACCATGCTCGCCGCCTTGCCGAAGATGAATCCGTCCAGCCCCGCCTTGGTTCCTCCGGGCGTGGACTGGATGATCCGCGAGAGCGCGATCCCCAGCCCGAAGAACCCGCCCACCGCCAGCCCGATCGCCGCATCCTCCTTGGTCCGCGTCGCCGCCCGCACAAAGGCGATGAATCCGCCCGCGATCAGGCCCATCACCAGCGCTCCGAGCATGAACGCCGCGAAACTCCGGTCCCCGACCACCAGGTACGCCAGGCACACGCCCGGCAGCGACGCGTGCGCCACCGCGTCCGCCACCAGCGACCGCTTCCTCAGCACCGCGAACACGCCCACGACCCCCGAGGCGACCCCGAGCAGCATCGTGCCCACCAGCACCGTGCGGGTGTTCGCGTCCTGCAGCGTCAGCAGTCGGCTCAACTGATCCATGGCCTAGTGGTCCGCGACCGTTCCCTTGCGGATGGCCTCCGCCGCCTGGTCCAGCAGCGTGAGACGCCCGCCGTACGTCGATTGAAGGTTCGCGCCCGTGAACGTGGTGCCGACAGGCCCCGCCGCCACCAGCCGCAGGTTCAGCATGATGACGTGGTCGAAGTACTCCGCCACGGTCTGCAGGTCGTGGTGCACCGCGACCACCGTCCGTCCCGTGTCGCGCAGCCCCCGCAGCACGTCCACGATCACCCGCTCAGTCGCCGCGTCCACGCCCGCGAAGGGCTCGTCCATCAGGTACAGGTCCGCCTCCTGGGCCAGCGCCCGCGCGAGAAACACCCGCTGCTGCTGCCCCCCCGAGAGCTGGCTGATCTGCCGCTCGCTCATCGCCTCCATGCCGACCTGCGCCAGGCACCCAAGTGCGATCCGCCGGTCCGCGACGCCAGGCCGCCTCACCCACCCCAGACGGCCATACCGGCCCATCTCCACAACCTCGGACACCGTGATCGGAAAGTCCCAATCCACCGCCTCCCGCTGAGGCACATACCCGACCCGCTTCCTCACGCCCCGCAGCGGGCTCCCAAACACCGTCACGTGCCCGCTCGCGAGCGGCACCAGCCCCAGCACCGCCTTCAACAGCGTCGACTTGCCCGCGCCGTTCGGGCCGATGATCGCCACCAGCTTCCCCGCCGGCACCTGCACGTCGATGTCCCACAGCACGGGCCGCCGGTGATACGCCACCGTCACGTCGTGCACGTCCACCACCGGCCCCCCGGTGGTCGATCCCGTCGTCGCACCGGCAGTCGTGGCAACGCTCATCCGGGCCCGCCTCCCTTCCGTGCCTTCGCCGCAAGGTACTCCGCGAGTGCGCCAGGCCTGGACTCCGGGACACGCCCCCCGAGCGCGCGCGTCACGGTCTCCACGTTGTGCACAAACGCCCCGACATACGTCCCCTCGGGCGTCCCCGCGCCGCCCAGCGCGTCGCTGTACAACTCCCCGCCGATGGTCAGCCTGTGCCCCCGGGCCGCGCACCCCTCCACAAGGGCATCGATGGTCTTCCTGGGCACGCTGCTCTCGACGAACACCGCGGGGATCTTGCGCGTCGCCAGCGTGTCCACCAGGTGGTTGATGTCCCGCAGGCTCGCCTCGCTGTCCGTCGAGATTCCCTGGATCGCGAGCACCTCCACGCCGTACGCCCTGCCAAAGTACCCGAACGCATCGTGCGCCGTCACCATCACCCTGGATTCCGGGGGCACGCTCCCCAGACACACCCGCGCGTAGTCGTCCAGTGCCCGCAGCACCTCCGCGTACGCCCCCGCGCGAGCCTCAAACTCGCTCGCGCCCGACGGCTCCAAGGCCGCCAGGGCCCCCCGCGTCACCGCGATCCCCCGGGCCCACAGCGCCGCGTCGAACCACACGTGCGGGTCCGCGTGCTCTCCGGACGCCGTCGTGTGCCTCAGCGCTTCCGCCGGGATCGTCTCCGCGACCGCGATCGTCGGCTTGTCCTTCCCAAGCCCTGCCAGCAGGTCGCCCATCCTCCCTTCCAGATGCAGCCCGCTGTACAGCACCAGCCTCGCGTCCGAAAGCAGGCTCACATCTCCCGGCGACGCCTTGTACAGGTGCGGGTCCACCCCTTCACCCATCAGCACAGAGACCCGCACCCGGTCCCCGCCGATCTCCCGCGCCAGGTCGCCCACCATGCCCGTCGTCGCGACCACCAGGGGCGGGCCCTCCGCCGGTCCGGGCTTGCCGCACCCCGCCCAGGGCAGCAACGCCAGCAGCACCGCGATCTTCACCCATGCTTGGCTCATTGTGGCCTCCGAGAGCGAGGGCCCGCCTGCGCCCTACACTTCTTCAAGACTCCAACTGCAATGTTTGACGAATCAAACATTAGCCGGACCCCGCCACGCCGTCAACAGCCAGCCCCATGCCCAGCGAACCCGTCGAGAACTACCTCAAGGCGATCTTCTCCCTCGGCCTCGAATCCGGCACGGGCGAAGCCGGCGTCGGTCGTCTCGCCGCCATCGTCGGCGTCACCGCCGGCACCGCCACCTCCATGGTCCGGCGACTCGCTCGCGAGGGGCTCGCGACCTTCCGCCGCTACGGCGGGGTCCGCCTCACGCCCCGGGGCCGCCGCGCAGCCGCCGATGTCATCCGCAGACACCGCGTCCTCGAGACCTTCCTCGTCAGCGTGGTCGGCATGGACTGGGCCGAGGTGCACGAAGAGGCCGAACGCCTCGAGCACGCCGTCTCCCCCCGCCTTATCGACCGCCTCGACCACATGCTGGGCCGACCCCGCTTCGACCCGCACGGCGACCCCATCCCCGACGCGCAAGGCGTCGTCCTCTCCGGTGGCGGCACGCCCCTCGCCGCCTGCCACGCGGGCGACCAGGTCCGCCTCGTCCGAATCGCCGACCAGCGAACCGACATCCTCCGGTTCCTCGCCGGCGCCGGGCTCGTGCCCGGTGCGAGCATCACCATCCGTTCCATCCAACCGGGCGCAGACGCGATGACCGTTCGCGCGGGCCGCAAGAGCCCCGTCTCGCTCTCCCTGGCCACCGCCGGTCGCATCATCGTCGAGCCGGGCCGCGCACGCTCCCCGGCTCGCACCGCACGCGGAGCCCGGCGCGGTCAACACCCCACGCCGTGACCCCCGCGCCCCGCGCTCCCGCCGGGCCGCTTCGCCGCCCCAGCAGGCGCTCCAGCTCCACCCTCGCCCCGCGCGTCCTCGCGATCAGCAGCACATACCCGCCGCCCCCCGCACCGGGCATGCACCACCCCGAGAGCAAGTGCCTCGCCTCCGCCAGCAGCGATCGGATGTTTGGTGTCGTCGTTCCCGGGTCCAGAAGGCACTTGAGCTCAAAGGCGCGCGTCAGGCACCCCACGGCCCCCTCCGCATCCCCAGCCCGCAGCGCCGCGCCGAGCTTCCCCGCCTCCGACTTGATGTCCGCCAGCAGCCGCAGCGCCTCCGGGTCCTCGTCCACAAACCGTCCGACCACTGACCGCAAAATGTCCCGCGCCAGCCTCTGCTCACCCGTGTAGTACAGCACGCCGCGCGCCTCGAGCGCCCGCCCAAACCCCGCCGCCCCCAGCCGCTCGACCCGCAGCGTCTGCGTCCCTCCTGCCCGAGTCGTCAGCACCTTGATTCCACCGAGCAGCCCGCCCGCCTGGTCCTGCCAGCCCCCGCCCGTCGTGATCATCTGCTCCAGGCGGCTTGTCGCACCGATCAGCCACGCGGGCCGGGGGCGCCTCCCTCCCAACCCCGCGAGCGCCGCCACGATCGTCGCCCCAAGGATCGAGCTCGTCCCAAGACCCGAACCCTTCGGCACCTTCGAGTGCATCGTAATCTCGACCCCGCCGCTCTCGCCCAGCCACTCGCCCAGCGTCGGCCCGCCCGCTGGCGGGCACAGGCCCGACAGCACCACCGCGCCCCGCGCCAGCGCCGTCCAGTCCCGCGGATCGTCAAACCGTCTCAGCACCGCCGCGGAGCGAATCCTTCGCCCGCGCCCAAGGTCAACGCTCCGAACACGCACTTCCGGCGTCGCAATCCGACGGCAGGTCACCTCCACCGCATGCCCGCCATTCAGACTGATGGCCATGTTGACCACCAGCCCGCCGAACCGAACGCACATCGGAGGCGTGTCCGACCACCCCCCCGCAAGGTCGATCCGCGCCGGGGCGCTCGCGATGACGCACGTGCCCACAGGCACCACCGCTCGTGGCCGGGCCGCGCGCATCGCCTCCCGCTCCGTCGCCGCGATCGATTCGAACACCCGCTCCCCGCACCGCGCGCCGCGCCGCCTCAGCGACGTCCACCGCTCGCACACTCGCTCCGCAACCCGCCACCAGCGAGCCCGCGCGTCCGCCGCCGCTCCCCGGGCCATCTGCTCCGCCGCGTGCGAGACCCGCCCCGCCTCGCCCGCGGACCTCGCCAGCCCCGCAATGGTGGGGGCGGGCAACTTCCAAACCGGCGATCCGGGCCGCAGGTCTCGCAACTGGCCCGCCCGATCCGCCTCGCGCAGCACGCCCGCGAGCCTCGCCTGATCCACGCACCGCACGAGGTCGGCGAGCGACTTCCGCTCGCCCCGCGGAGCGGCCCGGCCCGTGCAGATGCCCTCGGCCCCGCGGAGTACTTCCCGCCTCCTCCCCACAAGCCACGCCCTCGCACTCCACAGCGTCCGATCCGCGCCGCTTCGCCACATCCCGCCGTCGGCCCACTCAGTCAGCGGCCTTCCCAGCAGTGCCCCGCCAGTCTCGCAAGGGGTCTTGAAGTCATCATCCACGCCAAACACGAGCGCCGCCCATCGCTCCCCTTCGATCGGCAGCACCGCAAGCCCCGCCCGCCGGGGCAGCCACTCGGGGATTCGCTCCAAGCCAACCACCAGCCGCTCGCGACCATCTCGAAGCACACTCCAGTCCGCTTCCACCCGCTCGAACCCTTCCGGCAGCCGTGTGCGCGCCAGCCGCCCCGGGAGTTCCAGCAGTTCACGCGTCGTGCCCACGTGCAGGAACTCGCATCGGGGTAGCACGCCCACGCGCAGGTCAGCGCCCAGCAGCGCCCCGCGAAGTCGGTCTCCGCCCGCCCGGGCCAGCGCCGCCGCGGGTATGTCTCGGTACAGGTCCAGAGCCGGCGCCTCTCCGCGTGCGATCTCCCCCAGCACTCCCTCCCGCCCGCCGACCAGCGACGCCCCCAGCCCGCGCATCACGCGCAGGCTCGCCTCGGGCCCGAAGCTGAACACGCCGGAGTCCACCAGGAACCTGCCCCGATCCCGGGCCGCCTCTGCTTCTTCTCGCCCCGGCTTCTGCAGCACCCCGGTCACACGCCCCGAGCCATCCGCCACAAACACCCCGTGCCGCGCCGCCACCCGATACGTCGCGCGGAACGCCACGCACCTGATCTCACTGTCCGACAAACCTACGCCCGCCGGTCCCATTCCCAGGTACACATCGCCGCACGCCACCACCAGCCTCGCCTCGCCAGCGTCCAGCCCTCGACGCCCCGCCTCGCACAGGTCCGCCAAGATCAGGTCCAGGAGCGCCACCGGCCTCCCCCACGCATCCCGCACGGGCAGCGGCACAAACGCCTTGCCCGACGCCGCAAACGCCGGCAGTCTGCGGCTGTCGCCGCCCGAGTGCAGCACCAGCACGCGCGACCGCCTCACAAACCCCACTCCGCCGCGCCCCATCGCCAGCCCACGCAGCGCCATGAACGTCGCCGCTCCGGACCCCACGCGCCGCCCGCCCGGATCCTCCATCACGTGCCACGCGCCGATCCCCGCGAGCCTCCCCTCGGCTTCCCGTTCCGCAAGCTGCCGCCGATACGCCCGCGCCTGCACCGGGTTCGACGCCGTCAGCACCAGATGGTCAAACACCGGGTCCATGGGTCATCCGCGCGAGATCGCCCGCACCCTGTCGATCGCGACCGCCGCGATGATCAGGTGCCCCACCAGCATGTCCTGCACGAAGTTCGGCCACCCCAACGCCGCGCACCGATTCCGCAAATACGCCATCATCACCGCGCCGATCACCGTGCCCAGGATCGACCCCGTTCCGCCCGCGAGCGATGCACCGCCGATCACCGCCGCCGCAATCGCCTCAAGTTCCAGCCCCGCGTTCAGGGTCGGGTCACCCACCGTGATCCGCCCGAACTGCAGGCACGCCGCGATCCCCACCAGCATCCCGCACAGCACGTAGGTCGCCATCGCCGTCCTCCGCACCGGCACCCCGGCGACCCGCGCCGCCTCCGCATTCCCACCCAGCGCCAGGATGTGCCGCCCAAGCACCGTGCGAGCGAGCACCAGCCCGAACACCCCCGCAAGCCCCGCAAGCACCCACACCCCCGGCGCCACCACCCACGCCCCGTTCCGAGGCACGGGCTGCATCACCTCCTCCAACCCCAGCGTCGGCGCCACCACCGTCCGGCTTCCAGAAACCCACTTCGCCACGCCCCGGAACAGCCCCAGCGTCCCCAGCGTGACGATGAACGCGGGCAGCCTCAGCAGCCAGATCAGGCCCGCGTTGTACACGCCGCACACCGCTCCGCAGGCCACGCCCGCCAGCAGCACCACCGCCAGCGGGGCGCCCGCCTTCGACGCCAGCGCCGCCACCACCCCGCACAGCGACACCGCAGACCCCACCGACAGATCAATCCCGCCAGCCGCGATCACCAGCGTCAATCCGATCCCGACGATCCCCACCAGCACCGCGTGCACCGCCACCGTCCGCAGGTCCGCCGCCGTCGGCATCGCGTGAGGTGGGATCGCCACGAACACGCACGCAACCAGCGCGAGCCCCAGCAGCGACCGGGTTGCAAGGGGGAACTTCATCCGCAGTAGCCGCTCAGCCACCCAGCAGCGCCTTCAGGTCCGGCGACAGCAGGTCTCGCGCCTCCTGTGTGTCCATGTTCGAGGGCGTCACAAGCATCGCGCCCGTGTCGATCACCGATGCCACGGGCTTGCCGGCGAGGTGGTCCAGCGCCGCCTCCACGCCCAGCCTCCCCATCCGGATCGGGTTCTGCACCACGATCCCCTGCACCTGCCCCCGGCGCAATCCCTCGATCGCCGCCTCACTCGAATCAAACCCCACAAACTTCACCTTGCCCGCGAGCCCACGGGACCGCAGCGCCAAGAGCATCCCAAACGTCGTCGGCTCGTTCGGACAGAACACCGCGTCAAACGACGCCGTCGCCGCGATCAGGTTCTCCGCCGCCTCCTGCGCCTGCGCCCTGGTCGCACCCGCATACCGGCCCGGGTCGATCACCTCGATGCCCGTGCCCTCCCGTAGCGCCGCGATGCACCCGTCCTCCCGCTCCGTCGTGCTCTGCGACCCCTCCAGATACCTCAGCACCAGCACCTTTCCCCCGCTCGGCAGCAGCGTCCGCAGGTGTTCCCCCGCCAGCCGCCCCGCGTTGGCGTTATCCGTCGCCACCATCCCCACATAGTCCACGCCCGCCATCGCATCCAACCCGGAATCGATGATCACCACCGGAATGCCCGCCCGCGTCGCCTCACGCACCGGTCCCACCAGCGCCGCGTGATCCAGCGGCGCCAAGACAATGGCGCTCGGACGGCTTGCGATCGTGTTCTGCACCAGCGCGATCTGCTGCTCCCGGTCGTCCTCTCGCTCCGGACCGCGGAACGTCACCTCCGCGCCTCGCGCCGCACCCGCCTGCTTCGCCCCGGCGTGCACCGATTGCCAGAACTCGTGCGTCGTACCCTTCGGTATCACCGCGATCCGCACCGGCGAGCCACCGGTCGTGCCCGCGGGGCTCCCGGGTGATCGCTCGCACCCAACCGCGCTGGCGAGCAGCACGAACAATGCGGACATGACGGCGTGCTTCATGACGTGTCCTGTGATCCTCTCTTCCCCGACCGGTCAAGGGCACCAGCGCCCCGCCCGTCCCATCGTACCGAAGGACCACCCATGACGACCGGCCAGCCCCGCACCCGAGCCTTCGCCCAGGCCCTCGACCTCAGGGACGAGCCCGGAGTCGTCGAGGCTTACCTCACCCACCATCGCCACGTCTGGCCTCAGGTCGTCGCCTCCCTCCGCTCCTGCGGCGTGCATCGAATGAGAATCTTCCTCCTGGGGCATCGCCTCTTCATGTACTTCGAAGCCGCCGAGGACTTCGACCCGGCACGCGACTACCAGGCCTACGCCGCCGACCCCGCCTGCGCCCGATGGGATGCGCTCATGCGGGAACTCCAGACCCCCGCGCCCGGCGACGCCCCGGGCGACTGGTGGAAGCAGATGACCGAAGTCTTCGACCTGGAGGCCCAGTGATCCCCACACCTCCCGGCCCCGTGGGCCGCCTGCGCCCGTTCCTCTTGCTGTTCGCACTGCTCCTCGCGGCTGTGCTCCCGGGTGCCTGCTCATCGCCCCCGCTCCAACGCCACGAGTTCACCCGCCTCTGCATGGGCGTGCCCGCCCGCATCGTGATCTACGCGCCCGGTGCCGAGCACGCCACCGCCGGCGCTCGGGCCGCCTTCGCCGAGCTCGCCCGCCTCGACTCCATGATGAGCGACTACCAGCCCGCCAGCGAACTCAGCCGTCTGCCCGCACTGTGCCACGCCTCCCCCTTCCGCGTCAGCGACGACCTCTACCTCGTCCTCAGCCGCGGGGCCGAACTCTCCGAGCTCACAGGCGGAGCCTTCGACGTGACCCTCGGCCCACTCACACGCCTCTGGCGAGAGTCCCGCAGGTCCGGCACGCTCCCAGACCAGCCCACCCTCGACGCCGCCCGTGCCCGCTCCGGGTTTCGCCTCCTCCATCTCACCGACGGCACCGCCCGCGCCGCTCGCGCCGACATGCAGCTCGACCTCGGAGGCATCGCCAAGGGCTTCGCCGCCGAACGCGCCGTGCGCGTCCTCAGATCACACGCGATCCCCAACGCCCTGGTTTCACTCGCCGGCGACGTCTACGCGGGTGACCCACCCCCCGGCACTCAGGGCTGGCGCGTCGAGATCCGTGGCGACCGCTCAGGCGACGACTCGCCGCCCCTCGGCGCGCTCTGGCTCACTCGCGCGGGCGTCTCGACCTCCGGCGATGCTTCCCAGCACGTAGAAGTGGGGGGAGTACGCTACTCGCACATCCTCGACCCTCGCACGGGCCTGGGTGTGCAGTCCAGCCGCACCGTCACAGTGCTCGCGCCCCGTGGCACAGACGCCGACGCCCTCTCCACCGCCCTGTCCGTCTTTGATCCCAACGAGGCCGATGCCCTGCTCACCCGCTTCCACGCCGCCGCCCTCATCGTCGATGAATCCGGCTCAACCCGCGTCATCGACCCGTTCCGGCAGTTCCGCTGGCACACCCCACCGGCCTTCAGTAGACTCGCGTTTCCCGGAGCACCCCATGACCAAGCCAGCACCCCGCCGACGCGCTCCAAAGCTCAAACGCCGTGACGTCCTCGCGGGCGCTGTGGGACTCGCCGCCACCGCCGTCGGTGCCGCAGCCCTCCAGCCCGGCGTCTCAACGCCCATCAACCCAGCAAAGCCCGAGCCCGGCGACATCGTCGGTACCATCGTCCGCAAGGGACGCATCCGCCATTCAGTCTGCCGCTGGTGCTACGGCGGCATCAAGCTCGATGACCTCTGCGCCAGCGCCGCCGAGATGGGAATCACCTCCGTCGAACTCCTCGGCCCCGACGAGTGGCCAACCGCCGCCAGGCACGGCCTTACCTGTGCCGTCGCCACCAACGTCCCCTCAAACCCCATCCCAAAGGGCTTCAACCGCGCCGAGAATCACGACGCAATTCTCCGCGACCTCGAGCAGCGCCTCCCCCTCGTCGCCCAGGCCGGTATCCCCTCTCAGATCGTCTTCTCAGGCAACCGCGCCGGCATCTCCGACGCCGACGGCCTGAAGGCCTGCGCCGCGGGCCTGAAGCGCATCACTCCGCTCGCGGAAAAACTCGGCGTCACTCTCGTCATGGAACTCCTCAACAGCAGGGTCGACCACAAGGACTACCAGTGCGACCGCACGCCCTGGGGCGTGGAGCTCGTGAACCAGGTTGCCTCCGACCGCTTCAAACTCCTCTACGACATCTACCACATGCAGATCATGGAGGGCGACGTCATCCGAACCATCCGCGATCACCACGGCGCCATCGGGCACTACCACACCGGTGGCAACCCGGGCCGCCGCGAGATCGACGAGACCCAGGAACTTTACTACCCCGCGATCTGCCGCGCCATCGCCGAGACCGGCTACTCCGGCTTCGTTGGCCAGGAGTTCATCCCCAGCAAGGACCCCATGGCATCGCTCCGCCGCGCCATCGAGCTCTGCGACGTCTGACGCCACGTCCGCCTGCTCACCCGATGGAGTTCGGTGCCGGCTCCGCTCCCGCCGACGTGCCCGCCGACGTGCTCGCCGACGTGCTCGCCGCTCCTGCGCCACGCAGGGCGAACATCGCCACCACCAGCCCCATCAGCGTGAGCCCCGCCCCGATGAAGAACGGCGCGCCGGGCAGCAAGATGGGCGCACGCGCCGAGATGAAGTACGCGAACGCCGAGCCGCAGATCGCCGGTCCCACGATCTGCGCCCCGCTCTGCAGGCTCGACAACGCGCCCTGCACCGCGCCCTGCTCATCGGGCCTCACCGTTCGCGTGATCAGCGACTGCGCCGCGGGCATCCCGATCCCCCCCAGGCTCGCCACCGCCACGATCGCGTAGATCATCCAGCCCTGGGTCGCCAGCCCATACCCGGTGAACGCCGCGATCGCCAGGACCAGCGACACCAGAAGGGCCCGACGCTCGCCCAGCGCCGGCACGATCTTCCTCGCGAGTCCCCCCTGCACCACCGCCGCGCCTATCCCCACGATGAACAGCGACAGCCCCACCTGAAACGTCGTCCACCCGAACCGGTGCGTCATCGCCAGCACCCACGTCACGTGCAGCCCGAACTGCGCGATGTTCACGAGGGTGAGCGCCACCGCAAGCTTCGCCACCAGCGGGTACCGCGCCAGCGTCGGAATCGTCGCCGCCGGGTTCACCCGCGCCAGCGAAAACTTCGACCTCCGCTCCCTCGGCAAAGACTCCGGCACCACCAGCAGACCGAAGAGCCAGTTCAGCAGCGTCACCCCGCCCGCCACATAGAACGGCAGGTGTATGTTCTTCTCCCCCAGCCAGCCCCCCAGCAGCGGCCCGAGCACAAAGCCCAGCCCGAACGCCGCGCCGATCATCCCGTACGCCCCCGCTCGCTTCTCCGGCGGCGTCACGTCCGCGATGTACGCCGACGCCGCCGTCATGCTCGCCCCCGAAATCCCGTTGATCGCCCGCGTCACGAACAGCCACCCAAGCGAGGGCGACAACGCCATCGCGAAGTAGTCAAGCCCGGATCCGAACAGCGAGCACAGCAGCACCGGCCGACGGCCCACTACGTCCGACAACGCCCCCAGCACCGGGGCAAACACAAACTGCATCGCCGCATACGTCACAGTCAGCAGCCAGTACGCGTGCGCGCCGTCCGACTCTGTGCCTCCCTGCAACTGCGCGACCAGCCGCGGCGCCACAGGGATCAGCAGCCCGAACCCGAGCACGTCCAGCAGCAGCGTCACGAAGATGAATCCGACCGCCGGGCCCCGCTTTGTCACCTGTGGTCCTCGTTGTTCTCTGGGGCCTCGCCCCAAGCCCGGGAGCATAGCGGCATCGCCTCCCGCCCCGTCATGTCGGCTCCACACACGCAGCCCCCAGCACGCCCCACGCTATCCTCGCCACACCCGGCGAGCCGACATCGGCCCGCCTTCCACCTTCGGAGCACACATGAAACAGCCCCTCGGCGCCATCTGCGTCTTCTGCGGAGCCAGCCACGGCGCACGCCCTGAATACCCAGCCGCCGCCTTCGAACTCGGCCGAACCATCGCCAGGCAGGGCCTCACACTGGTCTACGGCGGGGGCCGCGCCGGTCTCATGGGCGCCGTCGCCGACGCCGCCCTCGGCGCTGGAGGCCGCGTGGTCGGCGTTATCACCAAACTCCTCGAGAGCCGCGAGCTCGCCCACACCGGCATCACCGAACTCCGCGTCGTCGATTCCATGCACGAACGCAAGATGATGATGGCCGACCTCGCCGACGCCTTTGTCGCCCTCCCGGGCGGCCTGGGAACCCTCGACGAACTCTTCGAAATCCTCGCCTGGGCACAGCTCGGCATCCACAGCAAGCCAGTGGGCCTCCTCAACACCGCGGGCTACTACGACCCCGTCATGGTCTTCCTCGATCAGGTCGAGCGTGAGAAGTTCCTCCGCCTCAACCACCGCACCGAAGTCGTCTTCGAGGCGTCCGTAGATCGCATGCTCGAACGGCTCAGCAGCGGGGGGCCCGCGGGCGCCCGATTCCCATCTGCCCCGCCCCAACCGGGCTGATTCGCTCAAGAACGCGAGCGATCCCCGAACATCGACCCAGGAAACGGCCTCACCCGACCTGCAGGCCACCAGTCTCGACTCCAACTCTCGATTTTGGTGGCCAGTTCCCGGGGGTGTGGCATATTCCACTTGCGGCCGCCCTCGGGAGGGCGAGCCCCGCCACCCCGGAGGGTCGAACTCATGTCTCCATTTGTTCGGGACGCGTTTGCGCTCGCCGCCTTCGCCACGCTCAGCGCCGGCACCGCTCTCGCCCAGACCGTATCCGTCGACGCCCGCTCGTCGGTCTTTGATGCCGGCCGCGCCACGGCCTTGCTCGGCTCCGCCCAACCAGTCTCCATTGCACTGCCCGATGGCTGCATCCGCTTTGTCGAGATCCCCACGGTCTCGGGCGAAATCAAGGCCTTCCTGACCTCGCTCCCGGGCGGGGCCGACGGCAATGCCAACTACCCGACCGTCAACACGAACATCAACCCCGCGCAGGGCATCTCCGGCGCCCACCACCCCCGCGTGATGGCGCTCCTGGGGGTCTTTACCACCGACGCGGAGCCCCAAACCCCCAGCCCCCACACCGTCGACTTCCTGTCCTTCGGCGTCGACTTCCCGCAGATCACCCCCGAACTTCATCAGGTCTTCTGGATCGGCGACGGCCGCACCGATGCCGACGCGATCCAACGTTTCGCCGTCCCAGAGGGTGCCACCCGTCTGTACCTCGGCTTCGCCGATGCGCCAAACTTCCGGGGCGATCCCACCCCGGGCTCCTACGCCGACAACACCGGATCCCTCTCCGTCACCGTGGCATCCACCATCGTGCAGCCCCTCCCGACCATCGGTGTCCAACCCGGCGACTTCCAGGTCTGCCCCGGAACCAGCATCCTCCTCCAGTGCAACGGCCTCCTGGGCGGCCCCTGGGGCTATCAGTGGCGAAAGAATGGCCAGAACATCGAGGGTGCCACCACCGAGGAGCTCGTCATCGCCTCCGCGGGGCCCGAAGACTCCGGTCAGTACGACTGTCTCGTGGGCAATAGCTGCCGCGTCATCTCCAGCCGCCTCGCCACCGTCACCGTCTTCGACTGCTGCCCCGACCTCACGGCCGACGGCAACGTCGACCAGGACGACGTCAACTACCTTGCCAACGTCATCGCCGGAGGCGAAAACCCCCTCGGCGTCGACCCGGACTTCAACCGCGATGGCAATGCCGATCAGGACGACGTTCTTGCCCTCATCAACGCCGTCAGTGGTGGCGGCTGCCCCTGACCTGAGGTTCATTCCTCAACCCCGCTGCCCCGGACGCCCTCTAACGCTCCCTGCGCGGGGCAGCAGCCCACTCGCGCCAGCCCCCCGCGGCGACGACGCGGAGTTGCCATTGACTGAGAGCGACCATTCGAGTACATTCTCCGCAAGCACTCCGGGCCTGATCCGTTGTGCGGGGGCAGGCTGACCACGGGATTTCCCGTGCGCAATGGAGTGTCCCCGCATGCCGCACGTTCCGGTGATGGATCGCCCCGCGCCCGCTTCAAGCCAGTCAACCCAAGGCACGCCGCCCGGCGAGGACTCTCTTCCCGGGGAGCATTCTGCGCCCGCGGCCCCCGCGGTGGCCCGTCGGGCGCTCTTCGGGTTCGGCGCACTCGCCGCCGCGTGGAGCTCGTCCAAGGCCATCGCCACACCCCCCCGCATCCCCGCGGACGTTGAGCCAAACAGCCTGCTCGTCAGGCTCGTCTCTCGCCTCACGATGGGCCTCACCACCGAAGAGCACGCCCTTGCGAACGCGCTGGGCTACGAGGGATACCTCGAGTACCACCTCAACCACTCCGCGATCCCAGACGCCGCGATGGACACCATGCTCGCGGATCAGGTCCGATTCTCAACGCTCACCATGACCTACGAGCAGCTCCTGCAGATCGCCGCGGGTCAGGCCGCCAACGAGTGCATCGAGGCCGCCGTCTTCCGCAACGTCTTCAGCAAGCGCCAGTTCTTCGAACGCATGGTCGAGTTCTGGACCGACCACTTCAACATCGACATCTCGGGAGAGCGCGCCAGTCGCCTCAAGCCCATCGACGATCGCGACGTCATCCGCCCCAACGCGCTGGGCAACTTCCGCACGCTCCTCGACGCGAGCGCGCACAGCCCCGCCATGCTCTACTACCTCAACAACGACATCTCCGTCGCTGGCAACCCCAACGAGAACTACGCCCGCGAACTCCTCGAACTCCACACCATGGGCGCCGACGGCGGCTACTCGCAGCAGGACGTCGCCGAGGTCGCCCGCTGCTTCACCGGCTGGACCATCTGGCGCGACGCCTCCGGGGCCGCCGCCGGCACGTTCCGGTACAACCAGACCGCCCACGACACAACCCAGAAAATCGTCCTCGGGCACGTCATCCCCGCCCGCACCGCCGCCGCCGGAATCCAGGACGGCCTCGACGTCCTCAACATCCTTCTGGACCACCCAAGCACCGCGAACTATGTCTCCAAAAAGCTCTGCTCGTGGCTCCTGGGTCGCAACACACCACAGGCCACCATCAATGCGGTCGCCGCGGTCTACTCCTCCTCCGGTGGCGACATCAAGTCCATGATCCGAGAGTCCCTCAGCCCCAACAACCTCGCCGCCGCAGAGATGAAGTTCAAGCGCCCCTGGCACCTCTTCATCAACTGCATGCGCGTCGTTCCCACCACCATCACCAACACCTCGCAGTTCCGCTCCCGCCTCATCACCGCCGGCCAGCCCCGCTTCGGATGGCCCACTCCCGACGGCTACCCCGATCACGTCGACTACTGGGTCGGAAACGTCATGCCCCGTTGGAACTTCGGCGCCGACCTCATGAACGCCAACCTCCCCATCGGCGGGATCTCCGTCAACACCACCGGCTACTTCGCCGGCCTCACCACCGCTCCCCAGGTCGTGGGCCGCGTCAACGACGCCCTCGAGGGCGGCGAGATGCCACAGAGCGAACGCACCCTCCTCGAGAACTACCTCCAGCCCACTCCAACCAGCGTCACCCAACAGCGAGAGGCCCTCGGTCTCGCCATGGCCTCCCCCAGCTTCCAGTGGTACTAGCCCCTCAAGGAACTCACCCATGACCGGCTCATCGCATCCCGAGGCTGCACGAGGCTGCCCCGAATACGCCGAACTCTCCCGCCGCGGCTTCCTCGCTGCCTCAGGTCTCGCCGCCGCCGCCTTCGCAGCACCCGCGTGGCTCCCACGCGTCGCTTTTGCCAAGGACTACCGGTCCTCCATGCGCGACGTCATCATCTCCATCTATCTCCGCGGCGCCTCCGACGGCCTCACCATGTGCGTCCCCTACGCCGACAACGCCTACTACACCCTTCGCCCTACCCTCGCCGTCCCCCGACCGGACAGCTCCGCCACCGACAAGGCCACCGACCTCGACGGCTTCTTCGGCCTCCCGCCCGCCATGCTCCCGCTCCTCCCCGCCTACCAGGCGCAGCGACTCGCCATCATCCACGCCTGCGGCTCCACCGACCCCTCCCGTTCCCACTTCGACGCCCAGCGCTTCATGGAAGTCGGAAAGCCCGACGACCCCTCCCTCCTCACCGGCTGGCTCGGCCGCCACATCGCCAACATCCCACCCATGGACCCCTCCGCCGTCCTCCGAGGCGTAGGCCTCTCCACCGGCCTCGCTCGCACCCTCGTCGGCGCGCCAGACACCCTCCCCATCGCCAACCTCTCCGGCTTCAACCTTGCGGGCGCTCAGACCTCCCGCACCGCCCGACGCATGGTCATCGACAACATGTACAACGGCACCGTCGACCCACTCAAGGCCGCGGGGCTCACCACTCTCCAGACCATCGACACCCTTGCCAACATCTCCTTCTCCACCTATCAGCCCTCAGGCGGGGCCACATACGGCACCAGCAGCTTCGGCAACAGCCTGAAGAGTGTCGCCGCCCTCCTCAAGGCTCAGGTCGGCGTCGAGGCCGTCGCCATCGACGTCAACGGCTGGGATACTCACACCAACCAGGGAAACATCTCCGGCACCATGGCCACCCTCATGTCCACCGTCGCACAGGTGCTCGCCGCCTTCGACACCGACATGACCGCCGGCACCACCCAGCCCTCCTACATCGCCGTCGTCATGAGCGAGTTCGGCCGCCGCGCCGCGGAGAACGGCAGCGCTGGCACCGACCACGGTCACGGCAACTGCATGCTCGCGCTCGGCTCCGCTGTCCAGGGTGGCCGTGTCGTCTCTCAGTGGCCGGGCCTCGCGCCCGGTCAGCTCTACGAGGGCCTGGACCTCGACGTCACCACCGACTACCGCGACATCCTTGCGGAGATCTGCGCCCAGCGCCTCGGCGCCCCGGACCTCTCCGTCATCTTCCCGGACTACTCGCCCACGTTCCGAAACATCGTCGCCTGACACCACGCAGGACTCACCAATGCGAACCACTCTCGCCCTCTCTGCCCTTCTCGCCGCCACGGGCTCCGCCAGCGCCCAGTTCTTGTTCAGCAATGCGGGCCCGACCCCCGACTCGCCCGCTCTCGCGCCCGCCTCTGCATCTCTCAGCGGCGTGCCCGCGCCGTCCGGCTCAGCCTGGAGCGAACTCCAGGCCGCCCTCACAGGTGAGTGCAACGCCGTCGCCGGCTTCTCCGTCCACGCCGCAGGCGAAGAAGGGCTCTATCGCCTCGCCGACGACTTCGAAGTCCCCGCCGATTCCCTCTGGCAGCTCGACACCCTCCGCGTCTACGCCTTCGTGCCCGGTCATTCCGGCGGCTCCCCATTCAGCGCCATGACCGTCCGCATCTGGCTCGGTCAGCCCGGCACACCCGAGGCCGTCGTCATCGCCGGCGACGCCGACGCGAACGCCCTCACCTCCGCCTCAGCCACCGGCATCTACCGCGTCTTCAACACCCTCCGCGCGCCCCTTGCCCCCGCCCCGGACACCTCCCGGGCCATTTGGTCCATTGACGCCTCGCTGGCGGGCACCGTGCTCGGCCCGGGCCACTACTGGATCGACTGGCAACTCACCTGCGTGAACCCGGATGCTCCCGCCTTTTCGCCCTCCGCAACCCTCACGTCCTCGCGCGCCACACTGGGTGCCGACGCCCTCCAGTTCCGATACGAGGTCGGCCCCGCCCTTGGCCAGTGGACCCCCATTGCCGACTCCGGAAAGCCAGCCTCCACCGCCGACGCGGCTCAGGACCTCCCCTTCATCCTCCTCGGGCTCGCCCTCCCCAACTGCGACCCGGACCTCAACCAGGACGGCAATGCCGACCAGGACGACGTGGGGTACCTCACCAACGTCATCGCCGGCGGCGAAAACCCCTCGGGCCGCGACCCGGACTTCAACCGCGATGGGAATGCCGACCAGGACGATGTCCTCGCTCTTGTGGATGTCATCGCCGGCGGGCCCTGCCCCTGAACCGATAGGTCTTTGGCTGGGTCATTCGGGTTTTTCTTGCCCTTGCGCCCCCCCGCCCTATACTCCCTGCGTGACGGGCCCGGTCGGGGCGCGCCACCGATGGCGGGGATTGTCTCCAGCCACACGACCACGAGCAGGAACGGGCCGTCCGTCGGCCCATCGCAAGCGCCCTAGCGCGTGCCGAGGCAGCCGCGGCTTAGCCGCCATGCCTACCGACCCGTGCACGCGGGTGTCGCTGAAAGAGTCTCCCCCATGGCAAACACACTCGTCCAAGACCTCGTCGAATCCGGAATCCACTTCGGCCAGCGCGCCAGCGGGTGGAACCCGAAGATGCAGCCGTACATCTACGGCAAGCGCAACGGGATCCACATCATCGACATCAAGGAGACCATCAAGGGCCTCCTCCTCGCCAAGAAGTTCATCTCCAAGGTCGTCGCGGACGGCAAGGACGTCTGCTTCGTCGGCACCAAGCGCCAGGCCAAGAACGTCATCGAGACCCGCGTTCCTGACGTCAAGATGCATTTCGTCACAGAGCGCTGGCTCGGCGGCACCCTCACGAACTTCCGCACCATCCGCCAGCGTCTCCGTCGCCTCGAAGAGCTCGAGGCCATCGAGCAGAACGACAACTTTGCCAGCTACTCCAAGAAGATGGAGTCCCAGCTCAAGCGCGAGCAGAAGAAGATCTTCCGCAACCTCAACGGCATCCGGAAGATGGACAAGCTCCCCGGCGTCATGATCGTCGTCGACGTCAAGTCCGAGATCACCGCCCTCAAGGAAGCCCGCAAGCTCAACATCCCAACGATCTGCCTCATCGACACCGACGGCGACCCGTCCCTCGCCGACATCGCGATCCCCGGGAACGACGATTCGATGCGCGCGATCGACGTCATCATCCGTGAGCTCTGCCTCGCTGTCGCCGCCGGCGTCGAGCAGCGCGGCGCCGCCCCCCAGCAGGGCGAGGCCGCTCCCACCGAGCAGGCGGCCCCCGCCGGTCCGCGCCGCAGCCGCCGCGCACAGTTCCGCGCCGAAGACGCGGGCGGCGAACCAGGCCGCGTCGAAGCCCCTACCGAGCCCTCCGCCGGCGTCCCCTCCTGAGCCCCGCCGAGGTGACCCACCCGCCTTTTCAGATCATCTAGCCCCGCCCTCTTGGGCGGGCCCGGAGACACACCCGTGAGCCAGATCAGCGCCAAAGACGTCACCAACCTCCGCAACCGTACAGGCCTCCCGATGATGGCCTGCAAGGCCGCCCTCCAGGAAGCCGGCGGCGACGTGGACAAGGCCGAAGAGCTCCTCCGCAAGCAGCTCAAGGGCAAGATGGACACCAAGATGGACCGCACCGCCGGCGAGGGCCGCGTTGCCATCTTCCGCACCCGTGAGGCCGCCACGATCGTCGAGCTCCGCGCGGAGACCGACTTCACCGCCAAGAACGAGAAGTTCGTCGCCGCCGCCGCCGCCTGCGCCGAGCTCGCCATGGAGGCCCACGCCGGCGCCGTCGCCGCGACCCCCGCCATGAGCAAGATCATCGACGAGCTCCGAATCTCAACGGGCGAGAACATCTCCCTCGCCCGCGCACACAAGCTCGTCCAGGATCCGGGCAGCGGCGCCTTCGGCTTCTACGTCCACCACGACGGCAAGACCGGCGTGCTCGTCCAGGCAGAGGGCTCCGTCTCCGACGAGACCCTCCGCCAGATCTGCATGCACGTCACCGCCGCCGTCCCTCGCCCCCAGGGTGTGTCCGCCCAGGACGTCCCTGCCCACATCGTCGAGAAGGAACGCCGCTTCCGGATCGAGCAGGCGATGGAGTCCGGAAAGCCCAAGGAAATCGCCGAGAAGATGGTCGAGGGCGGCATGCGCAAGTTCTTCGAGGAGATCGCCCTCCTCGAACAGCCCTTTGTCATGGACCCCACCAAGAAGATCAAGGACATCATCGGTCCCAAGGTCACCATCGTCGGGTTCCTGCGCTGGCAGGTCGGCGAGCAGGTCTGACACCACCACGCCATCCCCGGAGGTTCCGCCATGTGGCACGCCCACGCTCAGGCCTACATGGCCCAGCGTTCCATCGACGGCTGGCTGGTTCATGACTTCCGGGGCAGCAACCCCGCTCTCGCCCAGCTCCTCCCGGGCAAGCGATCCACCACACGCCGCGCGGACCTCTGGCTTCCCGCGGCCGGTCAGCCCGTGGTCCTCGCCCACGTGCTCGACGCCGCGCAGTTTCAGGGCTCCGGCCCGCGCGTCGAGACCTACACCTCATGGGACGACTACGCCGCGTGGCTGAAGTCAACGCTCTCGGGCGCCCGCCGCGTCGCCATGGAATACTCCCCCGCCTGTGCCCTTCCCGTCGTCGCGAGCGTCGACGCCGGCACCGTGGAGCTCGTCCGTTCGCTCGGCCCGGAGGTCGTTACATCCGCCGACCTCATCCAGGTCGCCATCGCCCAGTGGAGCCCGGAGGCAATCCGCGTCCACGAGCGATCCGCCGCCGGCACCCAGGAGGCCATGCTCGACGCCTGGGGTTTCATCCGCTCTTCGCTCCGGTCGGGTGCCGCCATCACCGAGCACGACGTGCAGGACCGAATCATCGCCACCTTCAAACGCCTCGGCCTCGAGTTCCCCGACCCGCCCATCGTCGCCGTCAACGCCCACAGCGGCGATCCGCACTTCGAGGTCTCCCCGACCAATCCCTCCCCCGTCCGCCAGGGCGACTGGGTCCTCATCGACCTTTGGGCCCGCGTCCCCGGTGACCACAACATTTACTCCGACATCACCTGGACCGGGTTCTGCGGCTCAAAGGCCCCTGACGAGCACCAGCGCGTCTTCGATGTCGTCCGTGACGCCCGCGACGCCTGCGTCGCCCTCGCCGTCAGCTCCTTCCGCTCCCGCACCCGCCTCGAAGGCTGGCAGCTCGATGACGCCGCCCGAAACGTCATCATCGGCGCCGGCTTCGGCCACGCCATCAAGCACCGAACGGGCCACAGCCTCAGCGCTGGCCCCCGCGTCCACGGCGTGGGTGTCAATATCGACAACACCGAGACCCACGACACGCGCGAGGTCCTCCCGGGCATCGGCTTCACCGTCGAGCCCGGCATCTACCTGCCTCACTTCGGCGTCCGAAACGAGATCGATGTCTTCGTCGATCCTGTCAAGGGACCCGTCATCACGAGTTGCTCGCAGGACAAGCCGGAACTCGTCGGCTGATGACCGGTCACGACCCCATCTCCCCCCAGCGACTGCTCGGTGCCCTCCGCTGGCGCTACGCCACCCAGCGCTTCGACCCCTCCCGCCCCATTCCGGACCCAACCCGCCTCGCGCTCCTCGAAACGCTTCGGCTGGCGCCCTCCGGCTTCGGCCTCCAGCCCTGGCGATTCATCAGCGCCGAGTCCCCGGCCCTCCGACAGACCCTCGCCGCCGCGTCATGGAACCAGCCCCAGGTGCTCCAGGCCCCCAGCCTGCTCGTTCTCTGCCGTCGAGATCGCGTGGACTCATCCGACGCCGAACGCCTGATCGCGCTCGCACGTGCCCAGCGTGCCATCTCCGACGATGAAGCCGCCCAGTGGCGCGCCAACCTCGCTTCGTTCCTCACCTCCGGCACCGACATCGCCGAGTGGGCCGCTCGCCAGGTCTACCTCGCCCTCGGCACGCTCGTCACCGCCGCTGCGCTCCTGGGTGTAGACGCCTGCCCCCTGGAGGGCATCGACCCCGCCGCCTACGACCGCGCGCTCGGCCTGCCCGGCACCGGGTACACAACCGTTCTCGCCGTGGCACTGGGCTACCGCGCCGCGGACGACCCGGCGGCAGCACTCCCCAAGCTTCGATTCTCGTCGGATCAGGTCGTCACGCGAGCCTGAAGGACACTCTCAGCGCTTCTCAATGGGCGTGTACGCCACATTGTGGGGTCCGGTGTAATCCACCGAAGGCCGGTAGAGCCGGTTGTTCGCGAGCTGCTCCAGCGCATGCGCCGACCAGCCGCCCACGCGCCCGATCACGAACATGGGCGTAAAGAGATCAAGCGGCAGCCCGATGCAGTGATACGTGGTCGCGCTGTAGAAGTCCACGTTCGGATAGATGCCCTTGGCCGCCTTCTCGCGGTTCATCACCGCCTCGATGGCGCTGCTCTTCTCGAACAGGTCCATATTGCCCGTGTCCTGCGCGAGCTGCTTGGCCAGCACCTTCAGGTGGCTTGCGCGGGGGTCATACGCCTTGTACACCCGGTGCCCGAAGCCCGGGATCTTGTCCTTCTTCGCGAGCTTGTCCTGGATGAACGCCTCGCACGCCGCAACGCTGGGGATCTGGTTCAACATCCGCATCACGCCCTCGTTCGCCCCGCCGTGGAGCGGGCCGCGGAGGCTGCCGATCGCGCCGGTCAGCGCGGAGTAGAGGTCGCTCTCGGTGGAGATGATCACCCGCGTGGTGAACGTGGAGTTGTTCAGCCCGTGGTCCGTGTGCAAGACCAGGCACACGTCCAGCGCCTTGGTCATGGCCGGCGTCGGGACCACCCCGTTCAGCATGTACAGAAAGTTCTCGCAGAGGCTCTTGCCGCTGTCCGGCCTCACCAGGGGCTTGCCCTGCCGATGCCGATGAAAGTACGCCAGAAGCGTGGGCGTTTGCGCCAGGATGTTCAGCGCCTTCTGCTGCACCGTCGCCACGTCGATCGCATTCGGCTTCGCGTCGTGCAGCCCCAGCGCCGAAACCAGCGTCCGGATCGCGTGCATCGGCTCCGCCGACGCGGGGATCGTCGTCAGCAGCGCCTCCACGCCCTTGGGAATCTCGTACCGCGCCCGGATCGACGCCACGAACGCATCGAGCTCCGCCTTCGTCGGCAGCCGCCCGTTCCACAGGAAGAACACCGTCTCCTCAAACGTGCTGTGCGAAGCCAACTCTCCGATCGGGATCCCGATGTACTCCAGAATCCCCTTCTCGCCATCGATGTACGACAGCTTCGAATCGGTCGCGATCACTCCTTCAAGGCCCTTGGCATAGGTCGTCATGGCGTTCTGTCCCTGCGTTGCGGTCGTCATGGTGTTCTTTCGTTGCCCGACTATAGCGGGTGCTAACGCCGCACCTCCACCTGCCGACATTGCTTTGCCCCACTTTTCGCCCCGCGAAAGCACCGGAACGCCCCGGCCCCCGGGGCCTACCGTCGCCCATGCCCAGGACGCGGATCAAGGTGTGCGGCATCCGCGACGAGGACGCCCTCTTCGCAGCCGCCGATTCCGGCGCAGACGCCGTCGGCTTCATGTTCGTCTCTTCCTCCTCACGCTTCATTTCCCCGGAAGACGCCTTCGACCTCATGTCCCGCCTCCCACCACTCGTCGCCTCCGTCGGTGTCTTCGCCGACCACTCCGCCGACGACTTCGCAGACATCGAGCAGGTCTGCCCGACCTCGTTCTCCCAACTCCATGGCCGCGAAGACCCCAAACTCGTCCGCGCCTGCGGCCCGGATGTCATCAAGGCCGTCCGCTTCGACCCCGCAACCATCGCCGCCGACCTCCAGCAGTGGGGAGGGATGGAGGAAGTCGCCGCCATCCTCATCGACGGCTCTTCCGGGGGCCTTGGCGTCGCCTTCGATTGGCTCGCCCTCGCCCCACACCTCGAATCCTGCCCCAAGGAGGTCATCCTCGCCGGCGGCCTCACGCCCCAAAACGTCGGCGACGCCATCCGCGCCTGCCGCCCTTGGGCCGTGGATGTCTCCAGCGGCGTGGAACGTGAAAAGGGCCTCAAAGACCCCGCGCTCATCGAGGCATTCTGCGACGCCGTCCGCCAGGCCGATCGGGGTTAGTCGCTCTTCGGCGGAGCCTCTCTGGTGGCACCGCTCTCCAGAGTGGCGGCCCCAGCCGCCGACCCGCGACCACGAAGTCTCAGTGAGATCGGCTTCGATCCTGCAGGCAGAACTAGCAGGGGTCACGCATCAGCCTCGCCACCTCCGCCGCTATCTGCTCCGGCAGCAGGCCCTCCGTCTCGATCACGCGATCCGCAAGCGATCGGTACAGCGGGTCGCGCTGCCCGTGCAGGCGTTCGACCTCACCGACAGTCCCGAGCTCCGTCAGGGGCGGGCGCTCCCCCGGGTCCAGCCCAGCCAACCGCCTCTGTAGCGCGTCCGCGCTCGCCGCCAGGTAGACCACGAACCCGCCCCGGGCCTTCCGCCACTCCCGGATCATCTCCGCGGCTCCTGGAGCAATGGGGGATCCGCCCCCGAGGGCAACGACCGCGCCGCCGGTCTCGCCCAGCACCGCCAGCAGCGCCGCTGCCTCCGCGGCTCTGAACGCCGCTTCTCCCATCATCCGCAGCCCGTCCGCGGCGGAGCCCACGCCCAGCACCGCGGCCGTGCGATCATCCAGATCGACAAACGCCACGCCCGATCCGGCGGCGACCAGCCGCCCAACCGTGGTCTTACCCGACGCTCTGAGCCCGATCAGAAGCACCTTCACGCCCGCATGGTACAAGCAACGCCGCGAGGGTGCGGTTTGACGAACTCTGAGCGCGCCCGCCCTTCCAGGCCTCCAACAATCCCCCGCCCGAAGGAGGCCACCACCATGCCGCACGATCGCAGACAGTTCATGCAGCGCGGGGCCGCCTTCGCCCTCGGCTTCGCCGGGCTCCGCTCCCTCATCGCCCACGCCGGCTCGCCATCCCACGCCCTCTCGCAGTTTGGCTACGGCCCGCTCGTGCCCGACCCCGCCAGACGCCTCGACCTCCCCGCCGGCTTCGAGTACGTCGTGCTCTCTCGCACGGGCGAGGAAATGGACGACGGCCTCCTCGTCCCCGGCCAGCACGACGGCATGGCCGCCTTCCCAGGCACCCAAGGCCGTGTCATCCTCGTCCGCAACCACGAGACGCACATGGGCCTCGAAGGCCGCGGCCCCTTCGGCCCCGCCAACGAGCGACTCTCCAAAGTCTCCGCCGACCGCCTCTACGACCTTGGCGCTGCCAAGGGTCCCAGCCGCGGAGGCACCACCACCCTCGTCTACAACCCAGCCACCCGCACCCTCGAAAAGCACTTCCTCAGCCTCGCGGGCACCGAATACAACTGCGCCGGTGGCCCCACCCCCTGGGGCACCTGGCTCTCCTGCGAAGAGACCGTCTCCGTCAAGAGCGAGAACTTTGCCAAGGACCACGGCTTCGTCTTCGAGGTCACTCCCTCCGAAGCCCCCGGCCTCGCCGACCCGGTTCCGCTCACCGCCATGGGCCGCTTCCGCCACGAGGCCGTTGCCGTCGATCCCGCCGGCGGCTGCGTCTACCTCACCGAGGACGTCGCCGGAGGCGTCCTCTACCGCTTCATCCCGAACGTACCGGGCAAGCTCGCGCTCGGGGGGCGCCTCCAGGCTCTCGCCGTAAGCGACCGCTGGAGCCTCGACACCAAGAACTGGGAGTCCGCGGGCAGCATTCCCGTCGGATCACGCTTCCCTGTCCGCTGGATCGACCTCGACGACGTCCTCTCTCCCAATGACACCCTGCGCTTCCAGGCCGCCGAGAAAGGTGCCGCCACCTTCGCCCGATGTGAGGGCATGTGGTTTGGTCGCGGCACCGTCTTCTTCGCCGCCACCACAGGTGGGTCCGCGAAACTTGGGCAGATCTGGAAGTACACCCTGAGCCCGCACGAGGGCACGCCCCGCGAGGCCGCCATCCCCGCCACTCTCGAACTCTTCATCGAGCCCAACGACAGCAAGGTCTGCAACAACGCAGACAACCTCACCGTCTCCCCCTGGGGAGACCTCATCGTTTGCGAGGACGGGCCAGACCTCAACGGCCTCTTCGGCGTCACGCCCGGCGGCGAGGCCTACCGCCTTGCCTTCAACCGTGTGAGCAAGGCCGAACTCGCCGGCGCGACATTCTCGCCCGACGGCTCCGTCCTCTTCGTCAACATTCAATCACCGGGCATGACCTTCGCCATCCACGGGCCCTGGCGCAAGGCCTGACCCGGCCTCACAGGTTGCCCCGGCGGGCCTGCTCAAGCTCCAACGCTTCGAACAGCGCCCTGAAGTTACCCTTGCCGAACGACTGGCTCCCCCGCCGGCAGATGATCTCAAAGAACAGCGTGGGCCGGTCCTGCAGGGGCCTCGTGAAGAGCTGCAGCAAGTACCCCTCATCGTCCGCATCCACCAGAATCCCCAGGTCGTGGATCCGCTTGTGATCTTCCTTCACCTCGGGCTTGCCGTGCGACTTCAGCGTGCCGTTCACCCGCTCCCACACGTGCTCGTAGTAGGTGTCGGGCAGCGTCAGAAAGTCCACACCCCGCGACCGCAGCGCCGCGATGGACTGCAGCTCGTCGTCGGTCCGCAGCGCCAGGTGCTGCACGCCGGGCGTGTTGCTGTGCCAGTCCAGATACTCCTGCACCTGGCTCTTGCGCTTGCCCGGCGCGGGCTCGTTGATCGGGATCTTGATCAGGTTGTTCCCGCTCGACATCACCTTGGACATCAGCGCCGAAAAGTCCGTCGAGATGTCCTTGTCGTCGAAGTGCTTGAACATCTTGAACTCGAGCACGTCCTCGTAGAACTTCACCCAGTGATTCATCTTGCCCAGCTCGACGTTCCCCACCAGGTGGTCCACGTACTTCAGCCCGCACGGGTGCTGACGGTTGCGCTCGTTGATCGACAGCACCGCCGACCCACTGCCGCCCTGAGGCCCGCACCCCGCCGCTCCGCCGCACGGGCTCCCCTCAACCCGCTGAAACCGGGGCATGAACAGCCCGCCCTGCTTCACCTTCGTGAGGTCGTACTCGCCCGTGCGAGACACGAACGTGTGCACCGCGCGACCAAAGGTCCGGATCCCCGCCATCGTCACCGTGCCCCGCTCGTCCTTCCACGTCCGGGGCTCGTACGCCGACATCGCGCCGTTCGAAACCGCCTTCTCGTACGCCTTTTCCGCGTCAAACACCGTGAACGCGATGTCCTTCACCCCATCCCCGTACATCGCCACTTCCATCGCCGACGGGTGCACCGGCGTCAGCCCGCTCGTCAGCACGAACCGGATGTTCCCCTGCGTCAGCAGGTAGTGCGCCGCCTCGCGGCTGCCCGTCGTCAGGTCGCTCACCTGCTCGATCTGAAACCCGAAGCAATGGGCGTAGAAAAACGCCGCCTGCCGCGCGTTCCCCACATAAAACTGCACGTGGTCCACGTCGATCAGGTGGAGCGGGTCGCTGCTCGGACGGACATGTGCGCTCGCCGCGGGGGTCAGGGTCGTCATGGCGGAACTCCTTCCAACTCAATCCTATGGGCCCATTCCGGAGCAGGCGGGCCGTTGAATCGAACTACTTCGGGGTCTTCTCGGCCTCCGGAGCGGGCTTCTCGGGGGCGATCTTCGCCCGCAGCGTCGCGAGCCGTGCAGCCTGATCCGGAGTCATAACGCCGCCAAACCGCTGCTCCACGTCTGCCAGCACCGCACCGGCCCAGGGGCGGTCCGCCGCCAGCGCCAGGCCGTCAATCCAGGCCCCCGCGTCCTTCGCGTCCAGCGATGCCGCCTGTTCCAGCCGGTTCAGCGCCACCAGCGCCACCACGTGCCGCCGCTGCAGCCCCTCAGGCTGGGTCAGGGCTTGCTCCGAGGTCCCACCAGCCCAAAACGGCGACAGCTCGATCGTGAGCAGCGCGCCGTCGGGCTCCCGAGACGCGAGCTGAAGGTCCGCCAGCGCCAACACCGACCCCGCCAGCGCCGCGTGCTGGTCCTCTCGCCCCGCGGCCGCCATCTGCCTCATATCCGCGTTCAAAAGCACCAGCAGGCTCCGCTTGAGCGACGGGTCCGAAACCTCCGACGCCAGCGCCCACAGCTCATTCGTCGGCAGGGCCGCCGCCAGCCGTTCGATCACGGGCCGTGCCACCGCCGGCTCCGGCTGAGGCAGCGCGAGCAGCGTCCGCATGCTCGCCAGCGACGGATCGTGGACCAGCATCGCCCTCGACGCGAGTTCAAACAGGTCCGGCTCACGCCGCGCAGCCTCCACCAGCGCCACCGTGAACCGCTCATCCCACACCAGCGACTCCGCCGCCGCAAGCCGCACCGATGCGTTGGAACTCTCCAGCAATGGCAGGAGCGCTTCCATGTCCTCATCGTTGCCCAGAGCCGCCACCAGCCACACCGCCGAGGGGCTCAGGCTCGCCACGGGCCACGACCGAACCAGCCGCAAGACCTCCGTTTGCTCTTCCGGCAGCAGCAGCCCCGCCCTCGCGAGGGCCGCCATGCACGTCGCGGCCTGGGCCGAGGCCCCGCTCTCCGGCGAGAGCCACACCATCGACGCCCGGACCAGCTCCCGCGTGGGCCACCGCGAGCACGCGAGCAACAGGGCGCCAGCCGCCGTCGGGTCCCGCTCCGCCCCGAGGGCCCTGGCCAGACCAGACGCCGCCTCCGCGGGGGCCATCTGCCAGAGCAGCGTCGCCGCCTGCGCCCGCGTCTTCGGGGCCGGTGCGGCTGTCAGCGCCAACGCCGCCGACGCCACCGCCGGTCCGAGCGTCGAGCCCGCGCTCAGCTCACGCCCCGCCAGTTCGAAGCCCAGGTCCTGCACCTCGGGCGTCTCCGCACCCAGAAACTCCGCGATGAGAGGACTGCGCTGCTCCGGTGCCGTCGCCAGGTGCAGCCTGCGATACGACTCGATCAGCCTCGCCACCGCCCCCTGCCGCTCCGCCGCCAACTGGTCCGCCCGCCTCGCCATCGCCGCGGCCAGCGTCAGCCTCCACTGCGACTCGCTGTACTGGTCGCACTCGGCGAGCCACGCCGCCCATGCCCCGTGCTCCGCCGGTATGTCCGTCCTCCCCGACAGCCTCACCAGGCCCTCGAACGCCGCGCCCGCGATCTCTCCCCCCGCCTTTGGCGACGCGCGCAGCACCAGCAGCCTCGCCGCATCACGCGTGTGGAACGACGACACCGCCTGCAACAACCTGGGAACCTCGTCCACCGGCGCCTCCGCGAGCCGCTGTGCCAGCATCGGAAACAGCCGCGGCGGCGCGTCCGGCATCTCGCCGATCGCTCGCAGCACCATCGCCCCCGCCCCAGTCCCGGCAAGTGGTTTGGCCAGCTCCGCCGCCAGCACCTCCCGCACGGGGGGCTCATCTGTTCGCTTCACGAGCTCCCGCGCCGCGCCCAGCCGCCTCGCGTCCGAGAGCGTCACGTCCCGCAGCGCCTCCAGCGCCGCGTCTTCCGTCGCGATGCTCGACGACCCGCTCCCGCCCCCCTCCGCGCCCGGCTGCCCCTGCGCGGCCGGGCCGACTCCCACCCCCGCCAGCCCGGCAGTGAAAATCGCCGCCCGCAGCATGTGACGCGCCTTGGTCATGCGTTCTCGCGGCGTTGCCCCTCCAAGCCGATGCTATCGCCCCTGCCCACGCCCGGAAAGCCGCCCCCGCCGGATTCTCCCATCCCCTCGCTTCAGTGCCCGCCCTTCACTCCCGCCAGCAGCCGCGTCGCCTCGTCCACGTCCTTGTCACCCCGCCCGGACAGGCAGACCACCAGGTTCTCCTCCGCCTTCATCGTCGGCGCGAGCCTCAGCGCCTCCGCGATCGCATGCGACGACTCCAACGCCGGCAAGATTCCCTCGCTCCCCGCCATTTCCCTGAACGCAAGGAGCGCCTCCTCATCCGTGCTCACCACGTACGACACGCGCCCCTGCTCCTTCCAGAAGGCGTGCTCCGGCCCCACGCCCGGATAGTCCAGCCCAGCGGAGCACGAGTGCGCCCCCGCCGTCTGCCCCTCGCTGTCCTGCAGCACATACGTCCGTGCGCCGTGCAGCACGCCGGGCGATCCGGCGCACAGCGACGCCGCGTGCTGACCCGGCCCCGGCCCGAGCCCGCCCGCCTCCACGCCGACCAGTTTCACACGCTTGTCGTCGATGAACGGGAAGAACATCCCCGCCGCATTGCTCCCGCCTCCCACGCACGCCACGATGCACTCGGGCAGCTTTCCCAGCAGCCTCAGCGACTGCGCCATCGTCTCCCGCCCGATGATGGACTGGAAGTCCCGCACCATCATCGGGAAGGGGTGGGGGCCCACCACCGACCCGAGCATGTAGTGCGTGTGCTCCGAGCTCCCCATCCAGTCCCGCATCGCCGCGTTGGTCGCGTCCTTCAGCGTCCTTGACCCGTCGGTCACCTCGTGCACGATGGCCCCCAGCAGCTTCATCCTCGAGACGTTCAGCGCCTGCCGCCGCGCGTCCTCCGCCCCCATGTACACCTCGCACCGAAGCCCGAAATACGCCGCCGCGGTCGCCGCCGCCACACCGTGCTGCCCGGCCCCGGTCTCCGCGATCAGCCTCCCGCGGCCCATGCGGACCGCGAGCAGCCCTTGCCCCATCGTGTTGTTGATCTTGTGCGCCCCGGTGTGGCACAGGTCCTCGCGCTTCAGCCAGATCGTCGCGCCCATGTCCCGCTGCGCCCGCCCCCGCGCGAGCGCCGTCAGCCCCCCGGCTTTCTGCAGAGGCGTCGCCCGCCCGACAAAGTCCTTCAGGATCCCCGAGAGTTCATCCCAGAACGCCGGCTCGCCGCACGCCTTCGCGTACGCCGCGTCGAGCTCCTCCAGCGCCGCCACCAGCGTCTCGGGCACATACCGCCCGCCGAAGGTCCCGAACCTCCCCTGCTCATCGGGCGCCCGCGACAGGGGTGGGGGGGCCTCAGGCCGGACGATGGTGGTGCTCGAAGCGCTCATGACCCGGAGGGTATTCCGGGCCGGGGCCCTCCCTCGGCCGCCGCCGCCGCGCCCCGTTTCTCATCCACCAGCAGCGTCACGAGCAGTCCCGCCAGCACAAACCCCGCCAGCACCAGCAGCGAGACCGTCGTCCCCCAGCGATCCTTCGCGATCGCAAACGGGATGGTCAACACCGCCGCCAACTTGAAGATCATCCCCCAGAGGCCGAACACCTCCGCCGCCTTCGCCGGTGGCGTGAGATACCCCACAAACGCCCGGTTCGCCGACCCCAGGCTCCCCAGTCCAAATCCGATCAGGTTCCCCAGCACCCACAGGGGCCACAGCGGATACGCCGCGGGCGAGGCGCTCCGTCCCCGCAGCCACGAATAGGCCGCGAACGCCAGCGCCGTCACGATCCACACCACAAGCAGGATCAGCGTCGTCCGCCGATGCCCCAGCCGGTCCTGCAGCAGCGTGGTCGCGAATGTCCCCACCACGCCCGCGATGGTGATGACCCCGACAAAGACCACCAGCTCCTGGTCCTTGAAGCCGAACTCCGACGCCAGTATCGATGCGAAAAGGATGATCACGTTCATCCCCGCCCCGTATAGCAACGACGCCACCAGCAGCGTCGCCAAGTCGCGGTGCTTCCTGGTGTTCCTCAGGCTCTGCGCAAGCCTCCTGAACCCCACCGTCAGCAGGCTCCCGGGCGTCGCCGCGGGCGTTGCCCGCTCTCGTAGGAACAGCAGCGTCGGCACCGCGAACAGCCCGAACCACACGCCCGCCGCCACAAAGAAAGGCCTCCACTGTTCCGGGCTCTTCAACCCCAGCACCGTCATCGCCACCGCCGTGCCCACCAGCATCAGCAGCGCCGCGGTGTACGCGATCCCCCATGAGAACCCCGACACCCGCCCGAAGTCCTCCCGCCCGGCCAGCTCGGGCAGGAACGAGGCCAGAAAGTTCTCCCCGATCGAGAACATGAAGTTCGCCGGGATGTACAGCGCGATCGCCAGGGCGAGCTGGCCCGGCCCCACCAGCCCAAGGCCGCACGTGAGCACCGCGCACAGCAGTCCGGTGATCACCAGCGACCGCTTCTTCCACGCCCGGTCGTCCGCCATCGCCCCCGCGATGGGCGACGCGATGACCACCAGCAGCATGCTCGCGGCACTCACCATCGACCACAGCGTGTCCCTCGACTCCACCCCCGCGGCCACAACGTCCCTGAAGAACAGCGGGAACAGCAGCGTGTTGATCAGCAGCGTGAACGACTGGTTCGCCACGTCAAACGAGATCCACGACCACACCTGGCCCTGACCGGGAACTCCTCGCAACGGGTACAGCCGCCTCATGTCGGACAATGTATCGGCCCAACCGCCCCGGGCGGGCGCGTACGCGCCCCGCGCCGGCACAAATGGCCAATGAAAAAGGGCCCGGCGCTGCGCCGAGCCCTTCGCACTCGTTCCGCCCCAGGACTAGTCAGCCGCCCTTCTTCTCCTCACCCTTGGCCTTCATGGGCTCCGCGGGCGCGGACAGCTTGAACTCCTTCAGCAGCGCGTCGATCAGCGCCGCCTCCTCCGCCGGGTCGCCACCCGGGTGAATGCCCCGGTGCCTCACCACCCCGTTGGGATCGATGATCACCGCGTGCGGGATGCCGAACACCCCGTACGACGGGTTGAAGACGTTCTCCTCGCTGAACGCGATCAGCCAGGACATCTCCATGTCCTTCGCGAACCCCGGCATCAGCGACATCTCCTTCGCCGGGTCGTCCTTGCAGTCGATCCTCCGATTCTTGGGGTCCGTCGCCTTCTGGTCATAGTGATTCCCCTGGATCGACGTCACGCCCACGATCGCCACGGGCAGGTCCTTGTACCGCGCCTGCAACTGGCGGATGTTCGGGAAGCTCGCGATGCAGGGCCCGCACCACGTGGCCCAGAAGTCCAGCATCACCACCTTGCCCCGCAGGTCCTCCAGAGACTTGATCGGCGAGGGCGAGTTCGACCAGATGAAGTGCAGTTCCGGCGCCGTGTGATTCACCAGCGACTGCTTCGCATACGCCCCGTCAAAGAACGCCGCAGCGTCCTTCAGCCGCGTCAGCGTGGCCGCCTGGTCCGGGGCCACCCGGGTCTTCGCGGAGTTCACCGCCGCCAGCGCCGTCGTCCGCAGCGTGTCCAAGTGGCCCTTGTCGATGCCGGACTTGGGATCAAACCACGAAGAGACCGCCGTCAGCCGCATCGCCGCGTCCGGCGAAATCTCGTGCCCGAGCGCCTTGGTCAGGTCCGCGACCGCCGAGGACGTCCCGAGCTGGTCGGTGCTGACCCGACCCAGAGAGGCCAGCACGCTGGTCCCCTTGCCCTCGCCCAGCGCCTTGCCGAACGCCGGGTGGTGCAGCGCCGCCAGCGTCGCCGTAGAAACCTGCGTCTGGTACGCACGCATCGACTCCGGCGTCCTCTCCGTGGGCTGGGGGATCGTGCTCGCCCGCAGCGCCAGCGCCTCGCATCCATCCACGCCCGTGGAGGCGCCCAGGCTGAGCAGCCGCTGCCCGATGACCTCCGCGCTCGCGGGTGACACGCCCAGCAGCCCCCCCTTGAACAACGCGTCCAACTGCGACAGGGACGCCTCGCTCAGCGACAGCCCCGCAAGCGCCGCGTCCGCGCCCTTGATCATCGCCGCGCGGTCATTCCGCGGAATGTTCTTGGATGCCTCCTTGTACGAGTTCACCGCCGTCTTGATGTCGTCGTCGCTGGGGGGCGCCGCGTGCGCTCCCAGCACCAGCAACCCCGCCACCGCCACCGCCGCTAGCGTCTTCGACCGCATGCTGTGCTCCTTGGCCGAGGACACCCCGGCTCCCAATCAGTGTACCAGAACTCCCGGCCTCACCCCCCCTCAAACACGCTCTTTCCACCCCGCAATCCCAGTCCTTCACGCCCCAGGGCGTACGCTCCGACATGGACCCCGCCCTCGAGTCCCGCTTCCACGCCGCCATCAGCCTTGCCCGAGACGTCGGCAACTTCGTCGCCGCCGCCTTCCTCCGGGGCCCCGCCCACGCCGAACTCAAAGCCGACAACACCCCCGTTACCGACACCGACAGGGCCGCCGAGGCACTCCTTCGCTCCGCCATCCTCGCCCGCTTCCCCAACGACTCCATCCTCGGTGAAGAGCTCCCCGCCACCCAGGGCGCCTCCCCATGGGGCTGGGTGCTCGACCCCATCGACGGCACCGCCTCCTTCGTCCACGGCGTGCCCCTCTTCGGCACCATCCTCGCCATCACCCTCGAAGGCAGCCCCGTTGCCGGCGTCGTAGAACTGCCGGCCTTGGGCGAGCGTCTCGCCGCCGCGAAGGGCACCGGCGCCCTCCACTGGATGCACGGCGCCGCCGAGCCCACCCAAGCCCGGGTGCGCCCGGCGCGCCCACTCGCCGCCTCCACCGTCTGCGTCACCGGCCCAGAGTACTTCCGCCGCGCCGGCTGCCCCGGCCTCTGGCTCGACCTCTCGCACTCCGCGGGCCTCCTCCGAGGCTGGTCAGACTGCTACGCCGCCGTCCTCCTCGCCACAGGCCGCATCGACGCCCTCGTCGAGCCTCTCGTGAGGCCCTGGGACATCTTCGGCCTCTGGCCCATCATCCACGAGGCCGGCGGAGTCATCACCGACTTTCAGGGCCGGGACAACCCGCTCCAAGGCACCATGATCGCCTCCACAGGCGGGCCCCACGCGGAACTCCTCGCCCTCGCGAGCCTTCACCCGCTCCCCGCGGCCTAGGGCCTCAGCTCCGCCTTGTAGTCCTCGTCCCGCGCCACCATATCGCTGTACGAACAGTCGATCGTCTCCCCGATCACCGGCGAGAAGTGCTCCCGCAACGCCGCCACCGCCTCATGCCCCTTCGTGATGTTGTGGTCGCGGCTGACCAGCGACTCAAACTCGATGAACATCCCCAGCTTCTCCACCTGATCCAGGTGAATCCGCGTGTGCCCGTGCATCCACAGGTCCCGGTGCTTCCTCACCACCACCCACACCGGCAACGGCTCTCTCCCGAATCGCTCCAGCGCCTGCTCCTCGCTGTAGATCATGAAGTGACTCAGCTTCGCCGTCGCCCGGTTCGCCCGGTCGTAGTACACATACTCCGTGGGCTCTCCGGGCGTCTCGCGCTTCTTCAGCCGCCCGCTCGCCACCCGGAAGTACGTGTCCGTCTGGTCAAAGTCCAGGATCTTTCGCGCCCCCAACACGCCGCACAGCGACCTCGCCAGGTTCAGATCGCGCAACTCCGCCTTGAACTCCACGTTGTGCATCGCCGCCCGCCTTTCCTCGTCCCCGGTCGCCCTTGCCGCCTCTCCGCCATGCTACCCGGCCAGGTCCCCCAGCTCTTTCGCAAGCCTCGCCTCGTCCCACACCTCGATCCCCAGTTCCCGGGCCTTGTCCAGCTTGCTCCCCGCGCTCTCCCCGGCAATCACCAGATCCGTCCTGCTCGACACCGACCCGGAACACGTCGCCCCCAGCCCCTCCAAGACCTCCTTCAACGCCGATCGCTCCCAGTTCCCGAGCGTCCCCGTCAGCACGATCGTCTTCCCGGCGAAGACTCCCTTCATCTCCCCCGCGTTCGTCCCCCGGGCCTTGTACTCCTTCGATGACAGGTCCACGCCCAGCTCACGAAGGTCTCGAAACGCCCGCGTTGCCGCCGCCGAGTGCAGGTAGTGATGCACCACCGGCGCCGTGTCCACGCCCAGCCCTGTATCCACCTCGGGCGTAACTGGCTCCGAGTGCCCGAAAAGTTCCGCCCGCTTCTTCGCGGACATCCGGTTGTACGCCGTGGGCATCAGGCCCCACACGGGCGCCGCCAGCAGCGCATCGACGCTCGGAAACGCCCGCGCCAGCAGTTTCGCCGTCGACTCCCCCACGTGGCGCATGCCCATCCCCGCCAGCACCTTCGCCATCCCGCGACCCTTCGCCCGCTCGATCCCCTCCAGCAGGTTGTCCACCTTCTTGTCCGCCATCCGCTCCAGGTCCAGCAGCGCCGCTCGGTGCTCCTTCAGCCGGAAGATGTCCGCGAACTGGGCCAGGGGCATGCGCCCGCTCTCGCGGATCAGATCGATGGTCTTTTCTCCCATCCCCTCGATGTCCATCTGCCGCCGCCCGCAGAACCAGATCAGCTTCTCCCGCACCTGCGCCGGGCACTCCGGATTCACGCAGCGCCTGCACGTCTCCAGCAGCGCGTCGCCCCCCAGCCCCGGGTCCGCCTCCGGGGGCTCGACCTCCACCGGCCCCCCGCACTCCGGGCACACCTCGGGTGCCTTGATCTTCCGCACGCTCTCCGGCCTCTTCCCCAGCACCACCCCCACGACATACGGGATGATCTCCCCCGCCTTCTCGATCTCCACCGTGTCGCCCAGCCGGATGTCCTTCTGCCTCACCTGCCCATAGTTGTGCAGCGTCGCGTGCTGCACCGTGGTCCCAGCAAGCAGCACGGGCTTCATCACCGCTCGCGGCGTGATCTTCCCCGTCTTCCCCACCTGGTGCAGCACCTCCAGCAGCACCGTCATCGTCCGATCCGGCGGATACTTGAATGCGATCACCCACCGCGGGCTCTTCGACGTGCTGCCCAGCGCCCCCTGCTGGTCGAACCGGTCCAGCCTTACCACCATCCCGTCGGTCGCATAGTCCAGCCCGCGGCGCGCCCCGCCAAACTCCGCGATCAGCCTCAGCACCTCCACCACGCTCCCGCACGTGCGCGCATGCGGGCTCGTCGGCACCCCCAGCCCCCGCACCCTCGCCAAAAACTCGCTGTGAGACGCCGCGAACCGGGCCTCCACCTCTCCCCGCCCGTGCGCCAGAAACGACAGCCGCCTCGACGCGATCAGCTTCGGGTCCAGGTTCTTCAGCGTCCCGGCTGTGGCGTTCCGCGGGTTCGCCAGCGTGTCCGTACCCGCTTCCTCCAGCTCCCTGTTGATCCTCTCAAACGTCCGCGTGGTCATGAAGACCTCGCCGCGTACCTCCAGCACCACGGGCGCGTCCCCCTCCAGTCTCAGCGGGATCGCGCGGATCACCCGCGCCGCGTGCGTCACATCGTCGCCCTTGACGCCGTCCCCCCTCGTCACCGCGTACACCAGCGCCCCGCGCTCATACCGCAGCGAGATCGCCACCCCGTCCACCTTCGGGTCGCAGCAGTACTCACCCGGCCCGCCCGCGCTCCGCCACGCCGAGGGGTCGCCCCCGCCCGTTCCGTCCTCTTCCCCGAAGAGCGATGCCCCCTCGGCCGTCCGAGCGCCCTTGCCACCACCCGCCCTCCCGCCCCGCCGCATCGCCCCGTGGCACCGCTCCGCCCACTCCCACACGCTCGCCTCGTCGTACGAGTTGTCGATCGACAGCATCGCCACCGCGTGCGCCCGCTGCTCGAACCCCTCGATCGGCTCCCCGCCCACGCGCTTCGTCGGGCTGTCCGCCTCCGCCGCCTCCGGGTGCCCCGCCTCCAGCGCCGCCAGCTCCGCCAGCAGCACGTCGAACTCCGCGTCCGACATGATGGGCTTCGCGTCCACGTAGTACGCGCGGTTCGCCCGTCTCAGCAGGTCCGCCAGCTCTCGCATGCGCTTCTTCGGGTCCACGCCCCGATGGTACCGGCAACCCCCTCCGCCCGCCCTGTCGGCGCGTCCCCTCCCCACAACGCGATACGATCCCCCGATGGCAGCCCAGATCATCGACGGCGTCGCCCTCGCCGCAACCTTCCGCCAGCGCATCTCCTCGCGCGTCGCCGCCCTCCGCGACGCCGGACACCCCGTCCGCCTCGACGCCGTCCTCTGTGACGCCGGCGACAACGCCGCCCGCGTCTACGCCGAGAACCAGGCCCGCACTTCCGCTCAGCTCGGCATCGAGTACCGCCTCCACCGCGTCACAGGCGCCGAGGGAACCCCACCGGGTTACGACGACATCGCCGGCCGCGTCCTCCTCCTCAGCAGCGAGGACTCCGTCACCGCCCTCATGGTCCACCTCCCGCTCCCCGAGGGCGTCGATACCTACAAGGTTCAGCGGCTCATCGCGCCAGACAAGGACGTCGAGGGCGTCAACCCCGCCAACATCGGCAACATCGTCTACGGCCGGAGCTCTCTCGCCCCCTGCACCGCACTCGCCGTCATCAAAATGATCGAGTCCGTCGTCGCCCCGGGCCAAAGCGGCCTCGGCTCCTCCCACGCAGCGACCCCACTCCTCCGCGGCAAGCTCGCCGTCGTCGTCGGCGCCGGCGATGTCGTGGGCAAGCCCATCGCCGTCCTCCTCATGCGCCATGAGGCCACCGTCGTCTCCTGCAACAAGTTCACGCCCTCGCTCCCGGAGGTCACCCGTCAGGCGGATGTCCTCATCGCCGCCGCGGGCGTCCCCGCCCTCATCACCCCGGACATGGTCAAGCCCGGCGCCATCGTCGTCGATGTCGGCGTCAACCGCGTTGTCGGCGATTCAGGCAAGATGCGCACAGTGGGGGATGTCGCCTTCGACCAGGTCCGCCCCGTCGCCGGCTGGATCAGCCCCGTCCCGGGCGGCGTTGGCCCCATGACCGTCTCCATGCTCCTGCACAACGTCGTCGAGGCCGCCGAACGCCGGATCGGCAAGCGTTAGCACTCAATCCGGGCACCCCCGCAATCCCTCCCACACACCCACGTTGTCCTACTATCCCGCGACTGCCCGCATCGGCGTCGGGCTCCCTCCCGACCCCCGGAGACTCTGGATGAACACCCTCGCGTTTGTCGGCGGCCTCAACACCTGGGAGTTGCTGATCATCCTCGTCATCGCGCTCCTCCTCTTCGGAAAGCGCCTCCCGGAGGTCGGCAAGAGCCTGGGCAAGGGGATCATCGAGTTCAAGAAGGGCCTCAAGGGCGTTGAGGAAGAGATCGAAGAGTCCTCCTCCCGCCCCGCGCCACGCAACGAAAATGCCCAGGTCCATCGCTCCGAGCTCCCCCAGACTTCCGACGGCCGCGTCAGCCGCGCCGACAGCGCCGAGGTCCCCTCCGAGGGCAAGCCCGCCAGCCACTCCTGACCTTCGCCCCGACCCTCACAACCCCAGGTCCTCGACCGCCCCCACGATGCCCCGCAGCGCCGCGCCGCGATGGCTCAGCCGGTTCTTCTCCGCCGCGCTCAACTCGGCGCTCGTCACGCCCAACCCATAGGGTTCCGCCGCCACCAGAAACAGCGGGTCGTACCCGAAGCCCTCGACCCCCGAGGGCACCCGCGGCGGCTCGCCGATCCGCCCCTCAAACGCGCCCCGCGACGACGCGAGCACCAGCGCCACGCTCCCCCCTTTCGGCGGCCCGGCCAGCGTCACTACGCAAACAAACCTCGCCCCGCGCGCGGCCCCGGGCACCCCTTCGAGTTCTCTCAGCACCCGCTCGTTGTTCAGTCGGTCACGCTCGCTCCGCGTCAGCCCAGTCTCCCTGCCGTCTGTGCAGTAGTGCGACGAGATCACCCCGGGACGCCCGCCCAGCGCGTCAACCTCCAGCCCCGAGTCGTCCGCCAGGCAGTGCAGCCCCGTCGCCGCCGCATACGCCAGCGCCTTGATCGCCGAGTTCGCCTCGAACGTCGCGCCGGTCTCCGTCGGCTCCCGGATCTCCCCAAACTCCGCCAGCCCACGCAGCCTCACCCGCCCCCGCAGCACCGGCTCCAGAACAGCGCGCACCTCCGCCACTTTGTGTGCATTCCCCGTCGCGATCACCACGTCCAGCATCACGCGCCCCTCATTCCCGCCGCCCCGATTCAACACTACGCTCCCCTCGTGCGAACCCGCGACGACATCGCAGCCAGCGCCCGCCACTCACTCGCCTCCGCCCCCCCCGCGGGATCGGCCCTCATCGGCTTCGACGGCTTTGTCGACTCCATCGTCCGCCTCGTCGCCTCCCGCTCGGGCATGGGGCCGCACGAGTACTCCCCCATCCGCACCATCCCCGAGTTCGCCGCCCGCTGCCACAACGCCGCCGGCCGCAGCACCAACATCGAACGCGTCTCCATCGAAGACCGCTTCGGAGGCAACGGACCCCTCCTCGCCGCGGGCCTCGCCGCCCTCGGCGTCCCAGTCACATACATCGGCGCCGTCGGCCATCGCACCGTCGAGCCCATCTTCCAGCCCTTCGCCTCGCGCTGCCAACGCGTCTTCCCGATCGCCCCCTCCTCGAACACGCTCTGCCTGGAGTTCGACGACGGCAAGATCATGATCAACGACACCGCCAACGTCCAACAGGTCACCTGGGAACGCCTCACCTCCATCATCCCCACCAAAGACCTCGCCGCCATCGTGCAGCAATGCTCCCTCCTTGGCGTCGTCAACTGGTCGCTCCTCGGCGGCGTCCCCGGCCTCCTCGAAGGCCTCCGCACGCACGTCCTCGCGGGCCTCACCGGCGACCGCCGCCTCTTCGTCGACATCTCCGACCCCGCCAAACGCACCGACGCCGACATCGCCTCGATGCTCAGCCTCCTCACCTCCCTCAACACTTCCCCGGGCCTCCGCGTCACGCTCGGGCTCAATCTCAGCGAGGCCGAACGCCTCGCCCGCGTGCTCTCCCTCCCCCAGCCACACGCCGGGTCCCCCGCGGACGCCGCCCTCTCCCTTGCGGTCGCACTCCGCGCCGCTTCCCGCCTCGACACTGTCGTCGTCCATCCGCGAGAGGGCGCCGCCGCATCCGCCGCCGCCGGCCACGCCCACTGGTTCGACGGCCCTCTCACCGGCTCCCCACGCCTTTCCACCGGCGCGGGCGACCACTTCAACGCCGGGTTCGCCTTCGCGCAGACCCGGGGCCTGCCCCTCGACGAATGCCTCGCCGTGGGGTGCGCCGTCAGCGGCGCCTACGTCCGCGACGCCGCCTCGCCCGACCAGCGCCGCCTCGCGTCTTTCCTCGAGAACCTCCCGCCCCCGAGCGACTTCGCGTGATCCCGCCCCGCGGCGCTTGCCTCGCCCACCCCGCGTCCGCCTATCCTCACGCAATGCTCAGCGATCTGTTCTCCGCACTCGGCCTTTCGGGTCACCCGCGCCTCACCGCCCCCGGAGACGCCCAGGGAACCGTCACCGTCTTCAACCCCACCACCGGCGCTCCCATCGCCGGCGTGAGGCTCGACGACGCCGACTCCTACGAACGCACCGTCGCCTCCTCCGCCGCCGCTTTCAAGGCCTGGCGTGAGGTCCCAGCACCCGTCCGGGGTCAGGTCGTCCGCGCCATCGGCGACGAGTTCCGCCGCCACAAAGACGCCCTGGGAGACCTCGTCTCCCTCGAAGTCGGCAAGATCCGCAGCGAGGGCCGCGGTGAAGTCCAGGAGACCATCGACATCGCCGACTTTGCCGTCGGCCTCTCCCGCCAGCTCTACGGCCTCACCATGCCCAGCGAGCGAGCCAACCACTCCATGAAGGAGCAGTGGCTTCCCCTCGGCCCCGTCGGCGTCATCTCCGCCTTCAACTTCCCAAACGCCGTCTGGGCCTGGAACGCCATGCTCGCCGCCGTCTGCGGCGACACCACCATCTGGAAGCCCAGCCTCCTCGCCCCCCTCACCGCCATCGCCAGCAACGCCATCGCGGACCGCGTCGCCTCTTCCATGGGCCACCCCGGCGTCTTCTCCCTCGTCATAGGCACCGATGACGTCGTCGGCGAGCGCCTCATCGCCGATCCGCGAGTCCCCCTCATCTCCGCCACAGGCTCCACACGAATGGGCCGCCGCGTCGGCCAGGTCCTCGCACAACGCTTCGGCCGCGCACTCCTCGAGCTCGGCGGCAACAACGCCGCCATCGTTCACCACGACGCCGACCTCGCCATGGCCGTCCCCGCCATCGTCTTCTCCGCCGTCGGCACCGCGGGCCAACGCTGCACCACCACCCGCCGCCTCATCGTCCACGAACGCATCGCCGACGACGTGTGCACTCGCCTCGTCGCCGCCTACAAGACCATCCGCATCGGCGACCCGCTCGCCGACGCCACACTCGTCGGCCCCCTCATCAACGCCCGCGCCGTGGACGCCTTCCTCCACGCCGTCGAGTCCGCCAGGTCCCAGGGCGGCACAGTCCTCGTCGGTGGCCAGCGTGCCCGCGTCAGCGGCCTCTCAGGCCACTTCGTGGAGCCCGCCATCATCCGCTGCGACCGCCCCATCCCCGTCTCCTGCGAAGAAACCTTCGCACCCATCCTCTATGTCTTCACCTACTCCGACATCCAGCACGCAATCGAACTGAACAACCAGGTCCCCCAGGGTCTCTCCTCCGCCGTCTTCACCGATAGCCTCCGCGTCGCCGAAGCCTTCCTCAGCCCCAGCGGCAGCGGGTCCGACTGCGGCATCGCCAACGTCAACGCCGGCACCAGCGGCGCCGAAATCGGCGGTGCCTTCGGCGGCGAAAAGGAAACCGGCGGCGGCCGCGAGTCCGGCTCCGACTCCTGGAAGGTCTACATGCGACGACAGACCTCCACCATCAACTGGGGTACTCAGGTCCGCCTCGCCCAGGGGATTCGCTTTGACTGACCCCGCACAAAACACCGAGCCCAGAATCCTCCCCGCTGGCGCAGACCTCCTGGCCGACCAGGCCGTTGCCCCCATCGAACCCGGAATGATTGTCGGCCTCGGAACCGGCCGCGCTGCCAACCGTGGCATCGTCGCCCTTGCCCGCAGAGTCCGTGACGAAAGACTCGACATCGAGTGCGTCTGCTCCAGCGCCGCCACCCGCGAGCTCGCCCAGAGCCTCGGCCTCAACGTCGTCAGCTTCGACGAGATGGAATCCATCGACTACTCCTTCGACGGTGCCGACGAGGTCGACCGCCAACTCCGAATGCTCAAGGGCCACCACGGCGCCATCACCCGCCAGAGACTCGTCGCCGCCGTCAGCAAGACCAACGTCTACCTCGCTCAGGAAGACAAAGTCGTCGACCACCTCGGCACCCGCGCCCTCCTCGCCGTCACCATCATCCCCTTCGGCTACGCCAGCACCCGAAACCGCCTCCGCGAACTCGGCCTCTCCGGCGTCGTCCGAAAAACCATGGACGGCGAGGTCTACATCACCGAGGGGGGCGGCGTCGTCTACGACATGCGCCTCCCCGAAAACTGCGACGTCGAACAGCTCGCCCTCGCGCTCGACCACGTCCCGGGCGTCGTCGACCACGGCCTCTTCCTCACCGAGGCCGACCTCGTCCTCGTCGAGTGCCGAAAGGGCGAGGTCCGCCGCCTCACCGCGCACCCCGCCGACCGCTGACTCCCCGCCCACCGTTCGGTCGGGTCTCCCGACGGCGCTCCGCAGGAGCTCGCGCCGTGTGCCGCCGCATTCTGGGTGAGGCCAGTTATGAGTGGGCCCGTCCTGGGTGGGGCCGGCTTCCCGCCTGCCTTCTTCTCTCTCTTACCTTCCGCCACATCCGCACTTCAGGCGATCGGCCCTCTTCGGGCACCGTGCTTCGGCCCGACCCCCCGCCACCCTCACCTCTCCCCCGGTCTGAACAACGCCACGCACGCCGTGTGCCCGTGCACAAAGCTCCGCCCGCCCACGGGGCCGATCTCTCCGTTCGCAAAGCACCCCGCCAGCGGCACCGCCGGCGCTCCCGGTGGCTCGATCGCCCTCCCCGGCTTCGCCAGCGCCTCCCCCGGCGTCGGCCCCGCAAACGCCCGCGACACCGCCGCCGCGTCGTGGTTCGGCACCCCGAACAGCCTTCGCCCACGCCCGTTGCACGTCACCAGCAGCACACCCGCGGGCGCCTCATACAGCCTCTGCGCGTCCAGCAGCAGCGCCAGGTCCTCGTGCGCCGTCGTCGCATCCCGCATGTGCAGCCGGATGGTTTGCCCCACGTGCACCGGCTCCGCCACCGCAATCGCGCCCCGGTTGTGATCCACGCCCACCACGTTGCGAATCAGAAAATCCCCACGCCCAAACCGGCTCTTGTACTCGTCGATCACTCGCCCGATGAACAGCCCCGACCTCAGCCCCTCCCGCTGCGCGCCGGGCAACGCCTCGATCGCCTCCGACACCGCCTGAAACGCCGGCTTCCCCCCCAGTTCAAAGATCAGATTCCGCTGCGACCGGGTAATCACCAGATTCGGCCCAAACGCGCGGCAGCCCTGCGAAACGATCGTGTCCACCCGCACGTTCCCCAGCAACGACACGCCCACCGCCCCGCTCCGCAGCACCCGGTCGTTCAGCAGCATCGCGTTCCCGCCCGGAGACTGCGACGCCGACGCCAGCCCGCCCAGGATCGGCGACATCGCGCCCCCGCCCCGCGCCTCGTTCATCGCGGGCAGCAGCTTGATCAGTGGCGTCGAGAACGGGTCCGCGAAGAGGAACGCCGCACGATGGTCAGGGCCCCCACCAAAGATCTCCGCGAACCGCGTCCGCGAGAGTTCGTCCCCATCCCACGCCGGCAGCATGTCCGATGAGAACGCGCTCGCCCGCACTCCCGGGGCCCTCGCCGCCAGCAGGCTGATCCCCGGAGAGCTCTCGAGCTCCGTGGTGTCCGCGATCGCCGCGACCGTCGAGACTCCGATCAGGCACCCCGGACTCAGCCGCCGCCGCACCGTCTCAGAAATCTCGGTCGCAAACTCCACGTGGTGCTGCGAGAAGAACACAAATACCAGATCCGGCTTCTCGCCCAGTTGCCCCTCGCACTGGTCGCACACCAGCTCCGCGGCGCGCGTCGTCTCCGCGCTCGCCGAGAGCGCAGAGGCCATCCGCAGCGATGTCCCCGAAGCCTGATGCACGTCCAAGCGTAGCGAGGGCCCTCCGCCGGGCGGCGGAACCAGCCCGCCATCACAGTCAGTCGGGCAGGGGTGTCAGCCGCACGTTCCTGAAGTGAATCTCCGCCCCCTCGCTCTGCAGGCAGATGTACCCGGGGACCGCCTCCACGCCCGTCGCGCGGTTCAATTCCTCCCCGTTCACATACAGCACCACGTCGCCCTTGTTCACCACGATCTCGTACTCATTCCACTCGCCCAGGGGCCGCTCCGCCCCGTGCGTCTTCTTCGTGTTCCGCCCGTTGGTCCGCGCCGGGTCCACGGTCATCGTGTAGTTGTCGATGTTCCAGAAGTCGCCCGCGTTGCCGCTGTGCAACTGCGCCTCCACGGACTTCGGCCACACCTTGTCCTCGCCCACCATCCGCAGCAACACGCCCGAGTTCCCCGCCCCCTTCGCCGGATCAAACCTCCACTCCAACCTCAGCACATAGTTCTTGTGCTTCTCCGCCGTCCGGATATACCCGATCGGCTGCCCCTTGATCACCAGCACCCCGCTGTCCACCGTCGCCACCGCCGCCATCGCGGACACGTGCGGGGTGTCCTTCAGGCTCGGCACCACCGCCACCCAGCCGTCCGTCGACTTCCCGTCAAACAGCACCCTCTCGCCCTTGGGCCTCGCCGCCGGGTCGCGCAGCACCACGTTCCGCATCGCCAGTTCCGTGTCCCCGTGGTCCTGCACCGCCACGTGTCCCTCGGGCAGCACGCCAAATCCCTTCCAGTCCTTGAACTTGCTCCCCGCGATCCGCTGCTTCCACCAGTCCGTCGCCGTGCCGTCCGCGTTGTACAGCCTCGCCTCCACCACCTTCGTCCCGTTCAGCCAGTGCTGCAGCAGCCCGTCGCGCAGATAGATCCGCCCGCTGTTCCACTCCCCCGCGGGCTTCATCGTCTTTCCGTCCGATGGCGACACCAGGTCATACAGCGCCGCGCACGCGTGCGGGTCCGTCGGCTTGGCCCCGTACGTCGTGTCCTCCAGCAACTGATACTCCGGCCCCGTCATGTACGTCGGGCCGTCGGTCTCCGCCACGCGGAACATGACCCCCGAGTTCGCCTTCTCGCCCAGCCTGAACTCAAACGACATGTCCAGGTCCGTGAACTTCGCCACCGTGATCAGGTCGCCCCCGCCCCCTTCCTTGGAGATCGACAGCACCCCCTCGCGCACCGTCCACCCCTTCGCCGGAAAGCCCGGCTGCTTGTAGCCCCGCCATAACGAAGTCGTGTCCGCACCGGAATACAACCTGAACCCGCGGGCCGCGTCGTTCTCAGTAATCACGGGCGCTGGCTGAGCGAGCAGAAGCACGGAAAGCATGGTCGAGAGCATGTCGCATCACTCCGGGGTTTGACCCTCCAGTCTAGCAGATTCAACCCCCGCGCCCCCTTGACAGCCTCCGACACCCGTAGTAGACTCTCCTCCGACAGTTGTAGGAGCAAGCGGAGCATCTCCATGGCCCGACACGACCTTGAACTTGGCGAGGCCGAACTCGGCGTGATGCGGGTCCTCTGGGACCGCTCACCCCTCACCGTCCGCGACGTGCTCGATCGCCTCAACGAGCAGGGCCGCGACCTCGCCTACACCACCGTGCAGACCTTCCTCACCCGCCTAGAGCGCAAGGGGTGCGTCTCCAGCGACAAGGGGGGCGCCGCCTTTGTCTACCGCCCGCGCGTCTCCCGCGAACAAGTCGCCCGCCGTCGCGTCGGAGACCTCCTCGACGAGCTCTTCGACGGTGCCGCCGGCCCGATGGTCCTGCACCTGGTTGAATCCGGTCGTCTCTCCGACGAAGAACTCTCGCAGGTCCGCCGTCTGATCCGCGACCTTGACTCCAAGCGCCCCTAGCGGAGGCCCCAGGATGTCCCCTGCCGGCACATTCCTCGCCGATGCACTCCTCGCCGGAGCCATCATCGCCATTCCGACCGCCGCCGT
>Ga0154020_10000469_pt1 | contig 49110 bp, 44 predicted proteins | sample Klosneuvirus_201_FD_109709 | JGI IMG/M metagenome (GOLD analysis project Ga0154020, IMG submission 109709) | Active sludge microbial communities from wastewater, Klosterneuburg, Austria - Klosneuvirus_20160825_MG | ecosystem: Engineered > WWTP > Aerobic digester > Activated sludge | place... | reverse complement strand
GGTCCTATTTGCAACGTCAGCAGTGGGATGCCGGTGGACCACAACGGGTGCGACCCTTTCATGTAAAGAAGTTCAAAGCTCTGATTTCATTGAGTATTTATCGGGCGTTGGCGGCGGTCCCATGGGTCTTTGGTCCCCACCGTGGTAGTCATGATCCACCGGGCCGCCACGTTGGCGGGCCCATGCGCGGCGGGGTGCGGGCGTCATGACCAACATCAGATCCGGCGGGGGCCCACGCATTGCGCAGGTCCAGGCGCAGGCACCGGTGGCGCCGCAAAAGGTGGTGGTGCCGCAGGCCAAGGCGCCGGAAGCGGTGGTGGCCCGCCACGTCATCACCCAGGATGACCGGCACGGGGCGGCGGCGCGGGCTTTTGACAATCCCGCGGCACAACAACTCAAGGCGCGCGTCACCGGCAACCGCCAGGATGCCTGGGGGTTTGGGCAGAATGACGGGGAGCGGCCGCTGCGCACCATGGCGGGGTCTCCTGCCGCCACCGCGTGGCAGAACCCGGGCAACGGAGTGTTGGCCAACGTCACCGCGTTCCCGCCCACCGGCAAACTGGATGTGGGGGCGTGTTACGCCAACCTGGGCGCGGCGTGTGTGTTGGGCGCGGCGGTGCTCAGCGGGCCCACGCGTGCGGCGGATGTGATGGTGGCGGTGGCCAAGCATGACGGGGCCAACCTGTTGGCGCCGGCGCGGCAGGAGTTGTTGGACATTGCACGGGCCACCCAGGAATGCGGCGTGGAGTACCACCGGCTCAACCGCGCGCAGGCGTTGTGCAGCCTGGCGGCCAACCTGACGTCAGGAATCAAGGAGGCCATCCAGCAGGCATCCCGGCCACCGCTGGTGAACCGGCTCACCAAGGAACACCGCGAACAGCTCAAGGTCTACGACCGGTTTCTGAGCCAGGGGAAGGTGCTGGATGAGGTACAGGTGGCCACGTTGTCCACGGTGCTTCACCAGGCGCATCTCAAGGAGATGCCGGTGGTGCGCGCGTGGGATCCCAACATTGCGGCGCCCAAGGTGGCGCGGGACCTGCGCATCCGTTGGGTGACGGCGGAGGGCCCGGGACCTGAGCTGGATGACGTGGGCACGCTGGCCACGCTGGCGGGGGTGCTGGGTGGACCGCCCTCGGCGCTGCCGTTGCCCAAAGAGGGTGTGACCTACAAGTTCCTCACCGAGCTCATCACCGGCATGGCCAACGCAGTGGCGGCCGTGTTGCGCGTGCATCTGAGTGACAAGGTGGAGGACGCCGCCAGTGACCACCTGGTGGTGCTGGGCCGCCGGCCCGACGGGGTGGCCTATCTCTACAACCCGGACCCACGCAGCGGGGACTACACGTTGATGTTCGGCCGGGCGGGGAAGAACCAGGCGCCGGACTTCCTGGCGCAGGTGCAGAACTACGCGGGCCGCATCCGGCCGGACGTGGACGGCGTGTTGCCCACCTGGACCATGTTGCGTCTGGGGTGACGCCGCGGCGGTCTTGGCGCATTTTCCGTCGCCACAATGGGCAGCAAGGGAGGGCGACGCTCTGCGGAGCCTGGTTTCCTGGTGGTTGAGGGCGGCGGGTTACCGCAACGGATGGATGGAGTCACAATCCGCGCCGCCGGTCACCACACGCACCTTGAGCGGCAACGCATCCCCCACCTGGTAGCGTGGCCACGGGCCTTCCCCCACGTCGCAGCGGTAGTGCTCATGGGCCGCCTGCAGCTCCACCCAGTAGTGCGCGTTGCGGGGCCCTTCACGCTCACACCCGTGGCAGGTTCCGGTGCGGGCCAGGTTCACCGCGGGCCACGCCGGTGCTGGCGTCAACGCGCTTCCTGCCGCGCGTTCGGTGTGACCGTGCTGCCAACGGTCCACGGTGTAGTGGCATTTGTCGTCGTAGATGGGCTCCTTGCGGTACTTAATCTTACACACCTCTTTTTTCTCATACGTGCCGTCCCCGCGGTCTTTTTTCTCCACGTGGCACTCCTGACCGTCCGGCACATCCTTGTGGGACCGCACCTCCCGGCTGCGGCGCACCGAATACGCATCGTGCGGCATCGACGTGCACCACTCGCTCTCACTCTTGGGACCAAAACGCTCCACCTCAATGGTGCGCTCCCAGGTGTGCCCGTGGACGGCCACCTTCACTTCCTTCTTCCAGAACACCGTGACCAGGATGAGCAGCAGGATGACGCCGGCCACCGCGCCAATCTTGTACGGCAGCGTGCTTTTGGGTGGTGGCGCCGCGGTGACGGCGGGGCGTTTTCCCTTGGGCGTGGGGCGGTTGGTGCCTTGGGGCTTGAGCTCCACCGCCTTGGCGCCGTCCAGGGCGTTGCCACAGTTGCGGCAGTTGTTGGCCTTGGCGCCGTTGGCCGTCTTGCACGCCACGCACAGCTTGTCCGCGCCGTCGTAGGCGTGGTTGTGGACCTCCACCTCCTTGCCATCCGGTGGGAAGTAGCGCCGGTCTGCGTCCTGGGGCGCGCCGCATGCGGGGCAATGTTTGTTGGTCTTGGCCAGCAGGCCTTTGGTGCTGCAGTATTCGCAGTCCCAGAACATCTCATAGACGCCAAGGGTTCTTTCACTCACGCGGCCGCCCTGTGGAATGTGACGGGGTCACCATAGTCCAGACGGGCCAGCAGCCAAGACGGTGCGCGGCGGAGGACCTTGGACTACACACCGCCCCACGCTGTGGATCACAAGGAGAACGCCAGATGGGACTGTTTGATCGGATTCGCAATGAGTTGGTGGACATCATTGAGTGGGTGGATGACTCCAACCACACGTTGGTGTGGCGCTTCCCCCGCTTCCAGAATGAAATCAAGAACGGTGCGCAGCTCATTGTGCGCCCGGGACAGCAGGCGGTGCTGGTCCAGGAAGGCGAGCTGGCGGACATCTTCAAGGAGGGCCGCTACACCCTGACCACGGACAACATCCCCCTCCTCACCAGCCTCAAGAGCTGGAAGTACGGCTTCAACAGCCCCTTCAAGTGTGAGGTCTATTTTGTCTCCACCAAACAAATCACCGACCTGAAGTGGGGCACGCCCAACCCCATCATGTTGCGTGACGCGGATTTTGGACCCATCCGCCTGCGCGCCTTTGGCACCTACGCGCTGCGCGCCACCGACCCCAAGGCGCTGCTGCGGGAGCTGGTGGGCACCGACGGTGTCTTTGAATCTGACGAGGTGGGCGAGCTGCTGCGCGGGCTGATTGCCAGCGAGTTTGCGTCGCTGCTGGGTGAATCCAAGATTGCCGCACTGGACCTGGCGCAGAACTACCGCACCATGGGAGACACGCTGCGCAAGCGCGTGCTGGAGAAGGTGGATGATGAGTACGGCCTGGACCTCCCGGCCATGTCCATTGTGAACATCTCCTTCCCGGAAGAAGTGGAGAAGGTCCTGGACCAGCGCTCCTCCATGGGCATCCTGGGAGACATGGGCAAGTTCCAGCAAATGCAGATGGGCAACGCCATGATGGCCTCGGCGCAGAATCCCGGCGGTGGCAACCCGGGGCTGGGCATTGGGCTGGGAATGGCCATGGCGGGGCAGATGATGAACCCCATGATGCAACCCGGAATGCAGAACCCCATGATGCCGCCTCCCATGCCGGGCATGCCGCCGCCCATGATGCCGCCTCCCATGCCGCAGGTGTGGCACGTCAACGTCAACGGCGCGGCGCAACAAATGGACACCGCCACGCTGGTGCGTTTGATTGGTGGCGGGCAGGTGGCGCCCACCAGCGTGGTGTGGACGCAGGGGATGGGGCAGTGGGCTCCGGCCAACACCGTGCCTGCGCTGCTTCAGGCCATGCAGGCGTCCATGCCGCCGCCCATGCCCAAGTAAGCCTGGCTACCCTTTGGCGTGCCGAGGGGGCGCCTGTTCGGCAATCCACGCAAGGACCGCAGCGCGCAACGCAGCATGCAACGTCAAGCCCTCTGCTTGCGCCAGCTTCTCAAGGGTCTCCCACACAGGCGCAGGAAACCGGATCGAGCGCGGAACGGTGGGGCCAGTCTCCTTGCCCTTCCTTGGCCTCCCCTGTGTCACGCTGACGGTGTACCCCTGCTCCGCGATGCGCTCCGCATAGGGATTGCGCTTTCCCTTGGACTTCTTGAAGTCAATCTCCGGGACCTCCGCCAAAGAAGCCTGCGAAGGCTCCCGGAGCTTCTGCTTACGCGTCGCCTTCATAGTGCTTCCTTTCGCGGGATGTTGCGGGCCGCGCGCTGATGATGCGAATGACGTCCTCGGTGACCTCGGAGAACACAACCACCAGAAGGCCACCGCCCTCTGCGTGCCCCAACATCAGGCCGCGGTCCGCGTGCAGCGAATCAGGGAAGATGCGTGCAAGGGGATTGGAAAACACCGTGGCCGCCTCCTCAAACGTGACGCCGTGCTTTTTGCGTTCCCTGCCGCCTTGGTGTGGTCCCAGGTAAATCTCACAAGCAGAAAGAGTAACACCTTTATTGGCCTTCGGCAAACCAGTGCCCGCGGGACCTGCGATCTCGCTCCTCATGCCGCCGCCCATGCCCAAGTGGATCAACGCACCGGTTGACGGCGTGATGGCAAACCGCCGGCGGGCATGCCATGAGCGCCACCATGCGCATGACGGTGTTGGTGGCCCTGGTCCTGTTGATTTCTGCATGTCCCAATCCTCCGGCCGGTGAAGACGCCGGCACCGCGCGCCGTGACGCTGGAACCACGTTGGGTGACGGCGGAAACCAGACCATCCTGGATGGCGGCACCACCGACGGCCCAGTACCGGACGCGGGGCGTGACGCCGGTGCGGTGGTGGAATGCAATGTGGCGCCGTCCAGTGACCCGCTCATCCGCGCCACCACACACGGGCAGCTGCAGGGTGAACGCAGCGGGACCACGCGCGCCTTCAAGGGCATCCCGTTTGCCGCGCCGCCCACGGGGGACAACCGGTTCCGCCCACCACAACCGCCGGCCTGTTGGTCCGGCGTGCGTGACGCCACCGCCTACGGGGACCGCTGCGTGCAGCGGGGCACCGGCGCGTTTTTGTTCACCGGCGAAGAAGACTGCCTCTTCCTCAACGTGTGGACGCCGGACGGCGTGGACGGTGGTGCGCAAGCGGGGCTTCCGGTGATGTTCTTCATCCACGGCGGCGCCAACATCCTGGGCAGCTCCAATGAAGACGGGGACCTGGGATTCAACCTCTATGACGGCGAGAAGCTGGCGAAGGCCGGCAACGCGGTGGTGGTGAGCACCAACTACCGGCTGGGCCCGTTGGGCTTCCTGGCGCATCCGGCGCTGGCCGCCGAAGACCCGCACCAGTCCTCGGGCAACTATGCGCTGCTGGACCTCATTGCGGCCCTGCAGTGGGTGCAATCCAACATTGCCACGTTTGGAGGTGACCCTGCGCGCGTGATGATTTTTGGAGAGAGCGCCGGTGCGCTCAACACGTGCATGCTGGTGGCCAGCCCGTTGGCGTCCGGGTTGTTTGGCGCGGCCATCATGGAGAGCGGTGATTGTGCGGCACCACCCAAGGCCACGCGTGAGGCGTTTGGCCGCCAGCTGGCGCTCAATGTCGGCTGCACCGCGTCCGACGGTGGCGTGGCTGCGTGCTTGCGGTCTTTGACGCCAGAAGCGCTGGTGGAGGAAACGCCGCTGGCGGTGGACATGTTCAAAGTGTGGGACCTCCCGTTTGGTCCCAACGTGGATGGCTGGGTGTTGCCGGACGCGCCGCTGGCCATGTTCCAGCGTGGAGAACACAACAAGGTTCCGTTTGTGGTGGGCTCCAACGCCCATGAGACCGAGCTGTTCCTGCCGGCGGTGGTGAACACCTGCCTGGACTATGACCTCACCATCCGCTCGTTGTTCCCCACCATTGCCGACGCCGCACTCCAGGAATACCCGTGCCTGGGCTACCTCCTGGCGCGGTGGGCCGCGGTGGATTTGTCCACGGACATGTTGTTCACCTGCCCGGCGCGCCGCATCCTGCGGGCCTTGGACCAGGGGCAGACGCAACCGGTGTGGCGCTACCACTACCGGCACGCCCGCCTGCTGGGTCCGCTGGCATTGTTGCGTTCCTTCCACGCCTCGGAGTTGCCGTTCATCTTTGGCACCCACACGCTGGGCGGGTACATCCCCACCGGCGGAGATGACGCCGTGGTGGACACGCTGCAGTCCCGCTGGTCCGCGCTGGCGCACACCCACAACCCCAACGTGGATGGCGGCGTATCCTGGACGGAATACGTCACCGCGCAGGACAACACCGCGGTGCTGGAGGACCCCGTCAGTCTCTCCATGGGCATTGCGTCAGACCACTGTGACTTCTGGGACAGCCTGGTGCCTTGAAGACGGCTAGGGCTTTTCCCTGCGTTCGAGCTCCGCCACGTCGGCAAGGTCCTTGGCGCGCCCGGACGCGCGTTTGTTCTCTATGAGCTCAGCCCTTCCCAGCACGGGAAGGTCCATGCCTGCCACATTGACGGTGGTCCGGTTCTCCCAGGCGCGGCCAAACTCCACGCCGGAAATGGACGTGAGCAAATCAATGCGCCTGGGTGGCAGGCCCATCTGAAACACCACGCCCTCCTGCGCCAGGTCTGCCTGGGTCAGGTCAAACGTGGGGGCACCAAACGCCTGGAGCGCACGCCACACCTTGCTGGCGTTGCCCTCCGAAGCACGGACCCAGACATCCAGGTCACCGGTGGCGCGGGGATATCCATGGCTCGCGAGCGCATGCGCGCCAACGATGAGGAACTCAGCCTGGGCGTCGGACAACGCGGCCAACATCTCGACGAAGTCTTTGTTCATAGGCGGCTCCGTCCAGGAAAGCCCACGCTTGCCGGGTCAATTCCTCAACCAACAGCACGTTCTCTGCCGGGCTGAGCTCTACGCGCAGGTCCGGCTCACCCTCCTGGGAAAGGAGGACTTTCCTGCCTGGCCAATGGCTGCGGTCCGTCATGCATTGGAGCGTACCAAGCCGCGGCTCTGACGTCGACCACGCAGGAGGCGGTTGCGGTGTTCAATCCGCCAGGGACGGAGCGGACACCATCAGGCTGCCATCACCGCGGCCCTCAAGCTTGACGCGGGCCAACAGGCTTGCGCCCAGCCACCCATCTGTCCCGTCACAGTCCAGCACGTCCTTGCACGCGCCCTCTGACAGCACCGCGGCCTTCACGCGCGGCACGGTGATGGCGCCCAGGGTGATGGACCCAAGCTCCACCAGAGACCCCACCACCACGCCGGACGACGTCGCCACGCGAATCTTTTCCCCGCCCGCACCGACCGCAAGGCGTTGCGCGGCCGCCGGCGTGAGCAGGACGTAGCCGCTGTTCTCATCCATACCCAGCTTGAACGGCCCGTTGGTGTTGATGGTGGCGTTGGCCCGCAACAATCCCGTGGCCTTGTCCGGCGCAATGGGACCCGGCCCACCTTTGGCGTGCACCTGCGTGGATGGATTCTTTTCCCGCGCCGCATCCACCACCAGCCAGTCCTTGCACGCCGGAGCGCGCAGCAGGCGTTTGACCCGTGCAGAAATCTCCGCCGCATTGCGCACGCTGGGGTGGTAGCCCAGGTACACCTGCAACGGCAGCGCGGCGTCACAGGGCTGGCCGGTGGCCTCGTAGGCGGCGGCCAGGTTGAACGGGATGCTCTCCAACCGCGGCAACAGCGCCAAAGACTGCCGGTAGTCCGGCGCCGCCAGGTCCATGCGCCCGCGCAGCTCATGCACCATGCCGCGCCACCACCAGTAGTCCTTGTCGTCCGGGGCGGTCTCAATCAGCGCGGTGGCATCCACCAACGCGGCGTCATGGTTGCGCGCGTATTTGTGCGCGGAATATTGCACCCACAACAGCCGGGGATACGCCGGACACCGTGCGAAAAAGCCCTGCGTGAGTTCCAGCGCCTGGGGATACAGCCTCAGGCCCACGTACAAATCCCCCAGCTCCACCGCCGCGGCACGGTCACACGGTTCTTTCTCCAGTTGCGCTTGCAGCTTCTCCACCACGGCACCCTTGCCCTGGTAGTCCGGCCGCTGCTTCCACCACAGCCCCAGTGCCACCACCGCCGAAGCCCCCACCAGGGACAACAACGCCGTCACCACGCGCTTGCGCTTTTCGGCGCTGCGCCGCTGGGCGGCACAGGCTGGGCACAATGCGCCTTCCAGGCCCTGCAGCGTGCACACCGCACAAATGGGCTTCAGACACACGTAGCAGCTGGTCTCCGCACGGGTGCCCACATGCCGGTAACACTGCGGGACTGCGCTGTTTCCAGCGCCCCCTTCCAGACTCATGCCGCGCGTGGACGTGCTGGGTGGGTTGGTCATGGGCGTCTTCAACCACGCGCCAGCCCGCAAATCCAACGTGATCCACGCGGCGCTTGACACCGGACCACCCAACCACCATTATTTGGTCATGCAACCAACAAACGTTTCCACAGCAGTGCAAGACCTTCCCTGGGGGTTGGGCCGCTGGACCACCGCGGTGGACGCGGTGGGGTTGTTGGACCGTCCGGACGGGCGCCTGCTGCAGTTGGACGGGGTGCTGTCCCCCGCGCAATGTGACGCCGTCATCACCCGCGCCGAAGCGGTAGGCTACGCCGCCACCGGGCGGGAATACCCGGCCACCTACCGCAACAACGACCGGCTGGTGGTGGATGACGAGGCACTGGCCGCGGCGGTGTTTTCCCGGTTGTTGCCGCATCTCCCGCGCACGGTGACGGCGGAGGACGGCAGCCTCTGGGTGGCGTGTGGTCTCAACCCGCGCTTCCGTTCCTGCCGCTACCGCAATGGACAGAATTTTTCTGTCCACCAGGATGGCGCGTACGCGCCAGAGGGAGACGTGCGGTCCTTTTCCACCGTGCAGGTGTACCTCAATGACTCCAGTGCGTTCTGTGGTGGCGCCACGCGCTTCTTTGACGACGTCACCGCGGCCCACATGGTGGCCGCGGTGCAACCCCGTGCCGGACGCGCGGTCATCTTTGATCACACGCTGTGGCATGACGGTGAGGCGGTGACCGGCGGGACCAAATATGTGCTTCGCAGTGACGTGTTGTACCGGCGCACGTTGGACGGAGCGCCCGCCACGGGTCACCGGGGATACGTCATGGCGGTCCACCTGGCGTCCGACGGTGCGGTGTGGAGCGGTGGCCGGGATGGGACGCTTCGGCGGTCCCTGGCGGTGGTCCACCAGGGTCAAGGAAGCATCACCGCAGTCCACGCCCTGCCAGACGGCGCAGTGTTTTTGGGCACACGCGCCGGAGAGGTGGCCCGCTGGCAGGACGGGCAGGTTTCCGCCGTGGCCAACACGCAGGCTGCGGTGTTGTCTGTTGCGGGCGTGGATGACGGCGTCATCACTGCCCACGCGGATGGGACGTTGCGGCGCTGGAACGCGGATGGTTCACGGCAACGTGCGTGGGTGGCGCACCACGGTTGGGTGTGGGCGGTACAAGCAGCGGGGAACGGCGTGGTGAGCGCCGGTGAAGACGGGACGGTTGCGGCGTTCTCCGCCGAGGGATGGCTGCGTTGGCGCCTGTTGCATGCACATCCCGTCACCAGCGTGGCGCAGGTGGGCGCGTTGGTGTGGTGTGGGACGCAAGACGGAACCATCACCGTGTGGCGCGGCGGAAAGGTTTTGCGGGTGATGGAGTCTGCGCACCGTGGGGCGGTCACGGCACTTCACCGCGTGGAGAACGGGTGCATGAGCGGTGGTGAAGATGGCCTGGTGAAACACTGGCCTGACGATTGGGGGCGGCCCCGTGGGGTGTTTGCGCACCGGGCCATGGTGCGCGGGGTGAGCGTGCTGCACGGCCAGGGTGCCAGCGCGTCCTATGACGGTTCCATTGGGCGTTGGAGCGTGTGAGTGGGGTTGGTCAGCGCCAACCCGCGCCGCGAAGGTTGGACGGCGGGACCAGCTCGTAGGCGTCCTCCGGTGTGCCATCCAGGTCCAGTCCAGCGAGCATCAAGCCCGCGGTGCCTTCACCGCCCGGCAACCACCACGCAAACCCGCGCGCGCTGGGAGGGTTGACGTCATCAAGTTCGGTCCACACGCCGGTGGCCAGGTCAAAGCGCCACAGGTCACCCAAAAAGCTTTCCCCGCGGCCGCTGTCTGAGCCAAAGCCGTACACAAAAAAGCTCCGGTCCGGCGCAAACGCCACCCACGGGTAGCGCCGTCCCGAGGGAACGGTGGTTGAGGTGGTGGCAACCTCCGTCCACACTTCGGTGGCGGGGTCCAGGGTCCACACGTCTGAGAACAACGTCTGGCGTACGCCCACCAGGCCCAGACCGCCAATCAGGTAGATGGGGCCACCAGGCACGGGAGCCTTGAAGACAGCATCATAGCGGGGCGCAGGTCCAGTGGCCGCCAGCGAGTTGAACGTGCGGGTGGCCGGATCATAGGTCCAGGTGACGGCGGAGAAATACCGCGGGTCACTGGGGTTGAGGCCGGAGAACACAAAGCCCTTGTCCCGCGTGGAATCAAAGGCCGCCATACATCCCACCGGGTGTTGTGCGGGGCCAGCGTTGGGAATGTCTGTGGTCATCCCGGAATCCAGGGACAACACCACCGCGGTGAAGTCCTCCACAAAGCTTCCGTTGCGCCCGCCAATGATCACCAGCTCCCGGCGCATGGGATCAAACATGGCGCAACCACAGTAACGGGTGGACGGGAGGTTTCCCTGGGTGGCAAATGCGGTGGCGTTGCCCGCGGTGGATGCCAGTTCAACATCCCGCAGGCCCGGCCCCACGGTGCCGCCAATCCCGCTGATGAGGAACGTGCTTCCGTCGCCACCTTCGGCGGTGATGCCGCCCCAGCGGGCCCCCAGCACCGAGTCCGGCGCGGGCCGCCAGGTCCAGCTGGGATCCACCACACCGGCATCCCCGGCGCCGCCGCTGCTGCTGGTGCTGCTGCCGCCAGTTGTTCCACCGCTGCCGGTGCTGCACGCAGTTGCCGCCGCCATGGCGGCACACACCAGAAGTTTGTTCATTGGACCACCCTTCAAGACGTGTACATCAGGTCAATTTCCCTTGCGTACTTCTGCGCAATCACGTTGCGGCGGATTTTCATGGTGGGCGTGAGTTCTCCACCGTCAACGGAAAACGCGTGCGGCAACACCGTGATGCGTTTGATGGTCTCATACCGCGCCACCTTTGCGTTGCAGTCCGCCTCAATGCGCCGCATGAGGTGATGCAGGACCTTGGGGTCCGTGCACATGTCCACCGCGGTGCCCTGCTGGGTGCCCGCGTCCTGCGCCAGACGCCCCAGGTTCTCCGGGTCCAGGACCACCAACGCAGACAGGTACGGCTGCCGGTCTCCCACCACCACCGCCTGCGCCACGCCGGCAATCTGGTTGAGGTAGCCCTCCAACAAAGACGGGGCCACGTTCTTTCCGCCGGCGGTGATGAGGATGTCCTTCTTGCGCCCGGTGATGGAGAGGTAGCCGTCGCCGTCAAACGCACCCAAATCCCCGGTGTGAACCCAGCCCTGACTGTCCAACAGCTCGGCGGTCTGTTCTGGCATGTGCAGGTAGCCACGCGTCATGTTGCGGCCGCGCGCCAGGATTTCTCCGTCCTCGGCAATGCGCACCTCCACACCCGCCAGCGGTGTGCCCACCGTCCCCAGCCGCGCTTTCCCAAGCGGTGCGCCGCTCACCAGGCCCGTGGTTTCACTCATGCCGTAGAATTCGTGGATGACAATGCCCAGGGACGCAAAAAACTCCAGCGTGCCACGGGAAATGGGTGCCGCGGCCGTGGTGGCCATCAACAACCGGTCCAACCCCAACGCGCCGCGCACCTTGGAGAGCACCAGCCGGTTGGCCAGCTTTCGCGCCAGCGTCTCCACCTTCTTCCCCGTCGCCAATTCAGTGGTGACCGCGGCCAGTTCGGTGGCGCGCGCCCACCGGGCCAACGCACCCTTCACACCGGTGGCCCCCGCCAGTTTTGCCTCCAGGGCCGCCTGGAACTTTTCCCAGACGCGCGGGACCGCCGCAAACACGGTGGGGCGCGCTTCCACCAGGTGCTCCTTCACCGCCGCCAGGTCCGGGCAGAAGTACACCTGGCCACCCACCAACAAGGACATCACGTTGGTCATGATCTGTTCGGCAATGTGGCACAGGGGCAGGTAGCTGACGATGACGTACGGGAATTGTTGCGGCTGTTTGAAGATGGGCGCGTGCTCCATGAGCATCTTTTGCATGGTGACCAGGTTTCCATGGTCCAGCATCACGCCCTTGGCCACGCCGGTGGTCCCCGAGGTGTAGATGAGCAGGCAGGTGTCCCCGTCTCCCAAAGACGCCAGGCGCGCCTCCAGCTCCACGTCTGACGCGGCACGCCCCTTGGACCGCAACGCGTCCAGGCTCAGCGCGCCTTCGCCTTCACCCTCCAACATCACCACCAGCTGTTCCACGCGGATGGTGGCGTCCAACGCCGCGGCGGCGCGGTATTTCCCCACCAGGGCCTGCGTGTCTGCAATGGCAATACGCGCCTTGGAGTTTTTCAGGATGTGGGCAAACTGCTCCACGGTGTTGGTGGGATACCCCGGTGCCGGAACGCCCTTGGCCGCCATGATGCCCAGCTGCGCAATGACCCACTCCATGCGGTTGGCGCCCACAATGGCCACGCACTCCCCCGGCGCGTGCCCCAGGGCAATGAGACCCTTGGCCACTTCGCGCACGGCCGTCCAATATTGGGACCAGGTCAACGTCTCCCACCGGCCGTCCCGTTTGCCGTGGAGGGCCGGCGCGTTGGGCGTCTTCTGCGCGTGTTGCGCCAGTTGATGCACCAGGCTCTGCGTGTCGCTCATGGGACCCCCAAGGTCTGGCGCACTCTAAGGGCGTTGCCTCGCACGGTCGATCCTTGCGGCGACGGCGTAACCCGAACACCCGCGGCGCCGTACACACCCTGGAGGTCACCACGTCACCGTCTGACGCCATGCTTGCAGTCACTCCCGGCTTGGGGGGATGGTCCCTGCCCCTTTCCTGGGGAGGACCCGCGCGCGTGCCGGACGCATCCACCACAACCGCACCCTTGCCCGCGCTCATGGCGCGGGTGCAGGCCGGGGATGCCGCCGCATTTGAGACGCTGTACCTCCAGATGGCGCCGCGCGTGCTGCGCATGTTGCAGTCCATGGCCCGGGACCGCGCCGCCGCCGAAGACCTCACGCAGACGGTCTTCCTCAAGGTCCACCGCGCCCGGCACACCTACACCGCGGACGCGCCGGTGGAGCCGTGGATCTTCTCCATTGCGCGCCGCACGTTCATTGACCATTGGCGCTCCCAGAAGCGGTCCCAGACCCAGCTCACGGTGGACGGCACGCTGCCGGAGCCGGACCCGCAGGAAGCCAATCCACAGGGCGCCACCCGGGAAGACCAGCGCGCCATGCTGGAGCAGCTCAATGGTGCCCTGCAGGACCTTCCGCCCAACCAGGCACAGGCGTTGATGCTGCTCAAGGTCCAGGGCCTCTCCCTGGCCGAAGCCGCCGCCATTTGCGGCACCAGCGTGGGCGCCATGAAGCTGCGGGCGCACCGCGCGTATGAACACATTCGCAAGGTGCTGGGCGTGGGAAGCCCGCACAAGGTGGCCCCATGAAGACCTGCAATGCCACCCTGGACGCGTTGTGTGACGGCGGGCCGCTCCCCGCCGCGGTGCTGGAGCACGCCCGGGATTGCGCCAGCTGCGCCGCGTTGCTGCGCGCCGACAATGTGCTGACCCACCAGCCCACCCCGGAAGCACCGCCCATCTCCCCGGCGTTGCGGGCCGCGCTGCAACACGGTGGTGCGGTGCGGCCATTCTCCCCGGCCCGCGCGGTGATGCCCTGGGCGGTGATGGCCAGCGTGCTCACCATGGCGGGCATTCTGTCCACGCGTCACCACTGGAACCCCACGCAGGTCCTGGCCACCTTCACGTTGTGCCTGGCCACCGCCGTGGCGGGCGTGTTGCTGGTCTCACGGGGACCGTTGGGCCTGGGTGTGCGCGCGGCCACGCGGTGGGCCGCGGTGGTGGGCGCGTTTGTGCTGTTGCAGGTGGCCCACGCGCTGGTGGTGGACCCCAGTGAAGCGGCGGATGAATTTTCCATGCAGCATCACCTGGGATGCCTGCGCGCGGGGGTGTTGGCGTCGTTGGTGTGCGCGCTTCCTTTGGCCTGGGCGCTGCGCCGGTCTGCCGCGGTGTCCCCGGCATCCACCGGTGCGCTGCTGGGTGCCGCCAGCGCGCTGCCCGCGCTGACCATGCTCACGTTGTCCTGCCCGGTGCGCGAATCCATCCACCTGCTGGTCTTCCACGCCGCGGTGGCGTTGGTGGGCGTGGCGGCGGGATGGGTTGGTGGACGGCGGGTTGTGGCGCCGTAAAAAGGGAACCACCGGGCTGGGTGGCAATTGGAAACCACCGGGCCGGGTGGCAATTGGAAACCGCCGGGCTGGGTCGCAATTGGAAACCGCCGGGCTGGGTCGCAATTGGAAACCGCCGGGCTGGGTCGCAATTGGAAACCGCCGGGCTGGGTCGCAATTGGAAACCTCCGGGCTGACCGAGCCATGAATGGCTCGGCTCGCGAAAGGCAAGGGGCCCTTCGGGCCGAAGGTCAAGAGCCGTCCCCAACCTCCGGCGTCACGCCGTCATCCAAGAGGTCCCGGCTGCGGGTGGCCAACAACAATGCGGTGCCGGTCAGTGGCACGCTGGCCAACAACACCGTCCCCAGGGTGGCAATCACCCCCGCGCCCAACACGGTGACCCCGGCAAGCACGCGGTAGGTGGTGAGTCCCACGGTGGGCCCCTGCGCCAGGCCACCGGTGGTCCACCCCGGAAGAACCTGGGCCGCCAGGACGGAAAATGTGGTGGCCGTGACAATGGAGACGGCCACGCTGAGCAACATGGCCGCCACCCCACCCACCGCCAGCACCACCGCCAGCGTCTTGCCCCAGGTGGGAAGTGCCGCCTTGCGTATGGCGTGCTCCTCGCGGCAACACCCGTTGCGGGCCACCGGCACCCGTCCCCGGTCCAACAGGTCCAGCACGCCCACCACCGCCGCCGCACCAAAAAGCGCAACGCCACCACCCACCGTGAACAGGCAGGCGGCAAACCAGAACGCCGCCAGAAACAGCGGGAAGACATAACTGCCGCCGGTGGGCGCGGTGCGGGTCCATTGCACCGGCGCGTTACCGTACACCGCACCGGCGGCAACCACGCTCAGCGGGGCGTTGATGAACGCCGCCAGCGCCAGCGCGCCGCCACCCAGCAACAACAACGCACCCTCGGTCAATGCCAGGGCGTCACTTTCGGTGTTGTGCGCCTCAAGGTACGCCGTCCAGTTGGCGGTGAAGGACTGTTTGGGATCCGCGTGCGCGCGAAAGTCATCCACCACCTTTGGCGTCACGCCCAGCCGTTGTGGCAAGCGCGGGTCATCCAGCCGCAACTGGGCCCCACGGGTCAGCTCCCGGGCCACGCCGTCCACGCCCAGCAACAGCGCGTCCAGGCTGCGTCCTTGCACGCTGGCCCGGCGCGTGGCCGCTGCGGTGCGTTTGTCCAACACCACCGTGCGCAAATCCCAGATGCCATCCCGCACCAAAAGCTGGCCACGCACCACCAGCTCCACGTCCATGGCGTCGGCCAGCGCCGCCAGGCAGCTGGTGTCATCACATCCCAGCTTCTGGTGGGCCACCAGGGCGGCGGCCATGCGGTCCACGTCCTCACGCGGGATCACCACAACCTCGGCGTGGCGCGTGAGTGACGCCGCCAGCGCGCGCACAATGAGCCTGGAGGCAACCTGCACCTCGGTGGAGGCGTTTGCCGCCAGCACCAGCGGGAGCAGCGCGGCACGCCCCGTGGTGACGCCGGGCGCGGGCGTTTGAAGCGCCAGGGAAACACCCAGCAACAACCACGGCGTCATGGTGCCTCCGCGGCGGGTTGGACCAGCGGAGGATCCGGCCACAGCAGCGCCACCAGGCCCGCCACCGACGACACCCCCAAGGTGGCCAACGTGGTGAGCACCACCGCGGGAAGTGCCGCTACAAAAAAGTAGAAGAACACATAGGCCAACGCTGAACGTGGCTGCGGCGGAACAAAGAACCCCACCACGGAAAACAACGTGACCCCCACCGAGTATGCCCCAAACGTGCCCAGGCACGCCGCGGGACCCGCCAACGCCATCGCCGCCGCCGCCGCGCGGTGTGGACCATTGTTGGCCTGCGCCTCTTCAAGTGCCGAGTCATTGCGGCAACACCCTTTGTTGGCCACGCGCACCCGCCCCACATTGAAAAGGTCCACCACCAGCAGGGTGGCTCCCAGCCCCAACAGCCCCAGGATGGCCGGCGTGAGCAGCAACACGCCGCTGGCCAGACCAATCAACACCACCGCGCCACCGGTCCCCCACCCGTAGGCCAACGCACCCACCATACAACCCAACATTCCCGCCGAAAGGGACGCCAGCACCGCGGCACCCAGAAACGACCCTGCCTGCGCCGCCGCCAACGGCAGGCTTTCACCGTTGCGCTCCAGGATGAACGCAGTGAGCGCGTCAGACATGGACCGCTGGGCGTGCTGCTGGCGGTAGACGCGGAACGCCGCCAGGTCCTCCTTGCTGCGCAACCCAAGGCGGCGCTGGACCCGCTTGCCTTCCAACGCCGTGGAGGACGTTCGGCCCAAAAGCACCGCGGCCATGTCCTGGGTGGCCGCCACCAGGGCCTCCACGCTGCTGGCATCCACCTGCCCGCGTGCAACCACGCTGCCGGTGTTGAGCTGGACCAGGCTGCACGTCCAGGACCAGCCCCTGGGCTGGCGCACCAACGCGCTTTGGATGACCCGCTGCGCACCCTGCGCGGCCAGCGCTTCTTCAAGGCCTTCGCCGGTGCCTACGCCAGACAGTTGCGCGTCTGCATGGGAGCGCAACAGCGCGCCCAGCTCGTCGGCGGTGATGACCCGCCATGCCCCTGACGCGGCCAGTTCCTCGCTCAACGCCGCGTTGATCAGGCCGCCCACTTCCTCCACCGCGGGATCCTGGGAGGCCACCGGCAACACCGCCACAATGGGGCGCTGGTCCTGCGCCAGCACCGGTTGTGACGTCACAAACAGCAGCACACCGGACAACGCACCGGCACAGGGCCACTGCCGTCGGGACGTGGTCCGGCGCTGCGCCCGTGTTGTGTTGGCGTGAACCATGCGCCGCGAGCTTGGACGGCCAACAGGTTATGGGCAAGGGGGCCTGGTCTGCAGCCACCGGCCGCTGGGACGCCAGGGACAGTCCCTGGCGCCCCTTGCTGCCCGCGCAGGTTACGGCGTGACCATGAACGCCACGTCATCCGCCTCATCATATCCACCGGTGGAACACGCCACCGCCGTCCCGCGGTAGCGGAACAGGGCCCGCACCGCGTGGGTTCCCGGAACACTGCCCAGGGTGAACGTATGGCTCAGACCGCGTGCGCCCGCACCCGACGGAGAAAGTGTGGCCAGGCGCGTCCAAACCGGTACCGCTGCCCGCGCATTGGTGGTGTAGAAGACATCCAGGAAGTCACTGGTGTAGCCCGCCCAGGCCCACACCGTGACATCCACCTTCACGCTTTTTCCTGGCGCAAACCGCGCCCCGTCCACCGTGGACACGCGAACGCGGTCCACGCTCTCATCGCTGTGGTAGCGGCCACTGCGACCATCCGGACACAACGCGCCCAACGTGTTGGGGGCATTGGCTTCCGGCCCCAGCAACCCGCGGCCATCCACCAGCCGGCCGGTGTCACACGCTGAGGTGGGCATCCAACACGCCGGCACGCGCAGTTGGGAATCCACCGTGGCGCGGGCGGCGGTGTTCACCCAAATCTCGGCGCTGTTGGTTGCGGTGGGGTACGTGGTCTGGCCACCGCCGGCCAGCAACACGTTTCCACCGGGCAGCAACGTGGCGCTTGGACCCACCGCGCTTTGCAGCGTGATGAAGTCCTGCGCTCCCGCATACCCAAACTGGAGATCCACGCTGTCCACGCGGGTGCTGGTGGATTCCATGACGTAGCCCTGGTGCTCGTGGCCCAACATCACCACCAACATCCCGTTGATGACGCCGGCAAACAGCCCCACGTTCACCCCGTCCTGGTTGGCACTGGAGCGGGACACCGGCGCGTTGGCCAGAAGGCTCCAGCTGTTGGTGGACGGCCTGAAGACATCCCAACGCTGCCCACAGGGTGACCCCGCGCTGTCACAGCCCACCGCCGCCACGCGGCCGTCCGGCAGGGCCACCAGACGGTGCCCCGTGCGGTGGACGGGGGACACCGCACGCGCGGTCCAGGTGTTGGTGGTGGGATTGAACTGCGCGGTCTCCACCCCGGAAGACACCAACACCGTTCCATCCCCAAGCCCAACCGCCGCGTGGCCATCCATTTGCAGCGTCGGAGGCGCAAGTTCGGTGAATGTGTTGGACGCCGCCGAAAAGGACCACGCCCGGAACGTGTTGGGGAACATGCGCCTGCTGTCCCGTGCCACCACCAGCACCCGCCCGTCCACCAGCGCGGTGGCCGTGGGGTACATCAACATGGACGGAAGCCCCGCCACCGGCGTCGCTGCGGTGGACGTCACCCGCGCGGCGTAACCGTTGCCCGGCCCCACCAACAACGCGCCGCCATCCAACAGCGGCGCGCCCACCAGGCCAGACATGGGCTGACCCAACGCCGGACCCGCCACAAAACCACCGGTGGCCGGGTTGTAGAACTCGGTGGTGGACAACATGCCCGCCGCATTGCGGCCACCCGCCAACAACACCCGCCCATCCGCGAGCAACACCGCGGCGTGAAGCATGCGCGGCTCACGCATCACCCCGGTGGATTCCACCAACGGCTGCTCCACCACATCCTGCGCGTCCAAGACGCGCAGCTCGGCCTCCTCCTGCGGGGACAACAACGCGCCCGCATCACAACCCAGCACCAACGCCCAACCCCACAAACCAACCCACAAGGACCGTTTCATCTCTGGACTGCTCCTGGAAATGTCCGCACCTCCCTGGCGCGGATGCATCCCCTCAAAGCAGGCGCTGGGCCATCCCTCAGATGGTTGATATTGTTTCATAAACGTCAATTGTGGATGGACTGTTGTGGACACAGGATGTCCAGCTATGGTCATGCAATGACCAGCAGCCCCGCCTTGGACAACCTCCACGCCCTGGTGGAACTGGGTCTCACCAACCCCTTTGAACCCCACCGCATGGCGCTGGACCGCGCGCTTCTGGGAGACCAGTTCCGGGACTTCACCGGCGAACGCGTGCTGGTGCTCAAGGGTGACGCCACCGCGCTGGACCCCAACTTCACGCTCATCATGGAGCGCCTGGAAGACGCGCTGCACGGCGTGGTGGACCACCTGGGTGCAGAGGCCGCGCCACCCCACGTGGCGCAGCTGGTGGAGCGCGGCGTGTTGCTGCTGGGGTTCCGCCGGCTGAGCCAGCCGCTGGTGGCGCTGATGCAGCGCGCGCGTGACGCGCCCGCCGGTGCGCTCCCCGCCCCGGAGTACGAAACGTTTGTGGCATTCTGGAGAACGTGGATGCGCCACCCCGCGTTGCGTGGCGCCAGCCTGGGTGAGGCGCATGCCTTTGCCCTGCTCTTCCAGTTCCACCGCGCGTACCACGCCATCTTTGAAAGTGTGGTGGGCGGTGCGGCGGCGGCGGCGGCGTTGCGGGCCTCCATCTGGGAGTCCATCTTCACCCGTGACCTGGCACGTTACGCGGCGTTCTGGTTTGACCGCATGCAAGGGTTCTCCACGCTCATCACCGGGCCCAGCGGCACCGGCAAGGAACTTGTGGCCAGCGCCATTGGCACCAGCACGTACGTGGCGTTTGACGTCCGGCCAAAGGCGTTTGTGGCCAACCCGTACCGGGGCTTTCTGGCCATCAACATCTCGGCCATGGCGTCCACGCTGGTGGAGAGTGAATTGTTTGGCCACCAGAAGGGGGCGTTCACCGGCGCGGTGGCGTCACGCGAGGGGTGGCTGGAGAAGGCCGGCCCCCACGGTTGCGTGTTTTTGGATGAGATTGGTGAACTGGACGCGGGCCTGCAGGTGAAGCTGTTGCGGCTGTTGCAGAACCGCCAGTTTTCGCGCCTGGGTGAGAGCCAACACCGCAGCTTTGAGGGACGTGTTCTGGCCGCCACCAACCGTGACCTGGAGCAGGAGATGGACGCCGGGCGGTTCCGCGAGGACCTGTACTACCGGCTCAACGCCAACATCATCCAGACACCGCCGCTGGCGGCGCAAATTGCCGAAGACCCCACCGAGCTTTTGGACTTCTTGCGCTTCATTGCCGCGCGGTTGGTGGGGCCTTCCGCCGTGGACGAGGCACACGCGGTGGCCACGCAGGCCCACACCTACGTCCTCAGGGAGCTTGGGGTGGATTATGCGTGGCCGGGGAACTTTCGCGAGCTGGAACAGGTGGTGCGCAACGTGGTGCTCCACGGCTCTTACGTCCCCCGCGCGCGCCGTGGTGGTCACGGGTGGGCGCCACAACTGGAGGACGCGCTGGGGCACGCGCTGCGGGACGGCCCGGTCACCGCGCAGGACGTGCTGGGCGCGCTGTGCGCGGTGGCGCAGGATCACTGCGGCTCTTTTGTGGGTGCGGCCAACGCGCTGCAGTTGGACCGCCGCACCGTGCGCGCGCGCGCCACCGCGTGGCGGGAACGTCACGCTGCAAAAGTGGATACCCCTTGAAGACGGCGTGCTGCTTCAGTGCCAGGCAAACTGCGCAATGAACCACACGCCGCCCAAAAACAGCGCCACGCCCACCACCACCGCCGTCACCACCGCCGCCAGCCTGCGCCGTGGCGGGACCTTCTTCACCGCAAACGCCACCAACCCAAACACGGCCAGCGCACCCAGCACATTGCGCAACACCTCGGCAAGACCCAAGGCATCCATCTTGCGCGGCCCCAGCAACATGCCCCCGGCCACCAGCACCAGACCGTCACGCGCCACCACCACGGATGGACCCACCCGCGGCTCCAACATTGCCGGCAGCACCTTCCAGGCCTGCCCGTCCCACAGCTCCATGGCGCCGGGACGCTCCAACACCGCACGTTGCGCGGGTCCCGTCACCACCACTGCCGACGTCAGCTCGCCCGGCGCTGGAACGGCCTGCCAGGTGGTGGCGCCGGGTTTCCACAGGCGTGCCCAACGGCCCGCACCGTCCTGACCCAGGAGCATGATGGACCCGTCTTCAAACGCCCCACCCAGCAGCAGGGTTGCGCCGGAGCCATCCACCGGCGGCAGCTGCGTGCCCGCTGGTTGCAGCGTCATGCCGTACTGTGCCGACGACGCGTCCACCCACAGCGCGGTGCCGTTGTGCAGGTCCACCACGTGGTGGGTGGCGTCCGTGGTTCCTCCCGGCGGTGGTTCCCGCGTGGTGGGGACAACAAACATGCCGTCCTTCCACGTGTTGGCCGCACGGTCCCACACTTCACAAAACCGCGGAGCGCTGGCCTGCTGCGCATCCATGGCGCGCAGGGCAAACGCAAATTTCCCGTCGGAAATCTCCGCCACATCAAACACACCGGGGGCTTTTCCCGGAACATCCAGGGCCTCCCAGGCGTTGTTCTCCGGGCGGTACACCTCGGCGTGGCGCAGTTGTTCCGCCGCTGCCGCAGCAAGACCCAGCGGTGAAAACAGGACACCCAGCGCCAGGCAGCACCATTGAAAGGCCTTCATGGCTGCACCACCGGGTGGGGCGAATGTTTCTCCGCAGGATCTTCTGCGGCCAGCCGCTGCCAGGCCGCCGTCACCGCAGGGTCACTCCAGCCGGTGTGATGGACCAGGGACAACAATGCGGCGCGCGCACCGTCACGGTGTTTCACCATGGCCTCGGCCTGTTGCGCGGCCAGCGCTTGTTTCAGGCCGTCCATGTGCGCTGCAAAGGTGCTGCTGGCGTCGTGCTGCGCAGCCGCCAACGCCGCCCCATCCGCCGCATGGCAGGTCACGCTGAGCACCTCATTGTGCATGGTGAGCGGGAGCGCGCCGGTGAACTCGGTGACACCGCCACCCAGCCCACGGCCGGTGGTGGCGTCAGAAAATCCCAGCCGCAAGCGCTCGCCTGGCTCCAGGTGAAGACCAGCGGCCAGAAACACCGCGCCATCCTTCACCGGTCCCAGCGCCCAGCGCCGCACCCGCGGGTAGTCCCGCCCCGCCGTCACCCGCACGCTCAGGCTGGGCGGCGTCTTGTGGCCCAAGGCCTTCTTGTTGAGCTTCACCGCACAGTGCGCGTGGTCCAGACGGGTGGCCGCGGTGGCCGCCGCCGGCGGAACATTGGTGGACACCGGCAACACGTGGACCCAGGACGGCGCCTGTTCATCCTCCACGGTGATGGGCATGGGTGCCTTGGGGGGTGGCCACAACGGGCGCCCACCATCCAGCGCGGGCACCGTCACTGTTTGAGTAAACTGCATGGGAGAACATTGCCCGCCGTCCTTCTCAAACGTGGCGTACAACCACGGGCGTATCTCGCCGGGGCGCAGGACCAGCCGGCAATCGGTCTGGCGGGCGTTGCAGCCCAACAGCCCCTCGGGTGGACGGGCGGCCAGCTCCAGCCGGCGCGCCTGCTCCTTTTCCACGGCGGCGCGTTGGACCGCCAGTTCGGCGGTCTTCTCCTCCACAAAGCGGCGGTGGTCCTGCGCATTGAGCAGGGCGTCCCAGGTGTGTGTGGCCTTCCCCGGCGTGAGCAGGAAGATGGGCGCGGGGTCCACCTTGGACACGGTGCCAAGCGTTCTCACGCCGCCATTGGCGCCGTAATACGGGTGGGACGCACCGGCCAGCCCGCCCACCATTTCCACCCCGCCCACCACCATCCCCACCGTCAACGCCAGCGGGATGCCCACCGCCGCGCCCACCGCTGCGCCAATGGCCTTTCCCACGCCAAAAAACGCCCCCACCAGGCCTTCCACAAGGCCAGGGTGATGGTGGCTGTTGCGCTGCACGTCTTCTTCCGGCGGCGCATCCGGCTTGAAGTCCGCGTCGGCATACGGGCCCGGCGGGACCAGCGGCTCCTTGAGCGCAACCAACGGTGGCAACAACGCCACCAGCAACGCCGGGTCCAGACCCAGGTCCCCCACCGTGAGGGCAACCTGCGCGCCTTTCAGCGTTGGCACCACGCGGTAGACGCCAACGTCCTGCCCGTAGCGGGCCACCGGGCCACCCAGCCAGCCTTCCACGTCTTGCTGAGCCACCAGCGTGACCTGTGTTTCCGCCGCACCACGCGCCCACTGGTCAAAGTCGTCTGCATTTTTGGGGTCGTCAAAACGCATGTTGCAGGCCTCAAAATACCGGCCGGCTTTCATGTGGTCCTGGTAGGTGGCGCAACCGCCGCTGGTGACGGCGCCAGCGGCCAACATCAACGCCACAGCTCGTCCTGCAGGAAGGCGCATGCTGGCCCCAATAGCACCAATGCCGCGTGGAATGGCTCAGGGCACCATGCGGCCCAGAAACTCAAGCGACCCACCCACACTTGCCAAGACCAGTCCCACAAGGAACAGCAGCACGCACAGGCCAATCACCCCAAAAGCAGGATGGCCACTGGAATGGACATGGGGCCAAGGCTTTGCGTTGCAAGCACCACAATGGCGCCAACAAGCGCAAGGAAGCCCGCAATGAACGAAAACGCCATGAGAACCGCGCCAACCGCGGCAATGGTGCGGCCAATCCAGGAGATGCCCAGGCTGATGGGGCTGCGAAACCGCGGAGGCAGCGGCACCGGGTCACGACGACGGTGCACCGTTTCAATGGGTGCGGCCACTTCAAGGGGCGCAGCCACCGCAGGGGCCGCGGCAACCAGCGGCACCGGCCCCGCGTTGACCACCACGAAGAACAGTGCGCTGAGCAACATTCCAACCTCCCGTGGGACCGGGTGGCACTTTTTCCCCCACGGCCGCCAGAGTCAAACGTCACCACGCGCCTGGGGAACCTGTCCAACGTTGGAACCCTTGTCCAGCGCCTACACCGCCGGCACCAACGCCAGCGTGAAGTGCATGGGCATCAACGGCTCCAGGCATGCGCCCACCGCGCCGGACGGAATTCCATGCGGCGCACCATCCAGCACGCCCTCGCCGGTGATGGTGAGTGCATCCCCGGTCCACGTGGCGGTGGCCGTCACCGCAACACTGCTGGTCATCCCCTTGATGGTGACGTCTACGTTGGCCGTCCCCGCGCCGGACAACGTGCTCAGGTCCCGCGCGGCAAAGGTGAGCACCGGGTGACGCGTGGCATCCACCTGCCCGCGCACACTCCCGCGAATTTCATCCCGGAACGACGCCACATCCTGGTTGGCCGTCTCCGGAAACCGCGCGCGGTCCGCTGCACGGTCCGGCTCCAGACCATTGGCCAGCACATCCGCGCTGAACGTCCCGCTGCCCGGTGCGTCCGCGTTGAGGGCCACCGTCCAGCCCACCTGCGTGCCCACCACCACGTGCGCGTGCCCGCCACCACACCCCACGGTGGGCTTGCGCCGAACCAAGAGCAAAAGCTCGCTCTGCGTTCCATCCACCACGTACGCCTGCGCGGTGCCTTGACGGGTGATGGTCCCGTCCCCGGTCACGCCGCCGCCGTCGGTCACCACCGCCGCATCCCGCAAGGATTGGATGCCACCGTCGGTGTCACCGCTCCCCCCGGAGGATGACGACGACGGTGTGCAACCCAACACGAACAGACCCAACACCAGGCAACGGTTCATGGAGGGACATCCTAGACCAACGCAACCATTGCGCTTGCCTGTCTTTTGCGTCCAGCGTTGTATGCACGGGCCAAACAATGGTGCGGGGCTCCCACGCAGGTGCACCCGCATGGGTCTGCGGGTTATGGGGCCCGGCGGCACAACCAACCGGCGGCGGGACGGTGTTCATCCCAACGCCACCAACAAAGGGTGATGTCATGGCACACGTGGTCAAGGATGCTCTGGCGGTGGCGGAACAGCGGTTTCCCCAACGGTTGGAAATGCTCAAGGGCCTGGCCCGCATCCCCAGCGTGAGCGCCAAGGGATTTGACCCCAAAGAGGTACGCCGCAGCGCCGAGGCCGTTGCCGCCGCGTGCACCTCCATGGGGCTGGAACACGCCACGGTGCTGGACCTGCCGGGTCACCCGGATGCGCACCCCGCCGTCTACGCAGACTGGCTGCACGCGCCCGGCAAGCCCACGTTGCTGCTCTACGCGCACCATGACGTCCAGCCGCCGGGACGGGAGAAGTTGTGGCAGTCCCCGCCGTGGGAACCCACCGAACGCAATGGCCGCCTCTACGGCCGCGGCGTGGTGGATGACAAAGCGGGCATTGTGGTGCACCTGGCCGCCATTGAGGCCTGGCTGTCCAGCCACAAGGAGTTGCCGGTCAACGTGCGCTGCTTCTTTGAGGGTGAAGAGGAGATTGGCAGCGATTATCTGGGCGCGTTCCTCAAACAGTACCGGCCGCAGTTGCAGGCGGACATCATGGTGCTCACCGACACCGCCAACCTGGACGCCGGCATTCCGTCCATCACGTACATGTTGCGTGGGCTGACCAGCGTGAACATTGAAATGACGGCGGGGAAGACGCCGCTGCACAGCGGCATGTGGGGTGGCCCGGTGCCGGACCCCGCCCAGGCGCTCACGCAGGTGTTGGGGCGCATGGTGCTGGAGGACGGCAAGGTCAACGTGCCGGGCCTGTATGAGATGGTCCGGGAACTTTCCGCCAAGGAGTCCGAGCGCTTCAAGAAGCTGCCGTTCTCCGACGCTGGCTTCCGTGACCAGGCGGGCCTGCCCAACGGAACGGCGTTCTGGGGTGAGCCCAACCGCACCGTCTATGAGCGGCTGTGGGCCCGCCCGTCTTTTGCCATCAACGCCCTGGAGGCGTCTTCCATTGCGGGTGCCTCCAACCAGATTGTGGACCTGGCCCGCGCGCGCGTGGGGCTGCGGCTGCCGCCGGGCGTGGACGCCAACAAGGCCCAACAGCTGCTCATGGACCAGCTGCGGCGGTTGTGCCCGCCGGGCATCAAGATGACGTTGTCCCCGGAACAGGCGGCCAACGGCTGGTCCACGGACCCGGAAGGTCCCGCGTTTGCCGCCGCGGCCCGCGCGCTGGAGCACGGCTTTGGCAAACCCACGGCATACATTGGCTGCGGCGGGACCATCCCGTTTGTGCAGCCATTGTCTGACGCGTTGGGTGGTGTCCCGGCGCTGCTGTTGGGCCTGGAGGACCCGCTGTGCCTGGCGCATGCCGAAAATGAGAGCCTGCTCATTGAGGACTTCAAGAAGGCCATCCACGCCGCGGTGCACCTCTACGCCGAGCTGGCGGCCGCTCCCAAGGCCTGAACCTGCGCTGCACCCGTCCCAAAGACGACGAGGTTCTTCATGATTCCGCGCTACACCCGCCCGGAGATGGGCGCCCTCTGGACGGACGCCGCGCGCCTGCGGCGTTGGCTCAACATTGAACTGTGGGCCGCCGAAGCCATGGCCAAGGTGGGCCTGGTTCCCTCTGAAGCGGTGACGCGGTTGACGGAAAAAGCCCGCGGCCTGGACCCGCAACACTGGCCCGAACGGGTGGAGGCCCTGGAGCAGGTGACCCAGCATGACGTCATTGCGTTCCTCACGCTGCTGGAACAGGAGCTGGGCGAGGACAGCCGCTGGCTGCACCTGGGCATGACCAGCAGTGACGTGGTGGACACCGCGCTGGGCATGGCGCTCAAGGAGAGCGCCGAGCTGCTCATCACCGAACAGGAGCGCTACGTCACGGCATTGGACGAGCAGGCCCGGACCCACGCGCGCACCCCGTGCCTGGGCCGCACCCACGGGCAGGCCGCCGAGCCCATGAGCTTTGGCGTGAAGCTGGCCATGCACGCCGCGGGCGCACGGCGGGACCGTGAACGGCTGCGGCGCGCGCGCGAGGTCATTGCGGTGGGCAAACTGTCCGGCGCGGTGGGCAGCCTGGCGCATCTCCCCACCGAGGTGGAGGCCCACGTCATGGAACGTGCGGGCCTTCGCGTGGAGCCGGTGGCCAGCCAGGTGGTGCAGCGGGACCGTCACGCCGAGTTTTTTTGCGCGCTGGCGGTGGTGGGCGCGTCCATGGAACGCCTGGCGGTGGAAGTGCGCCACCTGGCGCGCACCGAGGTGGGTGAAGCGTGTGAGCCGTTTGGGCGCGGGCAAAAAGGCAGCAGCGCCATGCCGCACAAACGCAACCCCATCCTGACGGAAAATGTCACGGGCCTGGCACGCCTGCTGCGCGGGCACGCCATGGCCGCGCTGGAGGATGTGGCGTTGTGGCATGAACGGGACATCTCCCACTCGTCGGTGGAGCGGGTCATTGCCCCGGATGCCACCATTGTCCTGCATTTTGCGCAGGGCCGGATGATACGCGTGGTGGAAGGCCTGGTGGTGAGTGCGGAGAACATGGCCCGCAACCTCAAGGCTGCCGGTGACGTCATGCACAGCCAGCGCGTGCTGTTGCAGCTCACGCGGCAGGGGTTGCCGCGCCAGACCGCGTATGAACACGTGCAGCGCGCCGCGCACCGCGCATTGGCGGAAAACCGCGGCTTTGTGGACCTGCTGGCCGAAGAGCCCGCCATCACCGCGGTGTTGTCCAAGGAGGAACTGCTGCGGGCCTGCAGCCTGGACGCGTACATGGCCAACACCGACCTGTTGCTGGCGCGGTCCCGTCGCTCGGATTGACGTGGCGGGACAGACTGCGCGTGCCCCAACACCCAACGCCCACACCCTCCCACACACGCCCGGCCGGCCCGGTGTTTGAGGCGTCAAAACAGGGAATTGTGGGCATGGCTGTACTAGGGTCGTGCCCATGATCCGGGTGTTGGGAGTTTCATGAACGCGCTTCCGCAAGCGCCGTGTCCACATTGCCAGCAGCCGGTGAACTGGTTTTCACCGGGGTGTTTTGCCTGCCGCAAACCCATCCAGTGGCCACCGCCACAAAACCAGCAGCAACTGGCGTTGCAGCAGGCCAGCACGCAGGCCTTCCAGCAGCAGCTGGCCTACCTGCAGCAACAGGCGGCAGTGGCCCGGCAACAGGCCCCTGCTCCGGCGTCACCACAGGCCCCTGCGGCACCCATGGCCCGCGCTCCCACGGCCATGCCGGCTGCCGCGCGTCCTGCTGCCCTGTCCCAAGGTGCACCGCCCCAAAGGGCGCCGGGTGGAGCACTTCCCGGCGGGGACCTGGACGGCGTGTTGGAGACCTCACGCCATGACGCGGTGACCTATGACCCGCAGGCCGCCGAGGACGTGGAGGGCCTGCTGCCCCAGAGCTACGCCGAATTTGTCCCCGCCGACCTGACGGTCCAGCGCGATGCGGATGTGGAATCCACGCAGGTGATGGACACCGGCGCGGGACTGGGTGTCACGCCGTTTGGTCCCCAGGACGGCCTGGAGGCCACCGCCATCCCCGTGCCCACCGAGGAGGCCCCGCTGCAGGTCATTCCGGACCTGGACCGCGGGAGTTTTTCGGCGCTCACCCAGAGTGCACCGGAGATCTCCCCGGACGGCGAGGTGGAACGCACCGCGGTGGCGCATGAGAACCGTCCTTCGCGGTTGCGCAAGGCCAAGGCTGAGGCGGGCAGGCGCATCTGCCGGTCCTGCGGCACCATCTCAGACCGGGAGTCCTGCCCGTCCTGCGGCACGCAGACCAAGGAGCTGGCGGCATGACCCACGCAACCCCCAATGCGCCGCTGCGCCTGCCTCCGGAGCTGCGCCGTTCGCTGGGAAAAGCCCAGCAGGTGCATCCCCTGCAGCGCCTGTTGCGCGCCAACAACCTGCACACCGTGTGTGAAGAGGCGCGCTGTCCCAACCGCGCCGAGTGTTTCTCCCACGGCACCGCCACGTTCATGATCGGCGGGGACCGCTGCACCCGCAGCTGCCGGTTCTGCAGTGTCACCACCGCGCGTCCCCTGGCCCTGGATCCCGGCGAGCCCCAACACGTGGCGGGTGCGGTGGTGACGTTGGGCCTGCAGCATGTGGTCATCACCAGCGTGGACCGGGATGACCTCCCTGACGGCGGCGCGGCACACTGGGCAGCCACCATCACCGCGGTGAAACAGGCCGCACCAGAAGCCACGGTGGAAGTGCTGACCCCGGACTTCAAGGGCAACCGCGCGCACCTGGACCTGGTGCTGGCGGCGGGCCCGCACGTGTTTTCCCACAACACCGAGACGGTGCCGCGGCTCTACCGGGCCCTGCGCCCGCAGAGTCACTTTGAGACCACGTTCAACGTGCTGCGCAACGCGCGCGGTTATGGCGGCAAGCTCAAGAGCGGCATCATGGTGGGCCTGGGTGAGACGGACACCGAGGTCATGGAGCTGATGGAGCGCTGGGCCAGCCTGCCTTTGGACATTGCCACCGTGGGTCAGTACCTGCGCCCGTCCATGGACCACTGGGAAGTGGCCCGTTACGTGGAGCCACCGGCCTTTGAAGCGTTCAAGGCGCGCGGTGAGGCGTTGGGCATTGGCGTGGTGTTTTCCGGCGCCATGGTGCGCAGCAGCTACCACGCGGGTGAGACATTTCTGGAGTTGGGCGCGCGGCCGGTGGCGCGGTCCAACCCATTGGCGGTGCTGCCATGAACAAACGTTTTGGGTGCGTGATGGCCGGCGTGGCACTGGGCGGGCTGTTGTTGGGCTGTCCTCTGCCCGGCCCCCAGGACTCCACATACACATGCGCGGCTGCGGGGGATTGTGCCATCGGGTGGACCTGTGACCTGCCCGCCGGCGCCGCCCAGGGGAACTGCCGCAAGACCTGCAGCGGGGATGGGGACTGCCCGTCCAACACGCCGCAGTGCCTGGGTGGTTTGTGCGTGCCAGGAGGCGGCGGAAGTTCTTCGTCCACCGGCTCGTCCATGGACCCGGGCAGCAGCAGCAGCAGCAGCGGCGGGTCTTCTTCTTCCGGCAGCGGCGGCAGCAGCGGCGTGCTCTCCTCCAGTGGGGGCAGCGGCGGGTCTTCTTCCAGCGGGTTTTCCGGCCCGCGCACCACGCTGGACGTGGTCACCGTGACCGGTGGCGGCGGAAGCGTGCGCAACACCACGCACCACCTTCAGATGTGCATTGGCCAACCGGTGGCGGGCCGCGCCACCGCAGGCAACGTCAACCGTCTTGGACTGGGCTTGTTTTCCACCGTGGAGGCGCCATGAACCGTATTCACTTTGGCCTGTTGTCCCTGGGCTTGCTGGCCTTGCAGGTGGGGCTCCCCGTCCCGGCGCTTGCGGCGGATGTTTCCCCCGCCATCACCGCGCAGGGCGTGTTGCGCCAGAGCGCCGGTGGCCTGCAGGACGGTGTGTTCTCCATGACGTTCCGCCTGTTTGACACCGCCACCGGCGGCACCGCGCGCTACCAGGAAACGCAGATGGTGGACGTGGACAGCGGTGTCTTCACCGTCACGCTGGGCCCCACCACCGGAGACCCCACGTCGTTCCGCCAGTTGTTCCGGGACACCCCGGGCATGTGGCTGGAGGTGGAGGTTGCGGGGGACCCCAACGGCGCGCTTCCGCGCATTTCACTGGGCACCTCCCCTTACGCGTTCCATGCACAATCCGCTGAGTACGCCGCCACCGCCGGGACCGCCGGAATGTGCACCAACGCGCAGTCCCTGGGTGGCTTCAACAGCTCGGACTTCCAGCGCCGTCTGTCCGTCCCCGAAGCCCTGGTGCTCAGCGCGCCCGGCGGCGCCAACCTTTCCCTGGCCGCCGGGTGCGGCGCCAACCAGATCCTCAAGTTCATTGGCGGGCGGTGGATCTGCTCCTCGGATGAGACGGGCTCCGGCGGGGGCGTGACGTACACCGCACAGCCGCCCCTGGAGATCACCGCGGGCAACTCCATTGCCATGTTGCCCGGCGGAGTCACCAGCGCGTTTCTGGCGGTGGGTGCGGTGGACAGTGCGGCCATCCTCAATGAAAGCATCCAGGGCGCAGACATCTTCCCCGGCACCATCACCGGCTTCCACCTGTTGGACGGCACCGTGGCCACCGGAGACCTGGCCGCTGGTGCGGTCACCACCGACCGCATCCAGCCCGGCGCCGTGACCGCGGACCGTCTTGCTCCTGACGCCGTCAACAGCAGCACCATTGCCGACCTCTCCATCACCACCGCGGACCTTGGGGACGGCGCCATCATCACCGTGAAGATCCAGGACGGAGCGGTCACCAACAACAAGCTCGCCTTGAACGCCGTGGCTTCCGGGAACATCCAGACCAACGCCGTGACCAACACCCACCTGGCGGACAACGCGGTGAGCTCCAACAAGATCCTTGACGGCACGGTGTCCACGCTGGACCTGGCAGACAGTTCCATCACCACCAACAAGGTGGCGGACGGCGCCATCAGCAGCGCCAAGATCCTGGACGGCACCGTGTCCACTGGTGACCTGGCGGACAGCGCGGTCAACAGCGCCAAGATCGCCGACAACACCGTGGCCAGCGGTGACATCCTGGACGGCACCATTGCCACCGGGGACCTGGCGGACAACGCAGTCAACAGCGCCAAGATCGCCGACAACACCGTCTCCAGCGGCGACATCCTGGATGGAACCATTGCCAACGGGGACCTGGCGGACAACGCAGTCAACAGCGCCAAGATCGCCGACAACACCGTCTCCAGCGGGGATATCCTGGATGGAACCATTGCCAACGGGGACCTGGCAGACAACGCGGTCAACAGCGCCAAGATCGCCGACAACACCGTCTCCAGCGGCGACATCCTGGATGGCACCATTGCCAACGGGGACCTGGCGGACAACGCAGTCAACAGCGCCAAGATCGCCGACAACACCGTCTCCAGCACGGACATCCTGGACGGCACCATCACCAACGCGGACCTGTCTGCGCTTTTCACCGTGGCAGACACTTCCATCCCGGCCAACATTGCGCGGCTGGACGGCTCCCTTCAGACGTTCACCCAACCCATCACGCTGGACGGCGCCATCACCGGCGTCACCGTGACCAACACGGCCAACGTGGGCACGCTTATGACGCCTGCGCTCACGTCACGTGGCGCGGGCATGGACGTGAACCTCACCGCCGCTGAAAGTTTTGATGTGTACGTCTCATCCCTGGCCACGCCGGAGCTGAGCGTGCAATCCGGCGTGGTGGAGGTGGACGGCAACCTGGTGTGCGGTGGCAATGTCTCTGCCGTTGGCGGCGCGTTCACTGGAGCCGTGTCTGGGGCTTCGTTCACGTCCACGGGCGCGGTGCAGGGTGCCACGGTGAGCGGCACCACCAGCATGACCACCCCGGTGCTCAACGCCACCACCAGCGTGAACACACCCACTGTCGTCATGACTTCTGGAGCGTTCACCAGCGCGGTCCGTCCGGGAACCAACACTGCCAACTCTGCCTTCACGCTGCCGCCGGCCAATGCCACCGTCAACAGCAGTGAACTCATTGGCAACACGGACGGGACCACCGCGTGGCGGTCCCCGCGCGCACCGGTTGAGGCCATCAGCGCAGCCAATGATGGCACCAACAGCACCACAGACGTGCTGGTGGACAACATGCAATTGACCGGTCTGACCGGGACCTACGTCATCACGTTCAGCACAACCGTGGACTGTGACAACCGTGATGCCACGGTCACCATCTACAACGCTGGAGCCGCCGTGGCCGGAACCCCCCGCACGGTCAGAAGCAACAACGTGCGCGTGGCCACCACGACCCAGACCCTGTTGACAGGGCTGTCCAACGCCACGGTGGAAGTGCGTGGCAGGGTGAATGCGGGCAATTGCACGTTCCGGGAGCGTTCGTTGATTGCAATGCCGTTCTGAACGTCACCCCGGCGGCCAGGTCATCATGCGGCCACCCAGCAGGTGGACGTGGATGTGAAACACCGTTTGCCCGGCTGCGGCGCCGGTGTTCACCACCAGGCGGTAGCCTTCCTTGTCCAGCCCAAGATCCCCCGCAACCTGACGGGCCACAGAATAGAGGTGTCCCAGGTCTGCCTCATCCTCCGGGGTGGCGGTGGACACGCTGGCAATGTGGCGCTTGGGTATGATGAGGATGTGGGTGGGGGCCGCCGGGTTGATGTCATGGAAGGCCAGGGCCCGGTCGTCCTCGGTGACTTTTCTGGCTGGGATTTCCCCCGCCACCACGCGGCAAAAGATGCAGCTCATCTTTGTTTCTCCCTTCAACCATCCAATCAACGTCAGACTGCCGTGGGTCCAGGGCGCGCCGCAACGCATCCCCCAGCACATTGATGGATCCCACGGTGACCAGGATGAACAACCCCGGCCACAGCGCCAGCAACGGCGCTCGGTGCATCAACTCCTGCGCGTTGGTGAGCATGTTCCCCCAGGACGGCGTGGGCGGCTTCACGCCCAGTCCAAGAAAGGACAAGGCGGCTTCGTAGAGGAGCACCGTGGCCACCTCCAACGTGGCGGCCACCAGCACGCCGGGCAACACATTGGGCAGCAGGTGAAAGCGCACCACGTGCCAGCCATTGGCCCCCAACGCGCGTGAGGCCAGCACAAAATCCGCCGTCATCCACTGCCGCGTGGCGGCATACGCCTGGCGCGCCACGCCCATCCACCCCAACGCCACCAACAGCAGCATGAGCGTGGGAATGCCGGCCGCCCCACGGGACGCCTGCAGTGCGCTGAGCACCATGAGCAGCGGCAACAGCGGCACACACAACGCGGCATCCACCAGGCGCATGAGCACCACACGAACGACGCCGCCGGCATACGCGGCCAACATGCCCACCGCTGTTCCCAGCACGGTGACGCCCAGGGCCACCGCCAACGCCACCACCAGGCTGATGCGCCCGCCCACCAACAGGCGGACCAACTCATCGCGGCCCAGCTCGTCTGTCCCCAGGGGATGTCCCGCGCTTCCAGCCGGCAACAACAGGCGATCCAGCGCCACCAGCGCCGGGTCACTGTTCCACAACACCGGGCCCAGGCCACACAACACCACCAGCGTGCCCAGGCACACCAGCGCCAGTTGCGCGCCACGCTGGGACCACACCCGCCGCCACACCCCGGTCATGGCGTCACCGTGAGCCCGGAAATGCGCAACTCCAACGCCACCAACGCGCCCACCGTCAAACGCCGCGGCGCGGTGGGGCCCACGTCATTGCCACTGGCCAGCCAGATTTTTGCGTCATCCTTGAGCAGCCCTGCCACGCGCGCCACCTCCGCCGGGCGGCCTCGAATGATTTCGCGCGCGACCAGAACGCGCACCGCCGGGTTTTTGGAACGCAACAACCCGCCCAGCTGTTCACCGGTGGCCAGGCGTACCGCCGTTTGCGCCAGGGCCACCGCCGGTGACGCCGGAACCGGGCCACCTGCCGGGGCGTCCACGCGGTCTTTGGGGAGCCGCTCCAGCTGTTGCTGCACAACCGCCAGGGTCACCACGCCAGCGTCCACCGCACCCCCCGCTCCGCACAACAACGCCGTCATCAACGCGCAACACGCAAAGGCTGTCACGGCATTCACCGTTGCTGCGCCACGCGTGGGTCCAACCACGCGTGCAACGCATCCGCCAGGGCATTTCCCAGCAACACCAGGGCCGCAGAAAGCAGGAAGGCCACCATGGCCACACCGTGGTCATTGTTGAGCACGGCGTCATAGATGAGCCGTCCCATGCCCGGCCAGGAGAACACTGTCTCCGTCAACAACGCCCCGGAGAACATGGCGGGGATGTTCAGCGCCAGCACCGTCACAAAAGGCACCACCGCGGCCCGCAGCGCCCAGGCCAACACGCGCCACTCCGGCAGGCCCACCGCGCGCGCGGTGCGAATGAAGTCCGCCGCCATCACTTCGGCCATGGCGTCACGCACGTAACGCAAGAACCTCCCGCCGTACCAGAACGTGAGCACCGCCACCGGCAACACCGCATGGGCCACCATGTCCCAGAGGTCCCCACCACCGGGGGGTTCCATGCCACCCGGCGGGAACCAACGCAGCTCCACGGCAAACAGCAACACCAGCAACACGCCGCTCCAGAACACCGGGACGCTGGTGGCAAACGTGGCCAACGCCAGCACCAGGCGGTCCAACCACGTCCCCTGACGCCGTCCCGCCAGCGTCCCCAACACCAGCGCCAGCAACGCCGAAAGAAGCAGCGCCGGCGCCATGAGGCGCAACGTGGCGCCCACGCGGCCCGCCAACAACTGCGCCACCGGGCGCTTGTAGACGGTGGAAAATCCCATCTCGCCAAACACCAGTCCCGGGTTGAACCGCGCACCATCCGGCAACGGCGCCAGCTCCACCACAAATCCGTTGTGCACCACAGCCCCGTCCCGCTGGCCCCCCAGCACCACCACCTTCTGACCGGGGCCCTGTTGAGCAAAACGCCACGCCCCGTCTTCCACCGCACCGGGCCCCGTCACCAACGTCACGTTGGTGGCCCCAGGCAGCACGCGCGCCACGTCCAGGATGAGGCCTCCTTCCACCGGCAGCACCTGGTTTGGCACCTGCGGGGGCACGCTCAATTCCTGGGCACCGCCGGTCACCACCGTGGACCGCACCAGCGTTTCCTGACCATGCACATCCCGCGCGGTGGCCAACAGCACCGCCACACCCGCGGCGGGGCCGGTGACAGACAGGCGATTTTCCGACGCCACGGCCCATGACACGTGGGACTGCAGCGTCAGCCCACGCGCCACCTCCACCACGCGCACATCCCCCGGTTCCAGGTTGAGCTGTGCGGGAAAGTCCACCTGGGGGCGGTCCAACGCATCATGGTGGCCATACATCCAACGCCAGTATTGCACGTACCAGGGCCGGTCCAACCCGCGCAGGCGCATCAGGCGGGTGAGGTCTTCGGCGCGCACGTTGGGGTTGGACATCACCAGCATGTCCGCCGCGGTGCCGGGCATGGACGCCAGCAGCGCAAAGAGGAGCACGCTCAACGCCACCAGCGTGAGCAATGCCTGCACCGCCCGCTCCAGCACCGCGCGCCCGTGCCTCATGGGTTCATCTTCCAGGATTGCGCGTTCCACGTCACGGGCGTGAGCGTTCCGGTGGGGCGCCACCCGTCAAAACCCTTGCGGGTGATGCTCACCTCGGCACGGAAGTACAACGGGATGGCGGGGAGCCCGTCGGCCCACAGCCGTTCGGCGTCCCGCAACAACGCGGCGCGTTTGACGTCATCCAGTTCCAGGCCCGCCTGCTCAATGAGGCTGCTGGCCTTCTGCTGGCACCAGCCGCCGTAGTTCTGTCCCTGCCAGCCGTTGGTGGCGCCGGGAATCTGGTCACACCGCCAGAAGCTGTCCGGCCCTTTGAGCGGGTCAAACAGCCAGGCAAACATCACCAGGTGTTTGAACTTGCGGCGGCGGGTGAGCTCGCCAAAAAGAACCTTGGCCGGCACCGCGTCCACCACCAGCTCCACGCCCACCTTTTTGTACTGGTCCATCATGATCTGGGTGACCCGTTCGCGGGTGCTCACCCCGGCGGTGGTGGTGAGCGTGATGGTCAACCGCTCCCCGTCCCGCGCGCGAATCCCATCCGGCCCCACCTTCCATCCCAGCTCCTCCAGCAGTGCCGCGGCGCGTGCGGGATCATGGGCGTAGCGGCGTACATCCGGCGCGTGGTCATAACGGCGCGGCGGTGAATACCCGTGGGCCACCGGCTGTTTTCCGGCAAACAACGTATCCACCATGGCCTGGCGGTCCAGCGCATGGGTGAGCGCCTGGCGCATGCGCACGTCTTTGAACCAGGGATGGTCCAGGTTGAAATCCACGTGTTCCCACTGCAATCCATCCGTCAGGTGGAACGTGAAGCCCTGTTCCCCCACGCGTTGTTTGAGCAGCAGCGCCTGGTCCAGCAGCAGCCCCACCGGGGACACCGCGTCAATATCCCCGCTGAGCAGGTGCGCTTCCAATGCCGCGGTGGTGGGGATGATCTTCCAGATGAGCTTGTCCACGGCGGGGCGGATGTTGGGGCCCACCGCCTTGGGATTGCGCACAAACACCACGTATTGCCCACGCTCCCAGGCACCAAAGGTGAACGCGCCGGGGAAGATGGGGCTGGAACCAAACGCGTGGCTCTTGAGTGCGCCACCCGCCGCCGCGTGCGCGGGCTCCACCAGGTGCGCGGGCAACAACTCAAAGGCGCGGTAGTTGGCGTGGTAGGCGTAACGCTGTTTGAACATCACGTGGAATGTGGAGGGATCCTTGGCGTCCAGCTCCAGGGATTCCATGAGGTCCACCACCGTACGGTCCGCAATTTCCTGGCGCGGGTCCTTCATGATGTTGAACCACGCGCGCACATCCCGCGCCGTCACCGCGGTGCCATCCGGCCACACCAGGTCTGGACGCAACGTCCAGGTGGCCTTCATGCGCCCGTCTGGCAGCGTGGACAGCCGCCCGTTGGCGGTGGTGGGAATCTGGGTGGCGGCGTGCGGCACCAGCTCCCAGCGGTCATCAAACACCGCCAGCGAGGGACTTGCCGCGCGCACCATTTCTTCGGCGGCAATCATCTCCCGGAACGGGAGAAACAGGCTGTCTGGTTCCTGCTGGATGCCAATGGTGATGGTGGACGCGTCCCGGCTGTTGCTCCCGCCACGCCGGCACGCCGCGCTTGAGCTGGTCACGGCCAACAGCCACGCCAACAACCAAACGCGCCGGGACAGGATGGGATGCACCGCGCGCAGCGTGCCTGCGCACCCCAACACCGCGCAACCCGGTGGCGTTGGGCGCCCTGGCCTCAATGAGGCTGCGGGGGTTGGATGGCGCCCACCAGTTGTCCCGCCAGGCGGATGAGCCGCGCCAACATGTCCGGGCCGCGGTCCTCCCGGGCCCGCAGCGTCTTGAGGCGGTCATCCGCCTGGTGCACCAGCACCAGCGCCTGCGTGGACAACGTGATGGCCGCCGCCATGCGTTTTTCCGCGTCTTCCACCTCGGCAAGTTTTTTGGTGTACGCCACCTGCAGCGCGCGGTCCGGGAACTTTTGCGCGGTCAGCTCGCGCAGGCGCGCCTCCACGCGCGCGCGCGGATTTTTTGTCACCACCAGCAAGAGCTCCTGGTGTTCCTGGCCGGCGCGCACCAACATCTTGACCAGGTTCACCAGCGCAGCCACGGCACCTGCGGCCTTTTTGTCTCCCGTGCCCAGCGCGTGGATGTCCTGGGTCAACCGGCGTATGGGATCCACCACACCCAGCAGGTTGGCCCGGATGCTGGCTTCGCGCAGGGACGCCGTGGTGGCCTTGAGGTTGTCCAACTCCTGTTCATGCAGCTCCCGCGGCTCATTGGACTGCGGTGGATCCTGCCAGCCCCCGGACCAGGAGCGTTCGGTCTCCAATGGCTCGCCGGGGCTGGTGGGCGGCAGCACCCAACCGCTGGCATCCACCTTGAGCCGGGCCACCGGGAACGGCGCTGGCGTCAAGGACGGGTTGGGCAAGCTGGCCTGCGGCCACAGGGACGGAGGCACCGGGTTCACGTCTGCCGGGTCCTCAATGGGCGTCAGGCCCACCTGTGAGATGGTGGCCACCAGGGGGGATGACGGCGGCAGGCTGTTGGACGGAGAGGAGCTGGGCGCCGGCGGCGTGGAGAACCCAAACAGCTCCTCGGGGCCCGGGTCTGAAGGTGCCCGCCCGCCACACGTCATGACGTGACGCGTCCACTGCATCTGGGGGTGAAAAGGTTTTCCGCAGTACACGCAGAACATGGCGCTCTCCGGTGCCGCGTCCTGACTAACACCCACCCGCATCCCTTGGGAACCCCCGCCTTGCGCACGTCGCCATGGGGCCAGCCTGTGCCGGCGGCGCGCGTGGCGTGGCGGCGCGGCGCGTCAGATGCGCGTTGTGGTTGAGACGCATTGGTGCGGATGTTACCTCAACACCATGACCGACCCGGACCAGAGCCCCGTGGGAGAACAGAGCCTCAAACGGCTGCGGGTGTTTCCCCTGCCGGATGCGGTGTTGTTTCCCGGCACGGTGCTGCCCCTGCACATCTTTGAGCCACGCTACCGGGAGATGGTGGCGGATGCCCTGGCCACCGACCGCATCCTGGCCATTGCCATGCTCAAGCCCGGCTACGAATCCCACGACGATCCCCGCCCGCCATTCCACCCGGTGGTTGGCGTGGGCCGCATCTCCCAGGTGCAAAAGCTCAAGGACGGCCGTTTCTACCTGGCGCTCCACGGCGTGTGCCGGGCGCGCGTGCTGGCCGAACTCCCCCCCGACAGACCGTTCCGCCTGGTGGAAGCCGAAGCCATGCCGGATGAGGTGACCACGGACAAAGAAGCACTCTCCTCCGCCGTCACCACCCTGCACGCATCCTTGGTGCGCCTGTTGTCCCGCATGCCGGACCGCGCCGAAACGCTCTCTGGAGTGCTGGAAGACCTGGGCTCGCCAGGCCTGCTGGCGGATGTGTTGTGTGCTGCCGCGCTGGAAAACGCACACGCGCGCCAGGACGCCTTGGCCACCACCAACGTCTTGACCCGCCTGCAGCTGGCCACAGGTGCCGTGGCGGAGCTCATGTTGCGCAACACCGAAGACCAGCCTGACGAGGACATGTTGCCGATGTGAGCGTGTTCAGCCCCGGCCTTGTTGTACGCGGGCCAGGGCCTGTTGCCGGTGGCGCATTGCTGCCAGCGCCGCACCGCCCGCACCCGCCGCCAGAAGCATCAACACCGCCACCAATGGCCGGTGGAACAGCCACGCCACTGCAATGGTGATGCTGGACAACATGATGCTCACCACAAACGCAAACACGCCGGCGCCAAACCCCAACATGGAGCCCACCAGCGGCACCACGTCACCCAGCGTGGCCAGGGGGCGGAACACCATCCCCACGCCAAACGCCATCAGCAGGAATCCAATCACCCGCAGGATCCAGGTCATCATGCTGTTGCCTGCCTGCGCGCTCTGGAACATGGCCGCCGCGGGCACGTCTCCTTCGCGCACCAATTCCAGGGCATCACCCGCCTTGGCCTGGTAGGGCTCAAACGTGTTGCCGCGCTGCCGGCTCACCACGCTCACCGTCATGGGCGCCACCTGGTAGAGCCTGATGCGAACATCCCCCACCTCCGGCTTCTCCGGGTTTGCCCCCAGGTAGATGCAGCCCTGCTCCAGGCGCGCCTTCCCCTTGAGCGGCGGCCCAAGTTTCTCCAGCGCGCCGCTGTCCAGTTTGACCTCGGTGGGCGTCCCCACCCGCTCCACCAGGCGCTCGGGAAAGCTGAACGCACCCAACGTCACGTCCTTGGCCGTGAGCTCCTGCTCCAACAACGGCATGCTCTTGGGGTTGACGTGTTCCTTGGGTTTCTGGAACTCCGTGGAATCCACCAGCTCGGAGTCCCATTCTTTGACGTACGTATAGGTCTTCTTGGTTTCCGTCCCGCCGCCCAGCTTCTTGTCCTTCTTTTCCTCCACCTCTTCATTCCACTGGTACATCTCCACCGTGCGGTTGAGGCGCAACGCGTTGACGGTGACGCCCAGCGCATCATCCGTCAGCGGGCCTTGGGTCACCAGCGCGCCGGTGACGTGCACCAGCTTGCCGTCCAGCGCGGGGTCCACCTTGTCGGCGCTGGCCGCCACCACTGCTCCCGCGCCTTCCTCCAGGGACAGCGCGGTGCGCACCGCGCGGCCTTCGTTCCACCACAACACCGGAAAGGACACCAGGAACAACAGCCCGCCCACCAACACGCCCTTGATGGAATCCTGGATGCGCTCCAACCAGCTCTCGCTGGTGAACTGCTCAAACTTGTCGGCCATGGTGCACTCCCTCCCGCGCGGTGATCCGTGTTTCCCCTCGTCACGCGGCCAGCATGAACACCATGAACCGCGCAGGGCAAGACTTGACATCCCGTGGGGCGGCGGTGTCTTTGACACCCACATGACCATCCCTCCCCTGGACACCCTGATTGCGGATGAATCCGCGCCGCTGGGAGCCATTGCCGCGCTTCTGGATGGAATGCTCCCCGGCCCGCGGTGGAGCGCGTTGCGCAACCTGACCCGCGCACAAATGCGTGAGCTCTACCGCCGCGCCGGGGAAGGCCCGCCGGTGACGGCGGAGGATTTTGTGCCCGTGGGTGTTCCGCCACGCACCCAGGTCATCCACCGTGGACGCAACACGCTGCCCTTGCCGGGCGCGCTGCGTTTTTTTGAAAAGCGGTTCTGCCGCCCGGATGCACCGGGGGACACGCGCCTGTTTGGCTTCAATGAAGGCCCCACGCGCAAGCTCATTGGACCCGGCTACTTTGTGTTGCGCCCCACGCGCGTGCAGGGGCACTGGGTTCCACGCGGCGCCATGGTGGTGGATTATTACCAGGTGCCGGATGCGCCGGTGGTACCAACCTGGCCGCGCGTGGTCCCCAACACCCACGGCATCCAGGTGTTGGTGTTCCACAAGACGCGGGACTTCATGCGGCGGGTGAGCAGCCACGTCACGGTGGGCGCCGCGTACAAAGGTGAATGGGAGCTGGACCACTACTTTGTGCTGTGCCGGGAAGTTTAAAAGGGACTCTCACCACATGGGGTTCAATCTGTCCCGTCTCCAAGGTCTTCACTTTCCTCGACAACGGCCGGGTCAACCTGCTGCTTCGCATGGAGAAACAGCTCAGCCAGGATGTCCAGTTTCTGCACCACTTCCGCAGTGGCGTGTGCGGACATCTCTGCTAGGGAAACCAGACGGTGCAACTCTCCCTTCCTCAGCAGCATCCCGCCACCCTGCCGCTGTGCCAGGCGGCGGAAGAACTCCTCAGCAACATCACTCAGCTTGCGGCGCTCCGTCTTTGACTCCCAGATCAAACGGGCGGCATCTGGCGGAGAGGCCTGCCATGCCTGGTAGTCTTCCTGGCGCCCGTCAAACACCTGTTCGGTGAGGAGTTCTGCCAGCACCTCATCAATCATCTTGTGCGCATGGTTGGCAAACAGGTCGTCGGTGGGGTTGCGGCTTTTTGCGTAACGTCGCAGCAATTCCGGCGTGATGAAGTAGTTCTCGGTTTCATAGCGCCGCCAGTAGCGGACCTGCAGGTCACCCTCATCACGGTCTTGTCGGTTGCCGCCGTCATTGTCCAGGATGGCCAGGCCGCGCAGGCGGGGAACCAGGTTGCGCAACGCATTGAAGTGTTCGCGTGGCGTGATTCCAAAGCCCCCCTCCACGCGTTCCAGTTCAGCGGCCGCATGCTGCAGCGGGTAGTTGTTCTGCACATAAAAACTGTTGATGCGCTCATCCCAGCATTGGACTGCCCGGTGGCCAAGTCTCTCCGCAAGCGCCCTCAGCATGTCCACGTCCGTGCCACCCTCCACGTACAGCACATAGCCTCTTTGGCGGGCCTTGACGTAATGCTCGGCACCAAAGTGTTTCAGGCTGTTTCGTATGGCTTGCTTGTTGGCCAGGTCATCTGCGCGGCCATCCAGCAGCAGCGTCAGGTTCCTGTCCAGGGCCTCATCAAGGATGACCTCTGAGTGTGTCACCATCACCACCTGCGAACCGTTCTCACTGGCGATGTCCCGCAGCAGCACATACACCTGTTTCTGCCGCAGGGTCTCCAGGTGTGCGTCTGGCTCGTCCACCAGCAACACGCCGCCCTTGTGCGAGTACAGGTAGGCGAACACCAGGAGCATTTGCAGCATCCCGCGACCGGCCGACGATATGTCCAGCGCCTCCTTCACCCCCGGCTGCCGGTAAGTCAGGGTGATGCTGCCCCGCGTGGTCTCCTCTGGCGCGTCCAGTTCCACCTTGAACAGGCGCTGCATCAACAAGGTGACGCGCTGCCAGTCCGCGAGGGAGGTCTTTGAAACTGCCAGGCAGAGATTGCGCAGCACGTCAGCCGTTCGGCCCTGACCAAGCAACACATCCACGCGGCCCGGCTGAAGCACCGGCTCTTCTGTATCAAGCCCAGACATTGGGTAGAGGAGTTCAACCTTGAGCCTCGCCGCATGCGCCACCAACGGCAGATTTGCGATGACCGAGTCATCCGGCGTGCAATAGACCAACTCATCACCCTGGTTCCGGAACCGCATAGGAAGCGCAACCACCTGCCCGTTGAATTCAACGCCCACGGTGATCACCAGGGGAATGTCACGGTTGCCCCTGCGCACATGGGTGTTGTGCCAGAAGAAACGTGTGCGCTGAACCGGCACAGCAACAATGTTCAGCCGGTTCATTGACGTTGCCGTGCGTTCTCTCGCCGAGGAATCCCGGCGTGCGTCGTACCAGGTCCTCACCGCCTGTGCCCACAGCGCCAGCGCCTGGATGGCGCTGGTCTTGCCGCAGTTGTTTGGACCAATGAGCACCGCGGGGTGTTCCAGTTCAATGCGCTGATGGTCCCCGAAGCACTTGAAGTTTTCGATCTCCAGGTAGTGCAACAGACGCATGGCGAGGCGCTCCCAGGCAGGGTAGGTAGCCTGTTCAGGTGCCCAGCGCCACATGGCGTGCAGCCCCGCCGGGAGGTGCCTGCCTGCGCCGCGCCGCCAGCGGACGGTGTTCACACGGGGAGTTGCGGCGGCAAAATTGACAACCTCAGCGTCCAGAAACCCAGGGGCACCATGAGCATGCCGGAAATCTACGTGAGCACGGACATTGAAGCGGATGGCCCCATCCCCGGGCCACACTCCATGTTGTCACTGGCGTCCGCCGCGTACCGTCTTGACGGCTCTGTTGCATCCACGTTCACCGCAAACCTGCTCACGCTTCCCGGCGCCACCGCCCACCCGGCCACCCAGGCGTTCTGGGACAAACAGCCTGATGCATGGGCCGCCACACGCGCGGGCGCGGTTTCCGCGCAAGACGCCATGCCGCGCTACCTGGCGTGGCTGAGGCAACTGGACGGCAAGCCGGTCTTTGTGGGCTACCCCGCCGCGTATGACTTCATGTTTGTGCATTGGTACTTGGTGCGCTTCACGGGGGACATGCCGTTTTCCCATTCGGCGCTGGACATCAAGACCTTTGCCATGGCCCTGCTCAAGACGCCCTACCGGGAGACCACCAAATCCATGTTTCCCGCGCGCTGGATGAACCAGAACAACCCGCATACCCACGTGGCGCTGGATGATGCCCTGGAGCAGGGCGCCATCTTTGTGGCCATGTTGCGCGAACATCTTGGCCTGTGAGACTCCCCATCCATGAGCGTTCCAGTTTCCACCGGTGAAGGTGCGCGCCTGCGTGCGGTGCTCAACCAGCGCAACGACGACGGCACCCACCGCTACAGCCGCGAAGACGTGTTGGCGGTGTACCCCATCATCCTGCTGCAACTGGCCGCCACCGCCGGGGAAGACGCGCTCACCCGCGAGGACACCGAGATCCTGGCGGCCTTTGCCACCCAGGCCGGCGTCACCCGGGACACCAGCGGCCCACAGCTCCAGGCGGCCATTGCGGCCCATTACACCGCGCACCCCATCAACGCCGAGCTGCTGGCCGCACTCACCCGTTTTGTGCGCGAAGAACTTGCTGGCAGCGCCGAGACGCTGGGCCGGTCCTTCTCGCGCTTCAGCGGCGCGCGGGCCATGGACGCGCCGCCGCCACCGCTGTCCAAAGAGGCCGCGGCCGCCAAGGGCCTGGTGTTGCCGCCCCAAAAACTTCGCGGTTGAACCGCACGCTGGACGGGCGTACCGTTGGTAACACGCCCTGGACGGTGTCCGTCCGGGTCGCATTGGTGTCCTGGAGTGTTCATGTCCATTCCCGCGCAAGGCAATTCCGTTGGCTCGGCTTCTGTGGCGCAACAGGCCAAGGACATTGGCGCCCAGATTGGCGTGGTGGCCCAGGACGTCAAACAGCTGGTCCGGGCCTACGCGGGGGTGAACCCCGGCGCGGTGGAAGGGCAGGCGGGAACCCTGGCCAAGCCGCTCAACACGCTTTCTGGAACACCGGGCGCAGTGGACAACATGGCGCGCGGCTTCCGGGACCGCCTGGGCAACCCCAACCCGGCCAACCAGGCCACCAACACCGCCGCCACCGGCAACACCAACGCCGTCACCAGGCCCACCACCGCCACCGTGAACAACGCCGCGGGTGTGCCGGACTACCTGCGCACGCGCGGCATCACGCTGGACAAGACCACCACCGGATCTCAAAACGCGTCCACCATGACCAACGCCATGGAGACGCTCCACAAAGGCGTGCAAAACGGCGAGGTCTCCCCGCAGGCCGCGCTGGGCTACATGCGCGCCTTTCTGTCCCCGGACGGGGGCTACCAGTTCAAGCTGGCCAGCAAGACGCCGGAGAACAACGCGTATGTTCCCGTGGCCAGGGAGCTGGGCCGCCTGGCCAATGACCCGCGTTTGTCCGAGCAGGAACGCCGCACTGCCAGTGGCACCGCGGACAATCTGTTCAGCCAGTTTGATCCCCGCTCCGAGCGCACCCTGCTGACGCCCATGCAGGACGCCTACCGCGCTGGACGCGCCGAACCGCGCTGAGCAAGCCCATCACTTGTCAATGTTGCCCTGGGGAATGCGGCGCCACACGTTGCGCACCGCCGAATACCACTGGTGGTTGGAGTCCCCCTTGAGCGCCTTGGTGTAGCGCCGCAGCTGGTAGAAGACGATGCGCCAGTCGTTGTCCACCTTCTCCGCCGTGGCCACTTCAAACCACTCATACTCCTCGGTCCAGGACCGGATGATGATGCGGTCCCCGGCGTCCGTGGTGTTCTTGCGGTGCTCTGAATAGCGCTGTTTATCCTTGGTGATGACCATCCGGCGGTACGGCCCCGCTTCGGACTCCTTGCTGGCCAGGACCTTCTTGGCAATGGCCACCAGATCCGCGTCACTGCTGGCCGCGGGCGGCATGCGCATGGCGCGGTAGGCCTTCTCCGCGCCCACCTCAATCTTCTTTTTGAGCGCGTGCAGCCGGTCCAGGGTCTCCGCCGCCTTGGGGTCCGGCTTGTTCTCGTATTCGGTGGCAAAGAGGATCAGCAGTTCATTGCCCAGGATGGCGTGGTTGACGTCATCCATGGCCTCATCCACAAAAGACGAGCTGGACAGCTGGTCATTGGGAAACGGTTTCCAGTTGAGCAACCGGTCCCCACGGGCCGCCATCAACGTCACCGCGCCCGCCGTGGAGCCACTCCCGGTGTCATACCAGCGCACGGTGCGGTCAATGCCATACGCCACCTTCTTGGCCAGGCCCTTTTCAAACCAGCGGCGCAACCCGGTCACGCGCGCGTCGGTGGCGTAGGACGGATGGTCCTTCACCACCTGGTCCAGCTCGGCAATGCCCTTGGCGCCCAGCGCATTCCAGCTCTTGAGGTTGGCAATCCACTCACGCATGCGCTCCACGTTGAGCGGCTCCTCCAGGTAACAATGGAAATCCTTCCCAAAATACGCGTTGAGTTCATCCAACCGCCCGCCCACGTCCTTTTCGGCGGCGTTGGCGGCGGCGGTGGCACCTTCAGCCAGGTTTTTTCCCTCCAGGATGAGCGCCTCCACCCGCGCGCGGTACGCGGTGGCCCAACGCTGGCCCCAGGCCACGTCCGGGTGCATGGGCGTCTGCTTCACATACGGGGAAAGCAGCAGGTCCAAACGGTCTGCCGCGTAGCGCAGCGGCTTGGCCTTGCTGCCGTACTTGTCATCCTGCGCAAAGGTCTGCGCATCCACCTTGCCCAGCGCGTCCGCCGCAAAGTCCATCTTGCTGTAGAACTCATCCAGGCGCCGTTCTGGATTGGCCACCTTGGGCGGGCGTTCACCGCGCACCAGCTTGAACTCCGGGTCCGCGGCGGAGGCCGCTCCGGCAGCCAGGAACATCAACGCCACCACGGCAACCGGCACTTGCGCCAAAGACTTCATGGTGTCCCCCAATGCACAATGTGGCCCGTTCAGCGGCCGCAGCGTGCCCCGGTGGCGCGCGTGGTGACAAGACCTACCTCAACCACATTGGCACCCGTGGCTTGCCGGCGGCCGGCCGGTCCCAACACCATGGCTCCATGACGTCACAACCGGATGCGGCGGGGGATGCACTGCGGGTGGCGCAGCGGGTGCGCGAAGAACAGGTGGCGCTCATCTACGAACAAGCGCTGCCCAACGTGGTGGTGAGCGCGGTGGTGGCCGGCATCACCTGCCTGGTGCTGCTGCCCGTCACCGGACATGACGTCTTGCTGGGCTGGTTTGCGCTGATGTTGACCATGGCCGCCATGCGCCTGGTGCTGGTGTTGCGTTACCGGGCTGCCGCGGACCGCGCGGGAGACCGTGCGCTGGGAGCGGGCGTTTGTGGTGTCCATTGCGTTGACGTCCGCGGCGTGGGGCGTGGGCGGCCTGGTGGTGATGCCGCCACAAAGCGTGGCGCATCAGGCAGTGGTGTATTTTTTTCTTATTGGCATGTGCAGCGGGACTGCGGCCATCTATTCGGCGCATGTGTTGAGTGTTGCGGTGGCCATCACCCTCATCATGGCGCCCTCCACGCTGTACTTTGCGCTGCAGGATGACGTCTTCCACCGCGGCATGGCGTTTGGCACGGTCATCTATGTGACGGCCGCAGCGCGCGCCACCAAGATGCTCAACATCTTTTTGAGCCGGTCCTGGCGGTTGACCCATGAGCTGCAAAAGGCCACGCACGCCGCCGAGGCCATGGCCCGCACCGACGCACTCACCGGCCTGCGCAACCGGCGCGCGTTCTATGAACTGGGAGATCCGCTGGTGCTGAACGCCACGCGGTCCAACCGTGCCTGCGCGGTGGTGATGCTGGACATTGACCGCTTCAAGGCCATCAATGACCGGCACGGCCACGGCGTGGGTGACGAGGGGATCCGCTCCATGGCCTTGGTGCTCACCCAACACGTGCGCGAGGGAGAGATTGCCGGGCGCCTGGGCGGTGAGGAGTTTGGCGTGGTGCTCCCTGACGCCACGCTCCAGGATGCGCTGCAACTGGCCGAACGCCTACGGCAACAGGTGGAGGCGGCGCAGGTCCTGGTTGCGGGCACGCCGCTGGCGTACACCGCCAGCTTTGGGGTGGCGGTGCGCGGGGACGGGTGCAACACGCTGGATGAGCTGCTGGCCCGCGCGGACAAGGCGCTCTACGCGGCCAAGGAGGGCGGGAGAAACCGCGTGGTGGCGGCGGAAGGAGAACCTTCACCGCTGCCAGGTTGACCAGGCGAGGTCTTCCAACACCGTCCCCGCGGCGTCACGCAGCGCAGTGGACCTTGGACCATCCAGGTCATGTCGCTGTTGCCCACAAAGACGAACACCAAAGAGCAACCCGAAGGGTTTGTTCACCCGGCGAGCCGAAGGTGGCCGCCAAGACCCCTGGGACCTCACCCCGGCGGACGCGTGCAACCCGCACCATCAGGGCAGGCAGCCGTTCTTCACGCCTGGAGAAGGACTGGCCTGGATCACAAAGGCGCTGGCCAGGTCCTCACCGGTTTCATCATGACCCGTCAGGCCGTTGCCGCCTGACGCTGGCTCGGTGCCTTCCACGGTGCACCGCTCCATGCTCTGCGCCACGCCGGGGACGGCTGCGGCAGTCTGGCTGGCCGCCGCCGTGTCCGCCACGTACCCTGCCACACTGGTCTTGTCCGCGCGCGTCTCACCGTCAAACGTGGTGCCCCACGTCATGTAGTCAACGTCCTTCACAGTTGTGGCAACGCCGTCCCACGCAAACAGCACCAGCATCTCCCGGTTGTTGGACAAGCCCACCATGGCGCCAATGCCGCCGTTGGTTGGCGCCACCATGGCCGCCGCAGTCCCGTTGACGCACGTGAAGGCTGTTGCCGCCAGGATGAAGTCGGGACAGCGGGTGTACGTGGTCTCAAAACCCGTGCCGGTGGCCACCACCAGGACCGCGCCGGCGGCCAGCGTGGTGCCTGACGGGAACCGCGCCAGAAAGTCCGTACCGGCGGTGGCAAGGACCGGATTGAAGGGCTGGCCGCTGGCAATGCGGTGGTACAGGGCATTGTCTGACAGGAAGTAGTTGGAGAGGTCCACCGTTGCGCCCGTTGGGTTGTAGATTTCCACAAACTCGCCGGCTGTTGGCTGCGCCACAACCTCCGAGATGACGAGATGGGTTGCCGGTGCGGCGCCGGAAGACCCGCTCCCGACGGATGATGACGGTGCGCCACTGCTGGCCGCCGCGGAGGAAGACGAAACAACCACGCCCGACGTTCCGGCGGATGAGCCGGCGCTGGTGGACGCACCCGCGGAGGACCCCGGCGCGGAGGTTGACCCCGCCGCAGAGGATGACGCCGCCACCGAGGATGACGCCGCCACCGAGGATGACGCTGCCACCGAGGACGACGGCGACACAGACGACGATGGTGCCGCGGAAGATGGGTTGGCCGTTGTGGAGGACGCCCCCCCGACGAGGAACGGGCGCCGGAAGTGACGGAGCCGGAGGAGCCTCCGCCGGAAGCCGCGCCAGAGGAGGACGACG